>ERZ795031.4450-NODE-4450-length-11796-cov-3.769185_pt1 | contig 11796 bp, 8 predicted proteins | sample MGYA00375123_ERZ795031 | MGnify/ENA primary metagenome ERZ795031 (study PRJEB30166, sample SAMN05720159) | activated sludge metagenome | isolation source: anaerobic digester from wastewater treatment plant | place: USA | collected 2015-04-21 ... | reverse complement strand
ATTGCGATTTAACCAGTACATCGAGGATATTCTTCCGCCATTCCGAGCGAAGCACCGTCTTCTTCAATACGCTGTTCATGAGGTCGCCAGTATCGTTGACGTAATTATAGTGGATGACCAAATCAGGTTCGAGGGCAAGGCATTCATCGTATTGGAATACTTGCCCCCTTATGGAACCCCCATCAACACCGCAGTTGATGACTTCTATCGCGTTCGTGTTGAAGTGATCGCGCAACAACTGCTGGAGTATCTTGGGGTAGGTGAGATCATTTCGTGGACCTTCCACGGTCGTGGAGCCGCCAATGCAGACGATGCGGTATACCCCGGGAGGTTTGGGAACGGTGACTTCTTCATCGCGAAATCCCCGGCTGTTCGTCCAGAATTCCGATTTCGGATACTGGGGATAAGCGTCGGTTTCATAATAATCGGGACGATACCCGCCCACGAAAGCCCGCCACCGCCACGGTATCAATATCACAAAAACTTCAGGGGAGGCCATTCCCGGTTTCTGAAAAGGATGAAACATGAACCGGAACCCGGCATCGGGAAAATCGGGGAGCGGAATCACGTAATCGATATAAGGGCCCAGGCTGCCGTAGACATGCGGTTGGGGTGGCTTTGGATGGCGCCATTCATCCACCGCCAGATGAAATCTGGAAAGCACATCCGCCCCGTATTCCGGGTGTTTTCGGTCGGTCATTTGCGAAAGATGGGGAACTTCATTTGCTTTCCGGGCAAGTTGTACCGTCATTTCCGGATGGGAAGCACCATATCGATTGAGAATGCCGCCTTCCATATCACAATGTAAAATAAGCCCCTCCCATTGTTCTGCCAGTGCCTGCAGTCCGGCTTGGGATGTGTTTTCCAGCGCCTCCGGAACCGGGTACTTTGCTTCAATCTCCGCAGGCGGGCGGGGTGAGGTGTTCCTCGTTTCTTCAAAGAGTATCTTATCCTGACGTTCCGCCTCGCTGATTATGGGCGATGCATAGTCGAAGAGTTTGTTGTGGTGGGTCCTGGCGCGTTCCCAATGCTCACATATCATGAAGACCACGGATACCCAGAACAGCAGAACCGCTGCCCAGAATATTAGTTTTGCCACTCTATTCATAATAATAATCCAAATGTCAAACGGGAAGTTCAAGTGAGTTCTAAGACCAATGTCAGGCGCCATCAGGTTACGTCGGCCTATTGTAAAGGCTGCTGCGGGACCTAAACAACATGCCTGACTGGACCATGCAAAAAGAAACCCCTAAATCCGCACGTACAAAACCGAGTTGTTGGCGTAAAGCCAATAAGGACAAGGAACGTAGAAGCGGCATCCTGCCGCTTTGCATCAAGACGGACATGCAGGCCACAGTCACGATGGAAGCGGCCAGATGCCTCTTCTACGCTCTCGCCATTCCTTGCGTGCGGATTTAGATCAGTCTTGAACCGCTGGATTCAACCCGGGCACGCTACCGTGAAATCATCGCTAACTAAAAAGAGAAAAAGAGTAGAGTTTAACTGTGTATTATTCTAAAAAAGTTTCATCTTGGTCCTCTAATATACCGAACAGTCGGTAGTATAGTGGAGTCAATAAAATTTGCATGAAAACACGAATACGTGTATACTTTGAATGGTTTTAGGGTGCGTTTTACTGTGGGAAAGTCTGGGTCACAATGATGGTGATTGCCAGACGGCATTTGCCGATGGGGCATTCTTTTTTAAGACTTGGTGCTTCAACATCCGAGGAGAGTTTTCATGGAAAGTGCAGCGGAAATGGCCGTTGTTACGGACCTGCAGGATATTTTAGGTAAGTATCCGAATGCGGGCCGCGACGCGCTGATACCCATTTTGCAGGAACTGCAGGAGGTTTACGGGTATTTGTCCCGGGATATGATTGCCAGTGTAGGTGAATGCCTGCATCTTCCCGTCAGTAAAATTTACGGAGTGGCGACCTTTTACAACCAGTTCCGCTTTGCGGCGCTGGGGAAATATCATATTCAGGTTTGCCGGGGCACGGCCTGCCATGTGAAAGGTTCCGCCGGGGTACTGGACGATATCAGGCAGATACTAAAGTTGAATGTGGGGGAGACATCGCAGGATGGATTGTTTTCCCTGGAAGTAGTGGCGTGTATCGGCGCGTGTGGCTTGGCGCCGGTTGTCAAGATTAATGATGAGTTTTATGCGGAAGCGAGCGCATCGAAACTGGAACGGGTATTTAAGACCCTGAGGAAAGAGGCGGAATCCAATGAATAGCACAACACCGGATACAACCTGCGGGTGCGGCTGCACCGGGGTTTCGAGCGTTTTTACGCCTGAAGAACGGAATGTCTGGTTCAAGAGCGAAGATGGACAGAAACTTGCGGAAGCGTTGAGCGCCAAGTTGTCCCATCTTCGACGCGAGGAGGTCCGCAAACCTACGATATATGTGGGCACGGGCACCTGCGGCCTGGGTGCGGGTGCGGCAAAGACCGTGAAAGCGGCGCGGGCCTGGCTGGATGCGCATGAGGTGGATGGCGACATTGTAGAGGTGGGGTGTATCGGCATGTGCAGTGCGGAACCCATAATGGACATTCAATTACCCGGGCGGACGCGTGTTTCATTCATGAAAGTCACGGAAAAAGAAGCGCCGCAACTGCTGGACGCCGTTTTTGGCGGCGTCATACCCGAAAAGGCGGTTATCGGTCAGATGAATACGTGCGGCGTCGAGTCTTGGGCTCAAGTGCCGCTGTTGAAGGAACACCCCTTCTTCGCGCCGCAGACCCGCTTCGTATTGGCTCAGTGCGGTGAGATTGATCCCGGGAGTATGGACGAATATATTGCCTTTGGTGGTTATCGTATGCTGGCGCGCGTACTGAACACGATGTCGCCGGAAGCGGTTTGCGATGCTATTGAAATAAGCGGCTTGCGGGGGCGTGGCGGCGGCGGGTTCCCGACAGGCCGCAAGTGGAAGTTTGCGCGCATGGCCGAAGGTGACAGGAAATACCTGATTTGTAACGCTGATGAGGGTGACCCGGGCGCATTTATGGACCGGGCCGTCATCGAAGGGGCGCCGCATCGCCTTGTGGAAGGCATGCTTATCGCCGCCTATGCCATTGGCGCTTCAAAGGGATATGTGTACATCCGTGCGGAGTATCCGCTGGCCATTAAGCGTCTGAAAGCGGCGTTTAGGCAGGCCAGGGCTGCCGGCCTTCTGGGAGACAACATCCTGGGCAGCGGATTTAATTTCGATATCGTTTTGAAAATGGGCGCGGGCGCGTTCGTCTGCGGCGAGGAGACCGCCCTGATTCACAGCGTGGAAGGCAAGCGCGGCATGCCGCGACCCCGGCCGCCTTTCCCCGCGGTGAAAGGCCTTTTTGGCAAGCCTACGGTCATCAATAATGTCGAGACCCTCGCCAACATCCCGCCCATCCTGGCCATGGGTCCGGAAACCTATGCCGCCATGGGTACGGCGGGCAGCAAAGGTACCAAGGTGTTTGCCTTATCCGGCAAGGTGGCGCGTACTGGCCTGGTCGAAGTGGCCATGGGCACCAGTATTCGCAGCATCATCTTTGATATCGGCGGTGGTATTCCCAACGGCCGCAAATTTAAAGCGGTGCAGATGGGGGGGCCTTCGGGCGGCTGCATTCCCGATCAGCATCTGGACATCCAGGTAGATTATGACTCGCTGAAAACCGTCGGCGCCATCATGGGTTCCGGCGGCATGATTGTCATGGACGAAGACACGTGCATGGTGGATGTCGCCAAGTTCTTCATGGACTTCATTCAGCGGGAGAGCTGCGGCAAATGTATTCCCTGCCGCGAGGGTACCCGGCGTATTCTGGAAATTCTCAAGCGCATTACGAGCGGGTATCGCAATGAGACCGAGGAAGCTACGCTCGAACGTTTCCAGGGCATCATGTATATGGAGCGACTGGCCAAGGTCATCAAGGATACCAGTCTGTGCGGGCTCGGGCAGACCGCACCCAATCCCGTGTTGAGCACGCTGCGCTGGTTCCGGGACGAGTATGAAGCGCACATCTATGAACGCCGCTGCCCCGCGGGTGTCTGCCAGGAATTGCGCTATTTTACCATCGACCAGGAAAAATGTATCGGCTGCACGCTCTGTGCGAAACGCTGTCCGGCGGAAGCGATTATCGGAGAGCCCAAGCAGGCCCACTACATCATCGTGGACAAATGTATCGGCTGTGGTTCCTGTGCGACTGTATGCCGCGTGGATGCCGTGCAGTTGCGCCAGTTTGAAGACGAATTGAGCGCCACTGTTTGACCGGTAATCCCGGTCTTGTGCGAAGACCATCAATCCTACAAGGAGTATCCGACTCATGGTGAACATACATATTGACAACAAGCCGTGTGAAGTGCCGGCGGGCAGCACCATCTTTGAGGCTGCCAAGAGCATCGGCGTCATGATTCCGACCCTGTGCCACGTGGAGGGGCTTACCCCGACGGGCGCGTGCCGCATTTGCGTTGTGGAGGTCGAGGGTATGCCGGGTTTGATCCCGTCCTGTTCCTTCCCTGTCGCCGAAGGCATGAAAATACAAACCCACTCGCCCCGAGTATTGCTTTCACGCAAGACCATTGTGGAACTGCTGTTGGCCAACCACCCGGACGACTGCCTTTACTGCATTCGCAACAATGATTGCCAGCTGCAGGAACTGGCGGCCGATCTGGGGGTGCGCCGCCGCCGGTACACGGGCGAACGCAGCCGCTACAAAGTGGACGTTTCCAGCCCTTCCGTCATCCGGGATCCCGAGAAATGTATTCTGTGCGGCAAGTGCGTGCGCGTGTGCGAGGAGGTACAGCAGGTATCGGCCATTGATTTTATCAGCCGGGGCAGCGCCACGCATATTGGAACCGCTTTCGACGAAGGGTTGAACCTTTCCAGCTGTATCAATTGCGGCCAGTGTATTCTGGCGTGTCCCACCGGCGCGCTTCATGAGCACGACCACCTTAAGGGAGTCATCGATGCACTGAACGATCCCCGCCGCATGGTCGTGGTTCAACATGCGCCGAGTGTGTCCGTTACCATTGGCGAAGAATTCGGAGTGCCGGCAGGCACAGACTGCGACGGTATCATGGTGGCGGCTCTGCGCCGTCTCGGTTTTGACCGGATTTTCGATACGTCCTTCTCGGCGGACCTGACCATTATGGAGGAAGGTTCGGAACTCGTACACCGCATCAAGAATGGCGGCAAACTGCCCATGCTGACCAGCTGCTCACCCGGGTGGATAAAATTCGCAGAGCAGTATTACCCCGATTTTCTGGAAAATATCTCCAGCTGCAAGAGCCCACAGCAAATGATGGGCGCCATTATCAAGAGTTTCTTTGCCGAACGTGAAGGTGTAGACCCGAGTAACATTTACAGCGTGTCCATCATGCCCTGTACGGCCAAAAAGTTTGAGGCCGGACGCAAGGAGATGCTGCATGAAACCCATGCCGACGTGGACGCTGTGCTGACCACGCGTGAACTGGCCCGGCTCATCCGCATGCGCGGCCTTGATATGAAGGCTCTGGAACCTGAAGGCGCGGACACACCCTTTGGCGAACGCACCACGGCGGGCAAAATCTTCGGCGCTTCGGGGGGCGTAATGGAGGCGGCCCTGCGCAGCGCGTACTTCCTGATTACGGGCGAGGAACTTGCCGACCTGAACGTGAATGCGGTGCGCGGCCTGGAGGGCTGCAAGGAGGCTCACGTCAAGATTGGCGGCATCGAAGTTGGTGTCGCGGTCGCCAGCGGGCTTAAGAACGCAGCCGCGCTGCTGGATCAGGTGCGTGCGGGCCGTGATGATCTGCATTTCATCGAGATCATGACCTGTCCCGGCGGGTGCATTGCTGGCGGCGGGCAGCCCTTGTCCACCGACAGGGAGGCGATTACCAGGCGCATGCAATCCCTGTACGCCATTGACGCCTCCGAAACGGTGCGTACGTCCCACGCCAATGAATCAATCCAGCGCCTTTACAAGGAATTCCTCGGGCAGCCCCTCAGTGACAAGAGCCACCACCTCTTGCATACCCATTATGCGAAGCGTGAGGTAATGCTCTAATCCGGAGCGCGGCATGGACTCTAGTATCAACATAGCGGTTGTCAATACGGTCAAGGAACGTTGTCGCGTCTGTTTCACGTGTGTGCGCGAATGTCCGGCCAAGGCGATTCGCATCATGGATGGCCAGGCGGAAGTGATGCCGGAACGCTGTATTGGCTGCGGTAATTGTGTGCGCGTATGCAGCCAGAATGCCAAGCAGGTACGCGATTGCACCGCCAGCGCGCGGCTGTTGCTGCAGGAAGATACGCCAGTGGCGGCGCTGGTGGCGCCCAGTTTTCCCGCCGAGTTTGCCGAATGCGACTACACGGAGTTCATCGGCATGCTCCGGGCGCTGGGATTTACCTATGTGCATGAAGTGGCTTTCGGTGCCGACCTGGTTGCTCGAGGCTACAAGCGGCTCCTTGAAAATACTCCCGGCAGCCGGTACATTGCGACCACCTGTCCGGCGATTGTGGCTTACGTGGAGCGATACCACCCCGAACTGGTGCCTTCGCTGGCGCCAATTGTGTCACCTATGGTGGCCATGGCGCGGGTCGTTAAGCAATTACACGGCCCGGATGTCCATTGCATCTTTGTCGGTCCCTGTATCGCGAAAAAAGGGGAGATGCTCAGCCCCGAGTTGCCCCGCGAAATCGATGCCACGCTGGCCTTTTCCGAGTTGCGCCACCTGTTTTACACGGCCTCCATTTCTCCGGAAAAAACAATTCCCTCGGAATTCGATCCCCCCTTTAGCGGTCAGGGAATGCTTTTCCCCATCAGTGGAGGCATGCTACAGGCGGCCAATCTGCCGGAAGACCTCATGTCGGGTGAAATCGTGGCCGCCGACGGGCGCGAGCCTTTTGTGGGCGCCATTCGAGAGTTCCAATCTTCCGATGTGGATGTCACCTTGCTGGAGGTGCTGGCCTGTGAAGGCTGTATCTCGGGCCCGGGTATTACCAATCCCGCGCCGCTGTTCCGCCGCCGCAGCCTGGTCAGCCGGTATGCGCGCCGGAGAGTCTCGGAAACAGACTATGAGCAGTGGCGCAAGGAAATGGAACGCCATGAAGACGTGTGCCTGACGCGGCAATTCCAGGAGCATGACCAGCGGTATACGCTCCCTTCCGAGGAAGAAATCAACAAGGCCCTGTCGACCATGAACAAACTGGGGCCCGAAGATCATTTAAATTGCGGCGCCTGTGGTTACGATACCTGCCGGGAACATGCTATCGCCATCTGCAAAGGCCTGGCGGAAACGGAAATGTGCCTGCCCTACACGATTGAACAGTTGAAACGGGCCGTGGGCGATTTGGCCCTGTCCAACAACCAGCTTCAGGAAACTCAGCAGGCGCTGATGCACTCGGAAAAATTGGCCAGCATGGGCCAGCTGGCCGCAGGCATCGCCCATGAATTGAACAATCCTCTTGGCGTTGTGCTCATGTATTCCCATTTGCTCAAGCGCGAACTGGCGGACTCCGAGCGGCTTGGCAAGGACTTGACCACTATCGCCGAGCAGGCGGATCGATGCAAAAAGATAGTGGCGGGTTTGCTTCATTTTGCCCGCCAGAACAAGGTGCTGCGTCAGCAGGTGAAACTGATGGAGGTGGTGCAGTCCGGCTTCAAGGGCAGTCCGGCTCCCGCAAATATTCGCCTGGAAATACGGGACCAGATGAAAAATCCCATTGTGGATATTGACCGGGACCAGATTACCCAGGTAATTCTCAACCTCGTCAATAATGCCTTCGACGCCATGGGCGATGAAGAAGGCCAGTTGATTGTGACCCTTTTAGACAAGGAAGACAAGGTCACCATTGAGGTGCGGGACACAGGCCCGGGCATCCCGGACGACATTGTCAAGAAAGTATTTGAACCTTTCTTTACCACGAAAAGCATCGGGAAAGGTACCGGACTGGGCCTTTCCATTACTTACGGCATCGTGAAAATGCATAACGGGGACATTTCCTTGAAAACCAACTGTGATCCTGCGAAAGGACCGACAGGAACGACTTTCAGAGTTGTGTTGCCGAGGCATGGACACGGATGATATAGTGTACAAACGGGCCTGCCGCGGGGTGGGCCCAGGGAGACCAGGAACAATGGCTGATACCAAAGCGCAACCGGAATCGAAACGGACGATCCTTCTTGTGGATGACGACACGGATTTCTTATTCCAACTCAAGGCCCAGTTTTCGGCGGCGGGGTTCAATGTGATCTCGGCGTCCAGCGGCAAGGATGCCGTGGCGCTGCTCGCGGATACGCGCCCGGACTTGTGCGTAGTGGACCTGATGATGGAACGGGCGGATATGGGGTTCACGCTCTGTTACAAAATCAAGAAAAAGGATCCATCCATCCCCGTCATCATGGTCACCTCCGTCACGCATGAAACCGGTTTGGATTTCGACGCCACCACCGAAGAGGAGCGGTCCTGGATCAAGGCGGACGCCCTGCTGGACAAGCCGGTGCGTTTCGAGCAGCTTCAGCGTGAAGTAGCCCGCCTGCTGAAAGGATAAGGTATGAAGCGCTTGCGCATACTGGTGGTGGATGACGAAACCTACATCCGCACAGCCATCGAGCGCACCCTGGAATCCCTGCAGTTCATCATGGCCGACATCGGGGAGACCGTTGCCTTCGATTTCGAGGAGGCGGGATCCGCGGAAGAGGCGCGGGACCATATCGCAGACACCTCGCCTCCGGATATCATGCTGCTCGACCTGAAGCTTCCGGGCATAAGCGGCATAGAACTGCTGGAAGAAATCGGGCCTTCCCTGTCCACGACCCTGGTCATCATGATCACCGCCTATGCTTCCATCGAGACGGCGGTACGTGCCACCAAGAGCGGCGCCTATGATTTTCTGGCGAAGCCTTTCACCCCCGAAGAACTTGAACATGTGCTTCAGAAAGCGGCGCACCATATCGTGATTGCGCACAGGGCCCGCGCCCTGGCTGAGGAACAGCGACAGGTGCGTTTCCAGTTTCTGTCGGTACTCGCCCATGAATTGAAGGCGCCGCTTAACGCCATTGAGGGCTTTCTTAACACCATCATAGACCACACGGCGGGTAATGACCCCGCCGTTTATGAAGAAATGCTGCGCCGTTGCCGTACCCGCGCCCAGTTCATGCGCAAACTCATCATTGATCTGCTCGATTTAACCCGCATCGAGTCCGGTAAGAAGAAACGGGAACTGACCGAAGTCAATATGGCTGCTATTGCGCGGATTTCCAAAGATACCATGCAGCCTGATGCGGATGCGCGCAATATCACCATTGATATTCAGTGCGATCCCGAATTGTCCATTCATGGCGATCCCGGGGAAATCGAGATGGTATTCAACAATCTCATTTCGAACGCGGTGAAGTATAACCGGGAAAACGGCCGGGTCGATGTGCGGTGCGACAGGCTCGCGGATACGATCACCATCATCGTCGCAGATACGGGCATCGGCATGACCGAAGAAGAGGCGGCACAACTGTTTGAATCCTTTGTGCGCATCAAGAATGAAAAGACTTTCGGAATTCTGGGCAGCGGGTTGGGACTGGCCGTAGTCAAAAAAGTGGCTATGCTTTACAGTGGCGACGTATCCGTAGCCAGCGTTCCCGATGAAGGCAGCACCTTTACGGTGTTTCTGCGGGATAACGAGGTGGATTCCGCCGCCGGGAAACCGTAAACTATGGAAAATGCAAGGCGCAATCCCGCCTGAACCATGGAGACAGCATCATGCCCGCGAAGACCATCCTGGTAATCGATGATGATCCGGATATTCATTTTTTCTGCAAGAGCCTGCTTGAAGCGGAGGGCTATCGTGTAAGGTCCGCTATCAGCGGCGCCACGGGGCTGGCGGCGGCTGAAGCGGAAATGCCGGACCTGATTATCCTCGACATCATGATGGAAAAAATCAATACCGGCTACAAAGTGGCGGAAGCCCTGGGCGGTAAAGTACCCATCCTCATGTTCTCCTCCATGCTCAACCCGTCAGACGCCCAGTTCGATTCTGCCCAGGTGCCCTATACTGACGTAATCAGCAAACCGATCGCCGGGGAAACGCTGCTGGCGAAAGTACGAGCGCTCATCGGCTGACCTGTTCCCGACAACCTCTCTCCCCATGCAAGACAACAACTGTTTCAGCGCGGCAACTCCTGCAACCAGAACCGTGCCTCCTCGGCATTCAATACGCCGGAGGTTTCTCCGTAGAGGGTTTGCCAGGGGCGTAGCGAAGCGCGGTCGGCCGGATAGGCAACGTTCAGGAAAAGAGTAAACCCCTTTGTGTTCCGCACTTTGTATAAGCCCCGGAAGTCGCCCGAACATTCGTTGGGAACGGCAATTCCGTAAAACAAGGTTTGGGAGGATGTTGACGGGTCCCTGAACTCCACCACGGGGAAAAAGTACTTGGTCGTTCCCGACTTTTCATCACCCCCGGGTGCTATCCAACAGCCGTGTATAAAATTTTCCGCAATTGCAGAATCGCCTGTATAGTACAGCCAAATGCGCCGCCACTGCGTGCCGGGCATAAACTCCGCAACCCAGTATTCAACCTCTCCATCGAAAGGACGCGCGGAACCGCCATGTTCCGGTGAATAGGCGGTTCGCTCAAACAGGGTCCAGTCCTCGACGGGGCGCGCCTTGACCGGGACCGGCGTGAGTTCCGCAGCGGCACAGGCGTCAACTATGTTTCCCAGGCAATGGCTTTGGATGGCCCTGGCCGTATACAGCGGCGCCAGGAGCAGAATGATTGCCGGTAGCGCGAATTTCAGGATCATGTTTTTGCAGGAATGAGTCCAGCGACAGGGATGGAGCGCCTTTATCATGGCGTGTCCGCGTACTGCGGCAAGCCCCCTCTCTTTTCCCGTTCTTGAAAAAAGCGCGTTGGCAAGATACCCCAAAACCCAATACGGAACAAACAGGAGATGAAACGCATGCCGGGTTTCCGCCTGAAGGCTCAAATAACCGCCAAAATAAAAAAACAGAATCAGGGTCATCCAGCCCAGGCGAAGGTCGCGGTACGCTATCAACAGAAGCACTGCCGCGGCGCAAAGGGCCATGAAGACGCCCCGTACGAGAGAAGGGGAGCCGCCCCTCACGACATACCAGACCGAAGCATAGCCGCGGGCAATCAGGTCGCCCGGAAAAGTGCGGACAAGCTTCAACAGCAACGGGCGTTCATCATACAGGGCGGAGGATGAAATATCGGAAGAGGACGAGCGCTCATTGTATCCAATCGCCATGCTGGTCACGAAGAGATCGCTGTTCACATACAGTTTCTCATAAGACGCCCGGTTGAGGCCCAGCATATCGTCGTTTTTCGTGGCGAATCCCATGAGGATGTCGTGCGCCAGGAGACTCCCGCCGCTGTACACGCCCATGACCCATGAAGCCGGGATCACAAATGCGGCGACAAGTAACAAGATGCCTGCCAACCTTTCACGAATCACAACGCCCGCGCCGGGCCGGCGGCAGAACAACAGCGTGAGCATGGCGGGGACCAGGCAAACCAAAATATCCGCCCTGAAACCGATACCAACGCCAATGATCAGGCCCAGGAGCGTTGATAACAAGACAAATGTGCGCCGCCTCACCGGATACTTAATCAAATATCCCATGATTAAAATAGCGGCGAGAATAAACGGGCCCTTACTGAAATCCCGCAGATTCTGGCAGTTCATGAGAATATTCAGGTTAAAGGCCATGGCCAAGGTCATGGCCGTGCTCCAGAACCGCCCCATGCCCAGCCGCATCAGGCCGTATACGGCGCCAACCAGCATGCCGAACAGCGCGATGCGGAACGCGGTGATTACATGC
>ERZ795031.4427-NODE-4427-length-11836-cov-8.633053_pt1 | contig 11836 bp, 13 predicted proteins | sample MGYA00375123_ERZ795031 | MGnify/ENA primary metagenome ERZ795031 (study PRJEB30166, sample SAMN05720159) | activated sludge metagenome | isolation source: anaerobic digester from wastewater treatment plant | place: USA | collected 2015-04-21 ... | reverse complement strand
CCCAATTGTTGGTATATATTCCAACTCATTCTTTCTCTTGTTGTTTAAGGGTATCCGATATCCCTCATTTTTCAGCACACGTAAAGTGAGGAAGAAGTGACGCCGTGATGTCAAAACGTGACACCCATTTGACAATTCCAAGGATGAGCCAGACATCTTCCCCATTGCCCAGATGTACTTCTCTCGAAACCCACTTGAACTCCACCCGAACCCAGTTCAGGAGGAATTCAAGTGGAGTTCGGGTAAAGTACAGGGCAGCAGGTGGCGAGGTGTAACAGCCCGGGTGCAAGAATGTCACGCGACACACAAAAAGCCCCGGCAGTGGCTAATTGAAACTTCATCAACGTCTTAATCACATGCATAAGCATGATAGTTCTATACAAACGAAGGCACAGCATCGAAGTAAGACGTGATCAATGGCAATTGAAGATAAGGCTGGATTAAAAATGGGGGAATGCCAAAAAAAAGTGAAAGCCCTTGACACAAAAGACCCACCCCGAAATAAATAGACCAAAGACAGCCCAAGGTGGTGAGCATGAAGCCAAAACTTTACCTGATTGACGGAACTGCGCTCCTGTATAGAGCTTATTTCGCATTTATCCGAAATCCTTTGATTAACAGCCGCAACGAGAATACATCCGCTATCTATGGAGTAGTAAATTCGTTCCTGACTCTGGTGGACAAGATGCAGGCAGAATACATCGCCATTGCTTTTGACCGCAAGGCTCCCACTTTTCGGCACCAGGATTACAGCGAGTACAAGGCAAACCGCCCGCCCATGCCTGAAGATATGCAATATCAGATCGCGCCGATTATTGACTTTTTCCGGTCTTGTAAAGTGCCTCAGATCGGCAAGGATGGTTATGAAGCAGACGATGCCCTGGGTACTATGGGGGAGCGTTTCAAGCGTGAATATCAGATCGTATATGTGACCAGTGACAAGGACTATTGCCAGCTCTTAGATGATGGCGTGCTGCTCTACGACCCCATGAAGGACATCACCCTGGATAAAGATGGAGTTTTTGCCAGATATCAGGTACGCGCCGAGCAATTCGTCGATTATCTGGCACTGGTGGGGGACAGTTCGGACAATATTCCCGGGGTAAAGGGGATCGGCCCCAAGGCTGCCGAGGCCTTGCTGCATGACTATCCCGATCTGGAAGCGATCTATGCCGATCTGGAAAACGTCAACCCCAAATATCGAGGCAAGCTTGCTGAAAACAGGGACAATGCCTTTCTCTCCAAACACTTGGCCACGATCGTGCGCTACGCTGATCTAGAGTTGCCCCAGATCCATGAACTGAAGTTTCAGATTGCCAATCTGCGGGACGCGCTAAAGATTCTCAAAGACTATGAATTGATCAGCCTGATCAGAAGGATTGAGGCACGTTATCCCGAGCTGAGAGACAAGGTCCCACTACCGGTGGAAGAGGAAGTCCAGGAAGATATTTTCAATAGTTCCCCAAAGCCAGAGATGATCAAAGCCGAAATACCGGAAGACCACATGGTTACGAAGGACTTTCAGCCTATCCTGATCGATCAAACCAGTCTTCCCGGATTGCTAGAGGAACTGAGGCAACAGGAGCAAATCGCCATCGATTGTGAGACAGATTCGCTCGATCCCATCAGCGCGTCATTGGTGGGAATCTCGCTGTGTTTCGATCCTGAGCGGGCTTATTATCTGCCTTTGGGGCATCGGATGGCGGAAAATCTACCCCTATATGAGACTCTGGATGAGCTGCGTAACGCGCTCTCTGGCAAAGTCTTGATCGGGCATAACCTCAAGTATGATCTCACCGTATTTACTCAGCACAAGCTGTATCTGGACAATCCGATTTTCGATACCATGATCGCAGCCTACATATTGGATGCAGGAATATACAATTTCTCGCTGGATGATTGCGCTGCCCGGGAATTGAACTACAAAATGATGCCGATCACCGAGCTGATCGGAAAGGGTAAGAATCAGATCAGCTTCGATCTGGTAAGCGCTGATGATGCCTGTTTCTACGCTGCCGAGGATGCCTGGGCGGCCTTCCGTTTGCATCAGGTTTATCGCCCCCTGATCGAATACAGCATGGCAAAAAGCGTGTACTATGACATCGAGATCCCCCTGATCAGGGTACTGGGCCGGATGGAGACAAACGGTGTAAGCCTGGATAGCAGGATGCTGGGGGAAATATCGCATCATCTGAATCTGGAGCTAAAGCGGCTTACCGAAGAGATCTATGCACTCGCCGGATATGAATTTAATATCAATAGTACGCAACAGCTTGCCAAGCTGCTCTTTGACGAAATGCGCCTGCCTGCCAAAAAGAAGACCAAGAGCGGCTATTCAACCGATAACAGCGTGTTAGAAGCCCTGGCGGAAGATTATGACTTCGTGCAAAAGCTCATTGACTACCGCCAGCTAATGAAGCTGGAAAGCACCTATGTGAGCGCGCTGCCCAAGCTGATCAATCCAGTGAGTGGACGCATCCATTCCTCATTCAATCAATGCGTTGCCTCCACCGGCAGGCTGTCCTCCACCAATCCCAATCTGCAAAACATTCCCATCCGCAGCAAAATCGGCCGGGAGATCCGCAAGGCCTTCATCGCCGGTGAAGAAGACAGCGTGATCATGGCGGCGGATTATTCTCAGATCGAGCTGCGCCTGCTGGCGCTGATGAGCGGGGATGAGTCCTTACAAAAGGCTTTCAGGGATGGTATCGATATTCATCGTCAGACTGCAGCTTTGATCCACAATGTGCCCCTCGATGAGGTGAATAGCGATATGCGCCGCGCTGCCAAGACGATCAATTTCGGACTCCTGTACGGGATGGGACAGCGAAAATTGGCACGTGAACTCGGTATCGGACTGGCCGAGGCCAAAGCTTTGATCGATAATTACTTCGCCCGCTTCCCTGCCATCCGGCGCTATACCGCGGAAAGTGTGGACAAGGCCAGAGCCACGCTTCATGCCTACACTCTATTTGGCAGATTCCTCGCCCTCCCGGGCATCGACAGTAAAAATAAGGGAATCAGCAGCGAAGCGGAACGCGTGGCAGTGAATATGCCCATTCAAGGCACTGCGGCAGACATCATCAAACGCGCTATGATCGCCATCCACGAGCTGATCAAGGACAACAGCGAGATCAAAATGATCCTGCAAGTACACGATGAATTAGTCTTTGAAGTGAAAAAAAACTATCTGGAAGAAGCTGCCGCTCTGGTTAGGCGGGAAATGGAACATGCTCTGCCCCGGCAATATCGGGATAGGGTGAGTCTTTGTGTGGATATAGGATCAGGGAAAAGCTGGTTCGACGCTCACTGAGTGGGTTTGTGGTCAGAGTGATGCCCGATGCGCTCCAAGAGATAGGAGCGCTTGGTGATCTTGAGTAGCCACAGCACCACGTAGGTGATCATCAAAGCCACGATGATGCCGATCACGAACACAAACCAGGGTAGATCCTTGCGGAACTCCACCGTCATATACTCGTGGGTGTTCCACATCTGCTCTGTGTCGTATGACCAGGAGATGGTTTTGCCCTTGCGGTCCACATTCTCTGGATCAGCATTGGTGGAAATGATCTTCCAGGGTGCATGCAGTTTGTAAGTCCATACGGCGTGATCCTGCTGCATCTTTGAGAAATAAGCCTCCAGATCGTCCGCCTCTTCCTGGCTGCCCAAAGCAATGCGACGCTTAAACGTGATGCGGCGTCCGGGCTCTTTATTCAGAGTAATCTTACCCCAAAAATCCGCAGCACTAAGCTGATCATTGACGTTGTTAAAATCCTCTACACTTTTGAACTTAAATACGATATCATAGATCACATCCTGACCCCGGCGCTGCACATTGTAGCTCTGAAGAGAGATCCCCGGAAGATCCGCTTTACGCAGGATTTCTTCAGGATTCTCATAAGGAGAACGGTGAACCAGACGCAGCTTCGCCTTGCCTGAGCCGTCGCGATGCAGCCAGAGCTCTTCATCATAATGCACACATCCAAATAGCGCAAAGAGCGCCAAAAGAAGGATCATGAGCCGTTTCATCAGATATCGTTCCTTGAAGACAATTAGTTTAATAACCTCAAAACACAACGTGGATCTTTTGGCAAGTAATTTCTTTGCCTTGCCCCGGGAATGTGCGTTACGGTGCCCGCATCCTCCCAGCGGCAGCCCTTCACAAGACCCAAGGGATTTATCGGCTAATGCCGGCTCGGGGCACGATATATGGCGATAGTAGGGCACCCTATACCTGCTTTTGTTCGAAACATTGGTTGATGTTTAGCAATTCGTGCTTGACAAACAAGGCTTGGTTGCTTACATTTGGAATATATAGATAAGTTTATGGAGGTAAAGATGATAGCATTACGCCAAGTGTGGCATTGCCCGATTTGCGGAAACACAGTTGAGGCAGTGTATGGAGGTCAAGGTGAATTAGTTTGTTGTGGGCAACCGATGAATCTGCTAAGGGAAAACACAGTGGACGCCGCCAAGGAAAAGCACGTTCCTGTAGTAACCGATCTTGGCAATTCCATCAAAGTGGAAGTAGGCTCTGTGCCTCATCCCATGGAAGAAAAGCACTACATTGCCTTTGTCGAAGTACTCACCAAGAAAAAAGTATACCGTCATGAGTTTAAGCCCGGCGAAGCCCCTGTGGCCGAGTTTCCGGTGAAACACGCTGAAGTGGAAGCAGTCCGCGAATATTGCAATTTGCACGGCTTGTGGAAGGCATAAGCCGGTAAGATAGGGAGGAATGAATGCCTTTTAAAGAAACCAGAACCGCTGAGAACCTAATGAAATCCTTTGCCGGCGAATGCCAAGCCAGGATGCGTTACGAATACTCCGCCAAAACCGCGAAAAAGGAAGGCTATGAACAGATAGCCAATATCTTTGTGGAAACCGCGTTGAATGAGAAGGAACACGCCAAGGTCTTTTTCCGCCATCTGCTCAAGAACGGGATGGAAGCCCAGGTCGTGAACATTATGGCCACTTTCCCAGTTGGCTGGAGCGAGACCGATGACGCCACCCTGAAGAATCTGGAATTTGCCGCCAGCGGTGAAAAAGAAGAATGGACCGAGCTCTATCCCATGTTTGCTGACATCGCAGAGGAAGAGGGTTACAAAGAAATCGCCCTGTCCTGGAGATTGGTGGCAAAGGTGGAAAAAGAGCACGAAAAGCGCTTCCGCAAGCTTTATGATAACGTCAAGAATCTCAAAGTATTCACAAAGAATGAGAAAGTATTCTGGAAATGCCTGAATTGTGGCTACATCCACGAAGGTGAAAGCGCTCCCAAGGTGTGTCCTACCTGCAATCACCCCCAAAGCTATTTCGAAGTACACATCGAAACCTACTAAAATAATGGAGGAATCCCATGCAGAAGTATCAATGTATCGCTTGCGGCTGGATCTACGATCCCGCAGAGAACGACAACATTCCGTTTGAACAGCTTCCTGAAGACTTTGTTTGCCCGGAATGTGGTGTCGGCAAAGACATGTTTGAACCCTACGAATAAGTATAATCCGTGCCGGAGAGGGAGATATCTCTCTCCGGCCTTTTTTTTTGCCAGAGTAACACCGAGCAAATAGCAAGATATATGAGGAATTATGACCGTCACCGAATTCAATGAGATTTTGGATTTCGCCATACAGCGAGAACAAGAAGCGGTTGCTTTTTACAAGGAGCTGCAGCAGGAAGCCAGGTTCACCGCTCACAAAGAGATGCTGGCCGAATTGGAAGCAATGGAGATGGGACACATCGTGGTGATCGAAAGCATCCGCCAAAAAGGCGTGAAGCCCGAAGACATCACCAAAAGCCCCAATCTAAAGATCAGCGAGTACCTGACCAAAGAGCTTGACGAACAGGAGCTGAGCTACCAAAGTATCCTGATCAAGGCCATGAAGCGAGAGGAAAACTCACAGAAGCTTTACAGCGACATGGCGAGTCAATTCCCCGACGCCGAGATAGCCATGCTGTTCCGCCGTCTGGCAGCCGACGAAGCCAAGCATAAGCTCCACTTTGAAAACCTCTACGACGATTTCATCAGAAGCGGCAATTGAAACTGGCCATTGATAGCGCTCAAAGCTCTGGATCCATCGCCCTGCATGATGGGACCAAACTGCTCTACAGCGCATACTTTGACATCCGCGTAACTCATAGTGAGACCTTGATGCCAGCCATCGACACGGCTTTGAAGCTATGCGGCATCAAGCCCGTGGATCTACAGGAGATCTACGTCTGCGAAGGCCCCGGTTCCTTCACCGGTCTGCGCATTGGGGTTGCCACGGCCAAGGGGATCGCTTATGCGGGCCAGCTCCCTGTGATCACCCACAACTCCCTGGAGATGCTTGCTTTATCCTGCACGTCTGCCCACAAAAACATCCTCTGCGTGATCGATGCCAAAATGAATGAGTGTTACGCAGCACTATATGATCCCGATCTGAGGGTCATCATACCGCCCAAAGTGCTGGGCCTGAAGGACATCCTGGTGTTACCCATCTCCGGGAGTATCGTCTGCGGATCAGCGGCAAATGCTCTGATGCCTTACGCGGAAGAAATTGGGCTACACTTTGCTCCCGCGCTGTTAAACATCCCCAGAGCCGAAAACTTGATATATCTGGAGGACTACCACCCAGGCAAGCGCTATGAGGGCAAGTTGCTGGCAGATCTGGAGCCAAACTATCTGCGCGAGAGCACGGCTCAGATCAAGGCAGCCGCAAGACAAAAACCTTAAGAGAAGAGGAAGATCAGCAGAGGCAGATAAAGCAGTGCGATGATGATGGAGAAACTCACCATCGTGGCGGCAAACTCCCGATCCATATTCTCCAGATTGGCAAAGATGAGGGTGTTGAAACCAATCGGCAAGGCAGAACAAACGATCACCGTGGTGCGCGTAAGTCCTTCCAGCCCAAAGATCAAAGCCAATACATAACCCACTCCCAGGCCAATACCCATGCGAATGAAGATTGCGATAAAGGCCTTACCCATATTCTTCAGCTTCGGTTCAAAGTACAAGCCCAGAGCAATCATCACCAGAGGAGTGGTAGGTAAACCGATCAGAGAAAGGAAGTTGATCCCGATCTGCGGCACAGCCTGCCCGCTGATCTTGACTACAAAGGCAATTAGCATGGCCCACAGTGGCGGCAAACGCAAGAACTTGATCCACTGAATCCTGTCGGTATGGGGATTATCGCCGTATTTAATGGCGTTGAAATAGGTGAAAGTGAAGATCATGAAGGTGTTGCCGATGTCAAACAGAGATGCACGCGCCAGGCCTTCATCCCCGAAAGCAGCGGTAAAAAAAGGCAGCGCATAAGCAGTATTCATGATCATCGTACCCACCAGGAAGCTACCGTACATAGTTTTGGGCATCTTCAAGCTTCGCTGCGTAAAGCCAGAGATGAAGAACATCATCAGCACCACCAGGATCGCCAGAACCGGGATCAACAGCATATCCGCGCTCACCCGTACATTGTTGATCGCGATGATAGTCAGCGCCGGCAAACTGATATTAAGAACCAATCTCAGGAGCACCGGAGCATCATCCTTGCTGAGCATCTTCAGATGTTTGGCCGCCAGGCCTACGAAAAAGGAAAGAATGAGGGGGATTATCTTTTCTACAAAGGGATTCATGGATGCTCTCTTTACTTGATCCGAAGGCTGCGATAGAGGATTTGCAGCTTCTCTTCCACCAAGCGGTTATGATTCTTCTGTGCTTCCGTTTCCGGTACCCGGTGGATTTTAAACTGGGGATACTGGCCGAGGGCTTCGCTTAGCTGCCATTTGTGGCGAAACTTCACATCCTGCAGCCTGCCCAGCAAATCCAGTTCTTCGGGGCTGAAGTTTCTGCCAAATCCGGAAGCTTTGATCTTTGCCAGATCCACCTGCAGGGGACTCTTCTCGGCGATGGCAATGATCCCCATCAATGCTTCTCGGCTGAGTGCGTCTTGTTGCTTCAGTTCCTGGAATATATCCTGCTCGGTATCAAACTTACGGCCATTCACAGGAGCTAGGGCATCGGTATCGTAGCCATCCCTGGCGATCTTTGTAATTACCACTCGATCAAAGATATAGGCTGTCTCCTGCTGCACAGTCTGCTCAAAGACATTCTGGAAGATGAAGAGAGCGACAAATGAAATGAAGAAGGCGATCACTGGAGCTGCCACCCAGGCGATAGAGATGCGCCCCAGGATGTTGTAACGGATGTTTTTGCCACCCTTGGCCAGCCCGATGCCAACCACCGCCCCCACGATCACTTGCGTAGAGGATACCGGAACCAGCGGGATAGGAGGTATATGCATACTTAGCAGGAGATTGTACAGTCCGCGGGAGGCAAAGAGAAAGAGCACGATCGCCTCTGCCAAGAGGGCGATCAAGGCTGTGATCGGCGAGAGATGAAAGAGATCTTTGCCCACGGTCCGCATCACTTTGTGCGAAAAGGTGTAGATCCCCACTACGATGGAGAGTGCCCCCATCAGGTACAATTGCTGCAATCCGCTGATGGTAAAGAGATTGCCGATACTTATGTCCTTGAAGGGCGATACTGGGACAAATACCCCCACCACATTGGCAATATTATTGGCGCCCAAAGAGTAAGCTCCAAATGCACCCACGATGATCAATGCATAACGGATGAAGAAATCCTGCTCCATCAGATGCATCCGCGAACGGTTTACCCAGGGGCGGATTAGATAGTAAAGCAAAGCGGCAATGGCTCCGGATAATACGAAAGCCAGCACCCAGGATGAAGCGATGGTGATCAGAGAGCCGTAATCGGTCAGACGTCCAGAGAAGTAGTTCCACCCGATGATGGCACCCACAATGGTCTGTGAAGTGGATACCGGAATGCCCAGCCGCACAATCACAGTGATGGTGATGGCCGCAGCCAGAGCCACAGTAAAAGCTCCACCCAGAGCGTCAACCGAGCCCAAACGTCCCAGGGTTCCGGAAGGCCCACTGCCCTCAAACATGGCTCCTAATGTGATAAAGATAGAGGCGATCAGGGCCGCTTTTTTAAACTTCAGCATGCGGGTTTCCACCGCAGCACCAAAGATGTTGCCCGTGTCGTTGGCACCCAGAGACCAACCCAGGAAAAGTCCGCTAAGCAGATAGATAAAGATCATTTATGCCCTAAAGCTGGCGTTTGATCGTGTAAATAGACAGGCGATCGCAGACATTTTGCGCAGCATCGGAGATCTTCTCGATGTGAATGGCAAAGAAGCGCAGTTGACTCTTGAGCGAAAGATCAATATCCATGGCAAAAATCTGCCGGCGTAGTCTTTCGCCTATGTGATCAGCTTCGCGCTCAAAGAAATAGACCTTGTGAATGTAGTTGTTCACAGCCGAGATATCACGGAAAAAGGACCGCACTGCAAAAACGAGCTGCTCTACCGCAGCGACGCTGGCGCGAGTGGTCTGAATCCAGAGATCATCCAATTCCTCGGGTATCTGGGGCATCTCTATGGAAAACTGCAAGAGCGAGTCCTTGATGTTATCGATTACTTCGTCCGTATTCTCCAGAATAGCAAGCACATCTCCCCTATTTTCCGGGATCAGGGTGCGCTCGTATAGAAAGCGCTCCACACTCACCCGCAGGTCATCCGCACGATGTTCAAACTCCCTTATCTGAGCCAGGCGGGCGTCAAACTGATCGATGCGCCCATTCAGATAGTCCTCCACCGCCAATTGAAACGTGGTGGCAGAATCACTTACGACATCCAAAAAAGTATCTATCTGGGATTCGACAAAGCGAGTGGTCTTGAGTAGCAGCGCCATATTCTTACCTATCCTGAACTTAGTTATTTTACAAGATAATACGATGGCAGCTTTTTGTCAAGCCCCACCCGCTTTCTATTCCCCCAGGATGGCGGTTTTCACCCCTTTATCAAGCCCATTTCTAGTCCTGGCAGTTGAGGAGCTGATATTGGCTGGCCAAGAGCCCAAAGCTGGAAGGATGTCTGGTTCCAGAGCGAGGGTGCCTAAGGGAAGCCTGGCAATAGCCGGCGAGATTCCTCCGGCACAGTACATAACGCTGGAGATATCCAAAGAAATCATTTGACAGCAGCCCTACACACAATATCTTGTCCGCTATGAAAGAAGGAAAGAACTATGAAGATTAAAATGACCAGAGAGCTCATCGAAAAGCTACCCAAGACCGATCTGCACGTGCACCTCGACGGCAGCGTGCGTCTGCAGACGATCATCGATCTGGCACATGAATTTGGGATCAAACTACCCACCACAGACGTGGAAGAACTGCGTAAACTGATAGTATGCGGCGATCACACCGTTAGTCTGGACGATTATCTGCGGGGCTTCGACATTGTGAATCTGGTATTGCAAAATAAGGAAGGGCTGCGTCGGGCGGCCTACGAACTGGCAGAAGATGCCGCGCGAGAAAACGTGCGGTACATGGAAGTACGCTATTCCCCCATCCTGCATACGCATGGCGGACTGAAGCTTACGGATATTTCGCAAGCTGTGATCGATGGGCTGAAGAAAGCCGAACGCGATTTTGGGATTCAGACCGGAGTCATCATCTGCGGTATTCGGAACATGGATCCCACCACCTCCCTGAAGCTGGCTGAGCTAGCTATTGCATTCAAGAATAAGGGTGTTATCGCTTTTGATCTGGCTGGTGGTGAGTACAATCATCCTGCCAAAGACCATAAAGACGCCTTTGATCTGGCGCTGCGGAATAACCTCAATATCACCATTCATGCAGGAGAAGCTTACGGTCCTGAATCCATCCATCAAGCCCTGCATTACTGCGGAACTCACCGCATTGGCCATGGCACCCGGCTGGTGGAAGACGGGGATCTGCTAAACTACGTGAATGACCATCGCATCCCTTTGGAGATCTGCATCAAGAGTAATTTGCACACCAAAGCGGTTAAGAATATCAAGAGCCATCCCATTGATTTTTATATTGATTACGGCCTCCGGGTAACGATCAATACCGATAATCGAACCATCAGCGACACCACCGTGACCGATGAATACATGCTCGCCATCGACAAGCTGGGTCTGGATTATGCCACGGTGAAAAACGTGATCCTGAACGGCTTTAAAAGCGCATTTCTGCCATACAAGGATAGAGTGAGATTGATCAATACGACTCTCAAAGAGATTGAGGACATCGAAGAAGCCGAGCTAAAGACCAAGATCAAAGTAAAGGAAAATCTCTAGCCATGCCAGATATCATCCGTGACGCTCTGAATACTGCTCTGAGAACCCTGCAAAGCTTTGTAGCCAGCGACGATCACATCCAGACCATGGAAGAAATCGCCGCGCTGATTACCGAGTGTTATCGCAACCACGGGCAGGTGATCATCTTTGGCAATGGCGGCAGCATGTGCGATGCGATGCACTTTGCGGAAGAACTGACGGGCAGATTTCGCCAGGACCGTCCTCCCCTTCCCGCCATCGCCATCAGCGATCCTTCGCACATCACTTGTGTGGGCAACGATTACGGTTTCGATGAAATCTTTGCCAGGGGTGTGCAGGCCTACGGCAAGCCCAACGATGTCGCCATCGGCATCTCCACCAGCGGCAATTCTGAGAATATCCTGAGAGCCCTGGATCGTGCCATATCCATGGGTTTAAAGACCGTCGCCCTGCTGGGTAAAGATGGCGGCAAACTGAAGGGGCTCTGCGACATGGAACTGATCATTCCCGGCGAAACCAGCGACCGCATCCAGGAAGTGCACATGGCAATCCTGCACATCCTGATAGAGAAGATCGAAAGAGATCTGTTTTTCCCCGCCCCCAAAGAGGCATTATACACCTGAAGACAAAGGACAAATCATGAAAAAGATATATCTGATCATCATGCTTAGTCTCCTGCTCTGGAGCCTGA
>ERZ795031.4415-NODE-4415-length-11848-cov-8.297549_pt1 | contig 11848 bp, 6 predicted proteins | sample MGYA00375123_ERZ795031 | MGnify/ENA primary metagenome ERZ795031 (study PRJEB30166, sample SAMN05720159) | activated sludge metagenome | isolation source: anaerobic digester from wastewater treatment plant | place: USA | collected 2015-04-21 ... | reverse complement strand
AAGACTACCACATGCTAAGCACATGCCGATACTCGAAAACTTGAAAACCTTAAAACTTGAAAACCTGACATCACTGACATGCGTAAGACAGCTGACTCTCTTTTTCTCTATCCCTCTTTGTTAAAGAAATCTCTTTTTAGCATCTTGTCTCTTAGTTTTCCCGCAGATTAGCGCAGATCAAATGCGCGGATTGACGCAGAGATGGAAACCTGATTCTACTGATGGGAATGTTTAGACTGACTGATAGTCCATACCTACCGAAAACTTGAAATACTTCCCCCTATCACATACTCCTTGACATCATCTTTACATCTTATCTACTGGGAAAAAGACAAATAGGAGTACGTTATGCCTCGCAAGATAAAGAGTATCCGCAAAGCTGAACCCGTGCTGGAAGGTGCTGGTGTGCATCTGAAAAGGGCATTCGGTTATCATCAACTGCCCGATTATGATCCCTTTTTGATGCTGGATGATTTTCGTAATGACGATCCAGATAAGTATCTTCCAGGTTTCCCATGGCATCCGCACCGGGGTATAGAAACTATCACCTACATGCTGGAAGGTTCTGCTGAGCATGGTGACAGCATGGGGAATCATGGTACGATCCACAAAGGAGAAGTGCAGTGGATGACCGCTGGGAGCGGGATAATCCATCAGGAAATGCCCAAACCTGATAACATGGGACGCATGTACGGATTCCAATTGTGGACCAATCTCCCGGCGCATGAAAAGATGAGCAAACCCCGTTACAGAGATCTACGAGCGCAGGATATTCCGATGGTTGAAAGCCCCGCAGGGAGCAGGGTGAAGATCATCAGTGGCGAGTACATGGGGACTAAAGGCCCAGTGGAAGAGCTCTTTGTGCAACCTCAGTATTGGGACGTGGAAATCCCGACCAATACCAGACAAATCCTCCCCGCTAAACTCGGTTTTGCGTGTTTCATATACGTCTATCGCGGATCTGCCTCAATTGATGGCCAGACAGTCGGAAACACCCAGCTTGTCCTGTTTGGGGATGGGGATGATATCGAAGTGATTACTTCTGACCAGTCGTGCGGCTTCCTCTTCCTCTGTGGGAAACCTCTGAAGGAGCCGATATCATGGCGGGGACCGATCGTGATGAACACTCGTGAAGAGATCAAAGAGGCATTTCAAGAACTGGACGAGGGTACTTTCATCAAGGTCAAAGGCTAGGTCGCTCAAGATTCAGGAGAATAAGGTAAGTTCAACTTCTCCATTTTGTTGTAAAGAGTCTTGCGATCTATGCCCAGTTTCCGTGCTGCCAGGGATTTGTTTCCTGCCACTTGTTTGAGGATTTCCCGGATGTAATCTGCCTCTACCTCGGCCAGGGTACGGTTGTAGTCGATCACGCATCCAACGCTGTACTTCAGGTAATTTGGCAGGTCGGAGCTACGGATGTCGTTACCCTCACGCATCAAAACCATCTGGTAGATCAAGTTCTCTAGTTCGCGGATATTACCTTGCCAGGGATGCGCCATCAGTCTTTTAAGAGCATTTTCAGATATGGTGGGTGTGGATTGACCCAATTCACGGGCGTATTTGCTCATGAAGAAACGCACCAGCTCAGGGATATCTTCCGCGTGCTCTCTTAGAGGCGGGACGGTGATCGGTACCACATTTAACCGGTAAAACAGGTCCTCACGAAAGCTTCCCTGTTTGACGCAAAGGCTGAGATCCTTATTGGTCGCTGCGATTACCCTCACATTCACCTTGCGGCTCTTGTTTGAACCGATCATCATCACCTGTTTATCCTGGAGCACGCGTAGGAGCTTTACCTGCATGGAAAGCGAGGTCTCGCTGATCTCATCGAGGAAGATGGTCCCACCATCAGCAGTGATAAAGTAGCCAGCTCGGGTCTCATTAGCTCCTGTGAATGAACCCTTTGTATAGCCGAAGAGTTCTGATTCCAATAGGCTTTCCGGGATCGCACCGCAATTGATCGGCACAAAGGGGGCTTTGCTTTGTTTACTGCCATAATGGATCGCACGGGCGACCAATTCTTTGCCGGTGCCACTTTCTCCCTGGATCAGCACTGTTGCCTGATTTGTGGAGCTTTTTTCGATCAGATGATACAAGCGCTGCATGCTTTTGCTGGTACCCACCAGGCCATACTTACCCGTTTCGCTGGATGGCAGGGGTTGATTGGCTCTCTTGAGCTTGATGCTGTGGATGGCCTCATCGATGGAAGCGTGAAGCTCTTCATCCGTAAAAGGCTTGGTGATATAGCTTTGTGCTCCCATCTTGACCGCTTCCACCGCTCCTTCAATGGTAGGATAACCAGTGATCATGATCAGGCGGATTCCAGGGTAATGTGCGCTGATATGCTTGATCAGGTCCAAACCGCTAAGTTTCGGCATTTTGTAATCTGTCAGGATGATGTCGATTCGCTGCTTTTCCACTCTGGCAAGCGCCGCAGGGACATCAACAGCGCAAAAGACGGCATGCCCCAGGGCTGTTACTTTGCGCTGCAGCATTTCCAAGGTATCGGGATTGTCTTCTACGATCAGGATCTGTACTTGTTCAATCGTCATGATGTACTCTCAAAAAGATGCGAAAAGTGCTGCCTTTACCTGGAACACTCTCCACTTTAATGGCTCCATGATGCGAACTGATGATGCCATGAACCACTGGAAGCCCGAGTCCGGTACCCTGATCCACATCCTTGGTCGTGAAAAACGGGACAAAGATCTTTTGCAATAGATCTTTATCCATCCCGATTCCGGTATCCGACACCTGCAATTCGATGTTGCCATCGTGACAGGATGTTTTTATCGAGATGGTTCCCCCTTGGGGCATGGCTTGCATTGCGTTCACCGAGAGATTCACCAATACCTGATGGATCTGGGATGCGTCTGCCACTATCTCCGGGAGGTTTTGCTGCAGGTCATACTCGATCGTAATGCCCTGCTTTTCACATCGGTTTTCCAGGAAGTAAAAACCTTCTTCGATGAGTTTATTCAGATTCACGCTCTGCATCTTCGGAGGAACCTGCCGGGAAAATAGCATCAGTTTTCTCACTACTTCACGCGCATGCAGAGCTGACGCGATGATCTTCTGCAGATCCTTCTCCGCTGCTTCGGGTAACTGATAGTCACTCTTTATCAACTGTCCAAAGCCCAAAATGGCGGAAAGTGGCTCATTGATTTCATGAGCAATACCGGCAGATAACTGCCCGATAGTGGCCAGACGGTCGGCGTGGCGGAGCTGTTCATGCAAGCGGGCGTTGTTCTCTTCTACGTTTTTGCGCTCCAAAACCAATGCCAGTTGTTGAGCCACACCTCTGAGCAACAATGTTTCTTCCGGTAAAAACTCCACATTGGCGCTTTCGAGATAGAAGACCTGAATCTGGCCGCGAACCTGGTGATTTGCGGATATTTCAGCAAAGATAGATTCATCGCCAAGCTCCAGATTTGGGGTGTCGTAGTATTGATCGTCGATCTGAATGCGACAGCCTGCAGCGGAAGGATACTGCATGGATCGGGGGATGATCTGTAGCACTTCTGCCATAAACTCGTCAAAGGAGATATCGGTGCGGTTTGCCAGATCCGTGATTCTATATAGGCAGGTGAGTTCCTTTACGCGCTCGCGTAAGGCGAAGATCGTATCCGCGGCACTCATGGCGTGGCTGTCGTAGTCCATTTGATCCTCCATACATCGGGATTTAAGCTCAAGCCCCATGCATCCGCACAGGGCTTGAATCTGTCAATGTTTTTTCTTCAGACCAGGCCTTGATCCATCATGGCATTGGCCACTTTGATGAAGCCTGCGATATTGGCACCCTTCACGTAGTTTACGTGGTTGCCGTTTCTTCCATACTCCATGCAGTGTTCGTGAATCGACTTCATGATTCCATGCAGCTTATCATCCACTTCTTCACGGCTCCAATTCAAACGCATGGAGTTTTGGGTCATTTCCAATCCAGATGTTGCCACACCGCCCGCATTTGCTGCTTTACCCGGGCCGTAGAGGATTTTGGCATCAAGAAACACCTCCACCCCTTCCATCGTGGTGGGCATGTTTGCCCCTTCGGAAACGCAGATGCAGCCATTCTTTACCAATGTTCTGGCTTCTTCACCATCTATTTCGTTTTGCGTGGCACAGGGTAGAGCTACATCCGCAGGTATCTTCCAGGGTCGTTCTCCGGGATAGTACTTCACACCAAACTCTTCGGCATACTCACTGATCCGGCCTCTTCGAATGTTTTTGAGCTCCATCAGATACTCCCATTTTTCGCCCTTGATGCCTTCGGGATCATGGATGAATCCATCGGAGTCTGAGGCTGTGATCACTATACCGCCCAGTTCATTTACCTTTTGGATGGCATACTGGGATACGTTCCCGCTACCGGAGACCAGCACTTTCTTCCCAGAAAAGTCCTGTCCTATAGTCTTTAGCATTTCATTGGCGAAGTACACTGTACCATATCCAGTAGCTTCGGGACGGATCAAGCTGCCGCCCCATTCCAGACCTTTTCCAGTAAGCACTCCACTTACCTCATTGCGGATTTTTTTATACATGCCATATAGGTATCCGATCTCACGTTTCCCCACCCCTATATCGCCGGCAGGGATATCCGTATTGGGGCCTATATGCCGGAAAAGCTCCAGCATGAAACTGTGGCAAAAGCGCTGCACTTCTTCATCTGAGCGTCCCCTGGGATTGAAATCGGAACCTCCTTTACCTCCACCCATAGGCAGGGTTGTGAGACTGTTTTTGAAGATTTGCTCGAAGCCCAGGAACTTCAGAATCCCCAAGTTTACACTGGGATGAAAGCGCAAGCCACCTTTGTAAGGGCCAATGGCGCTGTTAAACTCCACTCTGAAGCCTCTGTTTACCATTACTTCGCCATTGTCCGTATGCCAGGGCACACGGAAGATGATGATCCGTTCCGGTTCCACGATGCGATCCAGAATCTTCGATTTGCGATACTGGGGATTGCCGTCATAGATGTCCCAAATGGATTCTACAACTTCGGTGACGGCCTGAATGAACTCAGGTTGATCGCTGTTCTTCGCGCTAACCTGGTGTAGGAATTCGTGCATGGTCATTTTCACATACCTCCTGTGATTTTATTTGTACACACACACTGGTTTTATATACTGGTCACACACATTAGCTTATGGATTGGGCTCATTTATCTTTTCTTGATTACTGCATTTTTACCATCGAAGAGTACCTCTATCCCCTCATTGCATCTAGACACGTGGAAATAGGTGAGATCATCATCCACCGCGTGTTCATCCAGATAATCCCAAGCCACGAAGTCCGCTGTTTCCTGCACTGTCAGATATGCTACGCCCATGCTGAAGAGATTGTGGAAAAAGTGGCTGCCGTGACTGGCCTCGATGCTCATATCGGGAAGCACCAATTCCACGATCGCTGCAGCCTGCGTAATCTGACTCCAGGCCACAGGAATCCCCAAAAAACGGTCTGAGGTTCCCCAGCGTCCCGGTCCAATCAGAATGTATTTTTCATTACTATCTCTGAACTTCCTGTTGATAGTCTCCAGTTCTACGGCGATCTCAGCGGTTCTGGTAATGTCAAATTTTCCTGGCTTCAGATACACCAGAGTATCCGGAGTCTCATGGATGTCGCTACCCAGAGCGTACGACGAGTATAGAATCAGATCCTCCGGGCGTTTGCGATATCCTTCCAGAGGCTCGCTATAGAGCAGTTTATTCACGGATATCGGGCGTATTTGCAAGAGGTAAAAGCTTGTCACTCCAGCAGGATCCACGTCGAAGGCGAATTCCATTTCCGCTTCACAGCCAAGCAGTTCTTTGGCCAATTTCAGCAAATCATGCAGTAGATCAGCTAATGGGAATGTCTTATAATGCAATATGTTGCGATATGTGATCACGCGTGGGCCTTTGATGAATCTCCCGCTGATAAACTCCAGATTGTTGTGATCCCAGACTGAGGAGAGAAGCTCCATATCGTGGCTCAGGAGATTGGCATCTATGGGTACTCTGGTGATGTGAGCGGCTTCATCGGGGCTGATGACACACTCTGCACAATCTCCCTTTAGCGCGTAGAAATACCTTTGCGCATTTTTCACGATTTCAGTGGCAGGGAAGAGGTCCTTATTGGGATATCGGGGACAAAAGGCAAAGGTGCGCCCACGCTCGACGGCGTTTTTTCCCAAGCCTGCGCTCAGGGTTACGATGCCATCGGCGTGCTGCATTCCAGTTCCGGGGTAATAATTGTAGCTTTGGGCTACTCCTGAAACCAGAGGATAGAAATATTCGCCGTGTTTGGAGCCTGCCACCTTCTGGATGATTATCGCCATTCTTTCTTCGCGCGAGGGGATCTTCAAGGATTCCCGATACACTCTTGCGCCCTCAAGAAACATGGAAGCATATACTAGCTTGATGGAAGCCATCATTTGGGATAAGCGTAATCCCTTATCAGGATCTGAATTGGGGATGATGAAGGTGCGAAACACTCCGGCAAAAGGATTTGTGATGTGATCCTCTAACACGCTGGATGATCGGATAGCCAGAGGATAATCCGCCAGAGTGATCACTTGTTCCAATTGCTCGAGCAGTGATTCCGGCATTGATGCCGCCAGAAACATCGCATCGATCTCGGCATCGGTATAGTCATCCCACTGCTCCACATCCCGCAAGGTGGTATTGTAAGCGATGAATTCATCAAAGCATCCGGTAGTCAATACTACTGCTACAGGTACAGTGATCTGCAACAAGGGATATTTGGCGCTGATGCTGCCATAACGGTTTAGCACCACATTCAGGAATGCAAGGCCGCGTCCTTTGCCCCCAATGGAATCTTCACCCAGTTTATAGATCAAGGGCAGTGAAAAATCTGCCTCCGGGCTGAAATCCTGGATCTTCTCCCTTCTCCGAAACGCAATCAGAGATTCCAGATTTTCCGCGATCAGGGTGCGGATATCCCCCCCGGGGGTATCCAGTGCTTCGTCTGCAAAGGCCTTGCACAATGCCAATTCGGCATGCGTGGCGAACCAATGCTGGATATGGCGATTGCTCCAATTGACTGACAGATACTCATCCGAGACATCATTCAAGCTACGGTGAAAGCCGATCAGGGAGGATGCTTCAGAGACTACGTTTCGACCATTATCACGAAAGATGAATGGGCCAAAGCCAACTTCGCTTTTTAGCCAACGTAGTAATTCATGCGACAATCCCGGCAAATCCTTGTACAGAAAATCCCCCTCATTGCTGGTTACTATGTCTCGATACAGGGGGTTGAAGGATTGCAGCAAAAAGGGAAGGCAGGGATCGTGCTTTCTCACATGTTGTAAGAGGGCAATACCACCATCTCTATGTGTTTGTCCGCGGTACACATAGTTCACGTTACTGATAATCCCGATGATGGATTTGGGATAGCTTTCATACACCAATCTCGCTTCCGCGAAATCATGCACCAATAGGATTCGAGGTCTCGTATTCAGATACAGCCCTTTGAATATGTCTTGATGCTCCTGGCGGATCACGCTCTGGTTTAGCTGCAATACCTGTTCGTACAAGAGGGGTAAAAACTGAGAGTAATAGGGGATAAAGGTCTCCACTACCAGGATGATGGGCAGGTCATATACTGCGGCGTCATGCGCAATGTTGGCTCTATCCTCATATTGCTTTACGATTGCCAGAAAGAGCTTGGAATCCCCATTCCAGTAAAAGAAGTCTTCCACCCGGGCCAAATCCGGCAGATGGTTTTCGATAAACATCAGATCCTGTGGAACTCCCAGCAGAAAGTAAACCGGCAAATCCTGATTCCTGGTCTTGATCATTTTTAGTAGATCCATGGCGATGGAACGTTGGGAAGAGAGATGGACTATCACGAGGTCGATTTTCTCTAATTCCAATAGTTTAAGTGCACTTTGAATGGACGATGCGTGAAAGATGCTGGGGAAGTTTGTGAGATTGAGCAGATAGAAATCTTCGGCCACCTGCTCCGCCAGAAAGCCATCAACTTCAAACACGAAGGAATCGTAGAGCGATGAGATCAAGAGCACACTACGCACGCGCACCGGCATCAGCGATTCCAAAAGCTCGCTTTCCTGCGCCCAAAAGCCGGTCTTGATCACAGATGATACCTCAAGTCACACACACAGATGGTATTATTTCTGAATCACAGCCAGGCCGGTCTTGCCATCCATCCTCACGATCAGGGGGTGGTCAAATTCCACATGCACAAAGTAATCTCCACGTTCTGTTATTGGTTGTTTACAAAGCCAGTCCAGATCTATAAAATCTGTCTTGGATACAAAAGGAATGGTGAAATAGCCCACATTCATCGCCACCAAATTGTGGAAGAAATGCGTACCCTGGCTAGCTTCCACGATGAAATCACGCAGACCGGTTTCCAGGATTACCTTTGCCCGGTTGATCTGAGGCCAGCGAACAGGAATGCCCAGAAACTTATCCCGTGAACCCCAGCGACCAGGCCCGATCAGAATGTAGCGCTTGCCCAGTCCTGCCATTTTCTCGTTGAATCTTTCAATCTCATCTTGCATTTTGTGGGTCATGGTTTTGTCAAAACACGCAGGGTCAAGGTAGATCACGTCGCGCAGTTCATCGATCATACCGTTGCCCATGCCATGTTCTGTGTACATCAGCAGATCATCTTTACATAGCTTCTCAGCATCGATGTGATAGGCGTCGGTGCTTACGGATAGGGGTCTGATCTGCAAGATGTAAAAGGTTGGTTTATTGGCAAAACTCTTTTCCTGATCCAGATTGACCGCAAACTCGATCTCCACCGGTATGCCCAGGGCGATTTCCCCTATTTCCAGCAGTTCCTGCACGATCCTTGCCAGGGGAAAATGGTGATACTTCAGGATCGAAGCGAAAGTGAGTACCTTCAGGCCTTTCTCCTGCAGGTTATCCGTCAGCCGATAATTCTCATAGTCCCACACCGAAGCCAGATACTTCAGGGTGCCGTGAGAATCAGCGTCCGCAAGTTTCAGTCTGGACAGCGTGATTTCTTCTCCTTTGGTGAGGTTGAAGTCATTACTGGCTAGATTGAGGGCAAAGAACTCCTTTTGAGAATTGCGCATCATTTCTTCCTGGGGCAGCATGTCCAGCTCGGGATACTTTGGGCAAAAGCGATAATTCAGCTTGCCTTCCACCACTGATTTGCCCAGCCCCAGGGCGATATTGGCGATTCCATCTGTATGCTGCATATGCGAAGTGGGGTAGAAGTTGTAACTCTGCGCTACACCGGAAATATGAGGATAGTAATAACTTTCACCCTGTAAACTGCCCACGGTTTCCTGAATGATCACGGCCATTTTCTCTTCTTCCGCTTTGAAGTTCAGGGCATCCAGGAAATTACGCGCGTCTTCCAGAAATACTGAGGCAAAGACGAGCTTGATGGCATCCATCAATTGCCGTAGGCGATGCATCTTGTCTGTGTGATTATTGGGCAGCATAAAGGTGCGGTATACTCCAGCAAGAGGTTGTGCCTGAGAATCTTCCAATAGGCTGGACGATCTGACCGCTATGGGATAGGTCACGTGATCCAGATATATCTCCAGGCGCTTTACCAGAGCATTCGAGAGTTGCCCTTTGATGAATATCTCGTCGATTTCATCATCGCTTTTCCCCGCTACTCTGTCCATAATGCTGTTGAGTTCCAGGAACTGATCGAACTCGTTGGTCCCGATGATAGCTGTGGATGGCAGCGAGATGGCGGTATTCTCAAATTTCTTTTCGTAGTCCATAGTGCATAGCAGTGCGTTCAGAAATGCCAATCCACGACCCTTGCCTCCCAGCGAGCCCTCGGTGAGCCGGATAATCTGATTCATCTCTGCCAGCGAGACAGCGTCAAAATTGATGATCTTGCCGCGGTTTTTCTCGATGCGTACCGTACGGAAGATGTGATACAGGAATCGACGTAGCTCATCCCGGGAATCAAAATCCTCGATCTTCATGGGGCGGATTTTCTTGGCAATTTGCACTTCACCGTGGGCGATCAGCCAGTTTGAGAAATGATTGAACCGACTGTGAAACTCCAACGAATCCACTGGAATCTGCAAGATTTTCTCTTCAAAATCTGCAATGTTTGCCGCTTCGTCGATGATCTCACCTGTCGGACTACGAAAGATGAAATTGCCAAAGCCTAGATTGTAAACCATATACTCGCGCAAGTCACGAAACAGGTGTTTGGAGTTTTTGTTTAGGAAATGCACTCCAAGATCGTGCGCGTCAGCTTCGTTTTCAGCTTCAGAAGATTGCAGGATCATTGGCAAATCCCGGTTTTTGGATAGTATCTGCCGTACCAACTTGAATCCAGCCTTGGCGTCCACTTCTCCGCCAATCCGGTATCGTATATCGGAAATAACGCAGAGCATAAAATCCTTGTACTTCTCATACAGACGTATCGCTTCTTCATAGTCATGAGCAAGCAGTACCTTGGGGCGAATGCGCATGCGCAGATGCTTGTTTATGTCGCTAACCTCTTCTTCGATCAGCTTCTGCGTCTGTTTCATGATCACCGAGTACAGGGATGGCATAAACATTGAGTAATAGTGTACACTGTCTTCCACCAGCAGGATAACGCGGACCAGGCCGTGCGTGGTGTCATATTCCACGTTCATGGCGTCTTCCACGCTCTTCACCATTGCCAGAAAGAGCTTTGTGTCACCATTCCAGAGAAAGACATCGTCGATGAATACCCGCTCATCCACGTGGTTTTCCCAAATGATGTAGTCCGAGGCCACATTCAACAGTAGTAATACCTTCAAATCGGGATGCTCTGCTTTTACCTGCTTCGCAAGGTCAAAGGGGCCGATCTCACCGATGCGCATCATCGTAATTACCAGATCGTATGAGTGCTGCTTCAGCTTTTCCAATGCGTCTGCTCCAGTGGGGACAGAAGTTATCCTGGGCGCAGTGGATAGGTTTAGTTGCCGATATTCTCCAAATATCTGCTCCGATAGCCGGCCGTCCTGCTCAAATATGAAGGCGTCATAAAACGTGGATACCAATAGGATGTCCCGCACCCTTCTTTGCATCAGCTGGTGAAAGATGTCTTCGCCGAACTTGAATTTATTGTAATAGTAATTCAGTTCTTCCATTTTCATTGTTCATACCTCAATTTTTGGGGGCGATCTTTATGCGGACGATCCTCATCTCAAATGCAAAAAGCTGTCAATAGAAAAGTGACCTTTGGCATTCCCCCCCCCTTTTATTAATTCAGCCTTGTTTTCAATTGCCATTAATCACTTCTCGTTTCGATGCTACGCCTTCGTTTATACTGAACGATCATACTTATGCAGGTGTTGAAGACGTTGATAAAGTCTCAAGCAGCCCAGATGGGGGGGGTATTCATAGCGAGGGTGCTTAAGCGTTGCGGAGCAACAGGATTCGACACGTCCCCGTGTCGATACGGAGCGAAGCTCCGTAAAAGCAAGCGACTGCGTTGCTTCTGCAGACGAGACGTCTGCAATCCTGAGAGGGGCGACACATCCCCGCACTCAAATCCCGCCCCTGCCGGGGCTTTTCGTGCATTTGTTACACCTAACGAGGGGCTCCGCTACGCGGAAGCACCCTCGCTATGAATGGTGTCGCCCCTGGCGGGGCTTTTGGAACTCCTATTCCACTGTTCAAAACTATTAGTTGGCCTCTTCATGTGGATAAGTCCGAATCATGGTTCCAGAACACCAATTCTTTGGACATTAACAGCATCTATATGTGCATAAGTCATGTGGTTATCCACATCATTCCCCGTTTTTTTGGGGGAATGCCTGTCAATGTTAGTCGATGGTAAGATTCGCAGGTTCCTAGGATTTAGAATATGTGAATCCAGCGGTGTTAGATCTGTCGATGATGCGCTTGAA
>ERZ795031.4411-NODE-4411-length-11862-cov-15.110104_pt1 | contig 11862 bp, 10 predicted proteins | sample MGYA00375123_ERZ795031 | MGnify/ENA primary metagenome ERZ795031 (study PRJEB30166, sample SAMN05720159) | activated sludge metagenome | isolation source: anaerobic digester from wastewater treatment plant | place: USA | collected 2015-04-21 ... | reverse complement strand
CCAAACAGGAGATCAGGAAGCTTGGAAAACCTGCTATTGTAGCTCCGCTTCCGGTGTTGAGAAGCATTGTTCAGCTGGTTGCCGAACAACAGCTTACCGAAGGCGATCTGGTTGTTTTGGGCATCGATCCCGATGGAAAACTGCTTGAATTCAGCTCATTCAAGGCCATTGAATCTTTTTTGTCCGATCACAAAATTGTAATTGAGGAGAAATACCTGAAGAAGATTGAAGAGATTAAGAATATGCCGGTAGGGGAGAGGTTCGCATATTGGGTGGAGTTGCTTGAACCATGCTTTAAATGTTATGCCTGCCGTGCGGCCTGTCCGTTGTGCTACTGTACACGTTGTACTATCGAGAACAACCAGCCACAGTGGATCCCTGTGGCTTCTCATCTGCAGGGTAATCTCGAATGGCACGTGATGAGGGCGATGCATCTTGCCGGGCGTTGTACCGATTGCGAAGCCTGTTATCATGCTTGTCCTCTGGGTATTCCTATTCATCTGTTAAACAAAAGTCTGATTCAGGATTTATCCGAAAGTTTTGGCGATTATGGGCCAAAAATCAGCGAACCCAATATGCTTTCAAGCTTTGATCCTGATGATAAAGAATCATTTATAAGGTAGTTATGCAAACCGGGAATTATTCGATAAACGAACCTTCGATGTCGAAATTATTCGACAATCTGGCCGAAAAGGGAAAAACCATGTACGCTCCAAAAAACAGAGGGGAACGTATCTTATTTCAGAAAGTGGAAAAATTCGGCGAAATAGCCGGGGATTATCTGCTAACGGCCAATTCGGCCAAAGAAGTTGTTTTTCCGCGCTACGAAAAGGTCTTTTCCTACAAGAAGACACAGGATGGCATTCTGATAAACGATCCCACCGGCAATCCTTTCTCCGAGGTGGTGTTATGGGGTTCACGTCCATGCGATGCGGCTGCATTCATTCCCATGACCAATACTTTTGAGAAGGATTATATCGATAACCTGTATGTCAAGCGCCGGAAGAATTTATTGGTGTTGAGTTTTAGTTGCAATACCTGTGATGAGTTTTGCTTTTGTACCTCGGTAAATGGTGGCCCCGGTAATACTGCCGGTAGCGATATTCTTTTCACCAGACTCCAGACCGGCGATTTCCTGGCCGAAATCATCACGGAAAAAGGTAAGAAAGTCGTTGAAGAAAACTCTTCACTCTTTGAAGCTTCTACGGCAGAAGGAAAAGAACAGAGCCTTGCAAAGGTGGAACCCCGATTCAACCAGGATGAAATTCAGGCTAAACTCCAGGAATTGTTTGAGAACCCTCTTTGGGCCGAAAAATCAAGGGCTTGTCTGGGATGTGGCACCTGCGCGTATATTTGTCCGGTTTGCAGTTGTTTCGATATTCAGGACGAAGCACACGGAAGTCAGGGTACCCGTTTGCGTTGCTGGGATTCGTGTGGATTTTCACTCTTCACCCTGCACACTTCGGGGCACAATCCCCGGCCTGATCAGGGAACACGCTGGCGTCAGCGAATCCTTCACAAGTTCCGGTACATGCCCGATAAATCAAAGATAGCCGGATGTGTAGGTTGCGGGCGTTGTTCGCGTTCATGCCCTGCCGGGATCAATATTTTAGATACTGTCACCGCGTTATAGAAAATGATCATTTTATAAATGAAAATTATAAAATTGTAAATCACATAAATGGAGATCACACTAACATGAGCAATCCAAACATCTACATACCTTACCAGATGAGGATCGAAAAAATTACCCATGAGGCACCGGGTGTAAAGACTTTTCGGTTAAAATTTATCAATGAAGAAGATGCAGCAACTTTTACTTTCAAAGCCGGTCAGTTTGGGGAATATTCCATTTTCGGAGTTGGCGAGTCGACCTTCTGTATTGCTTCGTCTCCCACCAGGAAAGGGTATATCGAATGTACTTTCCGTCAGGTAGGAAAAGTAACTTCAGCGCTCGCTTCTGCCGAAGAAGGCGATATTGTTGGTTTTCGCGGGCCTTACGGGAACATCTTCCCGATTGACGAATGGAAAGGCAAAAACCTGTTGTTTATTGCAGGTGGTATTGCACTGCCGCCCATGCGTTGCGTGATTTGGAATTGTCTCGACTTGCGTGAAAATTTCAAGGATATTACCATTGTTTACGGCGCCCGTTCGGTTGATGATTTGGTTTATAAACACGAATTGGAAGAGTGGAAAAACCGCCCCGATGTAAACCTTGTCACAACTGTCGACCCCGGTGGAGAGACCCCCGACTGGAAAGGAGAAATTGGCTTTGTTCCATCTGTTGTGGAAAAGATAGCCCCATCGTCCGGCAATACCATTGCCATTGTTTGCGGACCTCCCATCATGATTAAGTTTACCTTCCCGGTACTGGAAAAGCTGGGTTTTGCACCCGAAAATATCTATACAACACTTGAAAACCGTATGAAATGCGGCTTTGGCAAATGTGGCCGCTGCAACGTGGGCGAGGTGTACGTGTGCAAAGATGGACCTGTTTTCAGCTATGCACAACTGAAACTGCTACCTGCTGAATATTAGGTTTTCAATTATATGCAGAATTCTTTCCGGGGCATCACTGTACCCTTACCGGCTATTATGTTAACTGTAAGAAACAACAAATAACCTCCGTGGATGATTAAAAAGACCATTCCATACTGCCTTCTGGTCTTTAAAATTGACCTTCTCGTTTCAATTGCAGCGACTGTTATTACAAGCACTTTGTCACCAAAAGGTATTACGTTTGAATCAATGTCATACATATTCATGCTTAGCTACTTCTCCGGCGGATTTCTACTAGGGATTCTCTTCTTCGAGATCGCCAGGAAACAAGAATACTATTTCTACTATAACCTCGGGATTTCAAAACTCAGATTAGTCCTTATATCGTATTTGTTTAATCTGGTCATTATCTTACCATTCTTGATAATTTCAGCATATGCAAGATATATTTGAAGCTGACAGTATCAGAAAATCATTCGGGGACAAACAGGTTCTCACTGACATCTTTTTAAGATGCCAGACTGGGGATATAATCGGACTGCTTGGACGAAATGGTTCAGGAAAATCGACACTTCTTAAAATACTATTCGGAACCCTATATACTGAACACAAACATATCACTATTAATGGTGGCCTTGTAAGTCAACCGTTTAAGAAAACAGGTATAATAAGTTTTCTACCGCAAGACAATTTTCTGCCCGGAAATCTTACGGTAAAGAAAACCGTCAATCTATTCGATCATCAGATAGATCAGGATCAGTTCTTTGACGACCAGGTTCTTTCGAAAGTTACCGATGTTAAAATCAGGGATCTGTCTGGAGGAGAATCAAGATATCTGGAGGTTAGATTAATATTAAGCCAAAAATCAAAATTCATTTTTCTAGATGAGCCTTTTAATGGCATCTCACCAATTCATATTGAGCTTATAAAAGAAATGATAAGGAGTCATTCAAATAGTAAAGGAATAGTATTAACAGACCATGACTACAGGAATGTCCTTGATGTTGCAAACAAATACATGGTGCTTTATGACGGCGGAATAAAACTTCTAAAATCAAAAGATGATTTTATATATTGGGGATATATACCTGATAAATAAGCAATTGCTGTTAACAGTGCAGGGAATATTTGTAATTTTTATGCCATCTCACCAAATTGCCAGGCTGTTAAGTGTCGTGTTAGTGTATATGGAAAAAAGATAGCAAGACTTTTATATCAAGAATGAATTCATTAATTTTTGCATCAGGTTTTGGTAGTATTATTGAACAAGTGCTGCCGGTATCGTTGTTCTTTATATTTTCCATACCTTGCAAGCTGTAAGAAATTCATTCGACCACGGATGGACAAAAAATAGATAAAAGTCTCCAGGAGAAACATCCTTCTCCATTTATTAATATTTGGCAACTTGTCCATCATGTTAAGAATGAGTGTGTTATAAGGTTTTTGTTCCCTGATAATCATAACTTTTGCAGATTTGGTTAATCTATTAAGATTATTGATTGTCAGGGACTTTGCCAAATTATCTCGTTGTTATTTATTAACTATTTTCTTGATTTTTCAAACAATTATATTAACATTTAATGAACTATTGATGAATAAAACAATATTAATTCAGGTGTTGATTATAATGATCCTGTTTTCCTGCAAAAAGGACAATGAATTTGATTTTGCATTGATTCAGACAGGTGATATTACTGACATAGATAAGTCCGGAGCAACTTTTCATGCCAGAATTTCTGATTTAAGTAATTCAAAAATTATTAATTATGGATTTGTGTGGAGTACAGAAAAAAATCCAGAGTTTCATAATTCAGAAAAATATATAATCACAGGAGTGCCTTCTATTGGGACTATTAGTAAGAGAATATCCACAACATTAATAAACAACCTGACCTACTATGTTAGGGCCTTCATACAAAATGACAATTTTATTACTTATGGAAAGGCAGTTACATTCACAAGTCTTGGAAGCTCTGCTCCTGATATCTCAGATTTTTTTCCTGAAACTGGTAATATTAATGATACATTGTACATTATCGGTTGTAATTTTAGTTATATAACTAGTAATAATAAGGTTTATATCGACAATTACCAGGCAGATGTAATCTACTCTGTACAAGATACACTACTCGCAATAATTCCTGAAAAACTTGATGTTCAATCATCAACAATTTCAGTTTCAATATTTGGCAATGAAACTAAATCAACTGATACATTCAACTTAATTCCACCAATACTTAATGATTTTAATGATAAAACAGGGACATTTGGTTCTCAATTAACCATTTCTGGCAATAATTTTTTATCCAATCCAAACTCATTAAAGGTTTATTTTGATATTTATAAAGCTGAAATTAAAGAAATTACAAATACCTCTCTTTCCGTTGTTGTTCCAGACAGTTTAAATGTCAGAATATGCAATCTGGTAGTCCTAATGAATAATCTAACTGCAACTTCTATCGATTCTTTCAAATTGGAATCATTGGTTCTTAACGATTTTAGTCCGAAAACTATTCTTACCGGGGAAAAGATAACTCTAACCGGAAACAATTTTAGTCCAATTCCTGAAAATAACATCATTCAAGTTGGCGGGATTTCAGCAGAGGTAATTAACGCTTCAATAAATAAACTGGAAATTATAGTTCCTTCCCAGGATAATGGGGTGTACCCCGATAGAAATGTTAATCTAAGCATAGAAGTAATTGGTGAAAATGAAACTTTTAATGAAACAATACTTATAAATGATAAATGGTTTAGGCTAAAGGATTTTCCGTCTTCTCAATTATGGGGTAATCTCTGTCAGTTTTATAATAATTGCCTCTATATAATATGTAGTGATTCGGACGAAGTTTGGAAATACGATATTGAGTCCAGAGTTTACTATAAACTGGAAAATTTTCCTGGTATTATTCGTGACGGGGGAACTGGATTTATGATCGGTAGTAAAATATACTATGGTACCGGATATATATGGTATACTTATGAATACTTTGCAGATTTTTGGGAGTTTGATTTAATTCATGAAAAATGGGAACAGAAAAGTAGTTTGCCAACAGATGGAATTAGAGGTGCTTTTGGATTCTCAAGTCAAAGTTTTGGATATATTGGAGCTGGAAGAGGCACTAGCTATAATAATAGTACAGATGAAGTATGGAGGTATGACCCAACAAATGACACATGGTCAGTGGTTGAAAAATTTCCTGTCCATTGGGGTTATTGGAACTCACTATCAACATCAAATAATGATTATGCATTTGTTGGTTTTGGCCATACGGAAGCTTCCATCGATTTTACTAGTAGACTTTATTCATATAACTTCACCACGGATAAATGGGAAAGATTAAGCAATATTCCGTTAGTTGGGAGGGAGCATCATGTTTCTATATCGTTTTTGATTGATAATTTAATTTACTGCAAATCCCAATTTTCACAAAATTTTTGGGTATATAATATAGTATCAAATGATTGGACGGAGCTGGATTTCCCCTATGACTTTGATTTTGAAAGAGGTATGTCTACAACTGATAATAAAAATAGAAAAGGATATTTTGGTTTAGGTCGTAATAATACAATATGGGAATATGATCCAAACAGATAACATTACAATGAAAAGGTCTTTTTTCCTAATCATATTAATAGCATGGAGTATTATTTCCAATGCTCAATTAATCAGTAACAAGTATAATATTTATTTAAGTTATTCTGTTGGCAGCTTTTCCGGAGCTGAAACAACAAATGAAGTCAATTATATTACTCCTTCATTATATACAAATTACAACAAGCTTACAGGTTTCTCAGTTAAGGGGCTCATTAATTCTGAAGAATATTTAAGCTATGGAATAAACTATGACTATCAATCTGCTTATGAATGGATTTCATCCAACTATTTTGATTTTGAGAATTCTGAAACTCATCTGCATTCAATTACCCTCCTAATCAGAGTTCACAATAAATTTAAGGAAAATGGCCTTTCGAACAAGCTGCTTTTATTTTTTGAGTGTGGGCCAACAATTGGCTTTTCAAATTTGGTTTTATCAAAATCACTATTTGAAATTTTACCCTATGAAAACAATTCAACACCTCCAATGTCTGATAACAATTTTATTACAGGTTTAAAAGGAATCCTTGGTCTCGAATACTCTTTTACCCAGAATGTGGGTTTCTTTTATGGCTATTCCTATAATATGAATTGGGTATCATCAAAACTCTATAACGATAAATCATTTATGAACTCTTTAATCAATATAGGATTGGTTGTAAAGCTTAATAAGAATAAATATTTCTATTATTAATATGCTGGTTATGAAAAAAATATCATTGGTTTTTGGAATTATATATATCCTTGTTATTAATACAAATGCACAAAATAACAAGGTCTATTACAGGTTCCCAACAGGAGCAACTATTATTTATGATATTTGTTTTACACCTGATGGCAAGGCTATTGGAATAGCAGATAATAAGTCTATTAAAGTTTATTCAATGGTGACAAATGAATTGATCAGAGAATTCAGGGATGGTCATAGTGGACAAATTCTTTCAATAGATATATCAAACGACAGTACCAAATTAGTTAGTGGAGCTAAAGACAGTACAGTTGTTATATGGGATTTTAAAGAAGGAAAGCTATTGAAATCATTAAAATGCAACAGTATTATAACTTCTGTACGTTTATCTCCAGACAGCCAATATCTGGCATATGGCGGATCAGATAACATGGTTTTTGTATATGATATGGTAAATGATAGAATAATTAGCACATTTTCCGAACATTCTGACGATATAACTTCTATAGCCTATTCACCTGATGGAAATTACATTGCAACCTCAAGCGGGGATAAAATGATTAATATTTACGAGAATGGAGCTTTATTGACAAAATTATCCGGACACAAAAATTGGGTACGAGATATATCATTTAATTCCGATGGGACTAAGCTTATTTCTTGTGGTGATGATCGTAAAGTAATTACCTGGGATATTTCAGATATTGGTAACCCGGGAATCATTAATGACTCAAAGCATGGATTTGACTGGCTATTAAGTGTCGATTTCAATCAGGATGATAAGACATATGCATTTGCTGATTTCAAGGGAAATATAGAAATCATTAGTAATCCTGGAGGCTATGAATGTAATATCAAATCACCAATTAATAGGATTTTATTTAAACCCAATGAGGGTATTTTTTTAAAAATAGCTGTTGCAACAAGAGGAAAAGGAGCATTACTAATAGATGTAAAAAACATGAAAATGAAGAATTAATAACAACAAAATTTAATCAACATTATAAAAAGGACACAACCTATATGGATATCAGAACATCTTATTGAAAAATAATGAAATGAGGAACCTGATATTTATACTTGCAGTTATAGTAATTAACGCGTGTGATAAAGAAGGATAGTCCTTGTGTGGATTTTTGAAGGGTCTGTGTCGTTTTACACCAGCCATAATATGCTACCATACCGTTAGCACAATATGAGATTACAGTATGATACTACAATATGCTAAGAAATATTCCACATTAATCGCCGGACAACTCCTGTTCGCGACCATTTGGGTGCTTTCGCAACTCGCGATTCCACGACTGATGGTGGATATTATCGACCACGGGATCATGGTGAACGATATGAATGAAATCGTAAACCGTGGTATGCTTATGTTGCTGGCAACCGTTGTGAATATTGTTTCATTGTTGATATCGATATACTTCCTGACAAGGGTAACGGCGGGTATTTCAAGGGATTTAAGGGGCGATCTGTTTGAACGAATCATTGATTGGTCCAGGGAGACCAGGGGAGGCTTCTCAAATTCTACCCTGATTACCAGAACGGTAAATGATGTGAAGCAGGTGTCGATACTTATCGATATGTCGTTACGCAAAATTTACACCTTAACCATCACGGTAATCGGCGCTGTGATTATTTCATTTTCCATTGATGCAAAAATGGCATCGATCATCCTGATCATTATCCCGGTAATCTTTATTCTCGCGCTTAGCTTAACCTCGAAAGCCCTTCCTAAATACAGTCGTATTCGTAATGCTATAGACCGGATGAACCAGCGTTTCAGAGAAAACGTGACGGGCATTCGCGTGGTGAAAGCTTTTAACAAGTCAGGTTACGAGACGAAAATGTTTCAAGAAGCGACGAGAGAGGCATGTCAGGCAAACGTGCAGGCCGAATCGACCATGATGCTGTTAAGTCCCCTGGTCTTGCTTTTCACAAACATTTTAATCCTCATCCTGCTTTACCTGGGAGGTGTGCGGGCCGTACTGGGGACGATTACCGTGGGGGCATTAATTGGTTTGATTGAATACTCCATTATGGCCCTCAATAACATTCAGCAATTCGCATCGATTATCACCATTTTCCCGCGCTCGAAAGTATCTATCGACAGGATTCAGGAGATTCTGTCGAAAGAGGAGCTATTACAAATAAAAGAAACTACGGCAGGGGTAAAAGAGAACGTCCTGCGTTTTGAGGATGTCGATTTTTACTACCCTGACTCTCATGCGGCCGCATTGCACGATATCCATTTTGATTTGAACAAGGGTGAAACCAAAGCGTTGATCGGTTCAACGGGCAGCGGTAAGTCGACCCTGGTCCGTTTAATGATGCGGGATTATGACGCCTATCGCGGTCAAATCACCTGTAATGGTCAAGATATAGAAGGTCTGTCCAATACGGAAATAAATCATATCATAACGCATATTCCCCAAAGCACTTTCCTCTTTTCCGGAACCATTCGGGACAATCTCCAAACGGGTAAAAAAGATGCGACTGATGAAGAGATCTGGGAAGTGCTGGATATGGTTCAAATGGGCGATTTCTTCCGTCAGGCAGGGGAGGGCTTGGATTTTTATATCGCGCAAAATGCCGTTAATCTTTCGGGTGGACAGAAACAAAGAATTTCCATTGCCCGTGGACTGATCAGAGGGACCGATTTTTATGTTTTTGACGACTGTTTTTCTGCCCTGGACTACTCGACCGAAAAGAAAGTAAGGCAAGCCATTCAGAAAAAACTGTCAGACAAAGGTGTTTTGGTGATCGCTCAGCGCGTGGCAACGGTAAAAGACGCGGATGAAATCCTCGTCATCGATAATGGAAAGATTGTTGGTAAGGGGAGCCACCAGGAACTCGAGGAGAGATGCCAGGTGTATCAGGAAATCATTAGCTCACAAAAAAGGATTGATAAAGGGGTAGCCTAATGATGCAAGATCCAAATCAGACAAAAGAGAAAAGAGACGAAGGCTTGCCCGGTGTCTCAAGAGGGATTGGTGGTGCCGGCCGTGTCGCGGGTCTGCTGGCATCAGGTAGTGCAAAAGACAACAAAGGTACTTTTTTGAGATTGCTCAGAAACGTCGGGCCTTTTAAATGGTTTTTTATTACTGCCATCATTCTGACCTTATTGGCTTCAGGTGCGCAAATTTTTATTCCCCGCCTGATTGGTAATATTATCAATATCATCACCTCTGTTTTCCGGAAAGATATCGCGCTCGACTGGATGGCTTTCCGCAAGGTGGCAATAATTCTCATTCTCCTGTTTATTATTCAGTTTTCGGCGAACTATTTTTCGAGCATTCTGCTGGTCAGGATGACACAAAAGTTAATACGCTCCATTCGCGATCAGATGCAGGAGAAACTGAACCGCCTCACCTTGAATTATTTTGACCGTTCTTCCACGGGTGATTTAATATCTCTGTTAACCAACGACCTGGACAATGTGTCAAACACGCTGCAAAGCGGTTTGACCAACTCTTTAACCGCCGTTGTTATACTGGTGGGGGTGGTGATCATGATGTTCAACATTCATATCACGCTGGCTTTGCTGGCACTTATTGTCATTCCCATTTCTTATCTGTTGGTCAAGTATTTGGTTAAAAGAGCGAAGCCTATTTTTCAACGAAATGCCAATTTCACCGGTCATTTCAACGGGCAGATAGAAGAGATATATAACGGTGAAGATATTGTAAAGCATTATAACCTGGGTGAAGAGCTGAAAGAAGAGATATCGGTTTTGAATGAGAGATTGTACGAAAGCGAATGGAAATCATCGTTCGTTTCTTTTCTTACAAGACCCGCGGGCGACCTGATTTTAAACGCGAACTACGTGTTGATTGCCATCCTAGGCGGTAAATACGTGATTAACGGTGCGTTATCATTGGGGGCATTTCAGGCTTTTATCCAATACACGCAGATGTTGCGCAATCCTTTCAATCAAGTGTTAGGAATCCTCAATACCATCATGTCTGCTTTGGCTTCAGCGGAACGGATTTTCTCTTTCCTGGATGCGGAAGAGACCGTTCAAACGGGCACGGAAACCATTGATATTAGCAAAATAACCGGCGAGATTGAATTTAATGAAGTAGACTTTGGCTACACCGATGAACTGTTGTTTAACAAAGTCGGCCTGAAAGTTAATCCCGGCGAGCAGTTGGCCATTGTCGGCACGACGGGAGCAGGCAAAACGACGCTGGTGAACCTGTTGATGCGCTTCTATGAGATTGAGGGTGGCAAAATTATTCTGGACGGCCACGATACGAAAAATTATCATACCGATGAGTTAAGAAAAGCCTATTCGATGGTGTTACAGGATACATGGCTTTTTTCCGGAACCATTCGCGAGAATATTGCCTATGGTGCAAGCATTTCAAACGAAGAAGACCTGTGTGATGTGCCGTTGGAAGACATTAAAGCGGCGGCTAAACTGGCTCATGCCGATAGTTTTATCGAGTGTTTGCCGGATGGATATGACACGATGCTAAGCGAAGGGGCATCGAATATCAGTCAGGGTGAACGTCAATTGCTGACTATCGCCCGTGCCATGATTAAAAAAGCGCCCATCATTATTTTAGACGAAGCCACATCTTCTGTCGACACGCGTACAGAGCTGTTTATTCAACACGCCATGAAAGAGTTAACTTCCAACAGCACCAGTTTTGTTATAGCCCACAGGCTTTCTACCATTCATGATGCGGACCGTATTATAGTGATGGACAAGGGCTCTATTGTCGAAGTGGGTACACATACCGGGTTGCTTGACAAGGGAGGACGATACGCGGAGATGTACACGGCTGGGGAGTTGTAGAAAATATCTGAAAATAATTTTTAATTAAAATCTGGATAAAAATTAATGTAATCATATAAAATAACGTATTGAATTCAATTCATCATGGGAAAACCGGAAAAGATCTCAAAAAGAAATATTTAAAAACGCGAGGTGCAAGCTATGGCAATGCAACACATTGATTGCCTGTGGAGTTTCCAAAAGAGTTAAATATACAAGTGCGTCAGCTACACAATAGCAATCATATTTTGTCCTATTTCCCTAATGGCACTTTTTATTTCTTCCGTACGT
>ERZ795031.4401-NODE-4401-length-11879-cov-9.798630_pt1 | contig 11879 bp, 8 predicted proteins | sample MGYA00375123_ERZ795031 | MGnify/ENA primary metagenome ERZ795031 (study PRJEB30166, sample SAMN05720159) | activated sludge metagenome | isolation source: anaerobic digester from wastewater treatment plant | place: USA | collected 2015-04-21 ... | reverse complement strand
CATAAAGGCTAGTTATCCCCAACCTTTTCTGTAGTTTCCGCAGTTCGTCGCGCATATATTCTCGAAGTTTGGCATCGAGGTTCGAGAGCGGTTCATCGAAAAGAAGCACACTGGGTTCTATCACTATAGCGCGGGCCAGGGCAATTCTCTGTTGTTGACCGCCGGACACTTGGCTCGGGTAGCGCTTGGCCATAGTTGTTAGCTGCATGAGATCTAGCGCACGCTCAGTACGCTCGCGAATCTCCCTGGCTGGCAGCTTTTGTACCCGTAGTCCATAGGCCACATTCTCATAGATCGTTAGATGCGGAAACAGGGCATAGCTCTGAAAGACCATGGATAGCCCGCGCTTGTTGGGCGGAATCTTGGCTACATCCTTATCCCCTATAAGAATCGAGCCAGAAGTAGGGTACTCGAAGCCTGCTATCATTCTGAGCGTCGTTGTCTTACCACAGCCCGATGGACCAAGAATCGTCACCAGTTCGCCGGTTTTGACTTCCAGATTGACATCATCGACAGCCAAAACCTCGCCAGAGCCATCGAGACTTTTGAACCTCTTTGTTAGATCAATAAGAGACACATTGGAACTTCTTGCACTGAAATCACGCTCGCTCACTGCTGCCTCCACTTGCTGAAGGACCGCCTCGACCCAGGAAGCCCACCAAAAGGTTGAGCACGCCGATAGCAACAACGATAAAAAGTATCATGACTATAATATAGGCCGCGGCATCCGAATACTTGCTCGATTCGAAAAGAGAAAAAATGCTGATTGTAGCCAAATTCCAGCGCGGCGAGATAAGAAAGATTACTGTGCTCACCGCTGTCATGGCGCGAACGAATGAGTATACAAGGCCGGAAAAAAATGCCTGCTTGAGCATTGGTAAGCTTATACGCCGAAAAGTTACAGTCCCTGTAGCGCCGAGTATTGTCGAAGCCTCCTCGATGGACCTATCGATCTGCAAGAGGGTCGAAGTTCCTGCTTCTATTCCCACAGGCATATTTCTGAATGCAAATGCCATTATTAGCAAAAAAGCCGATCCTGTCCACATAAATGGTTTGTCATTGAATGCGAGAATATACCCAATTCCCACAACGGTTCCAGGGACCGCAAAAGTCAGCATGGAGATAAACTCCATTGCTCGTCTGCCGGGGAATTCCTTGCGCACAACCAGGAAAGCAATGATCATTCCAAGAAGCCCCGCAATCGGCGTAGACGCCATGGCGAGCACAACGGAATTTCTCAGCGGAATCCAACCGAGAGTCATTACGTATTTGAAGTGCGCCCAGGTAAAGCTAAAGTTTATGCCCCAGACCTTGACAAAAGCGCCCACGAGAACCGTTCCATAGAACAAGAGAATAACCAGCGCAACCAGCATGCAGAATGCAAAGAGGGGCCATATCATCTTAGGATCCTTGCTCTGCTGCTGCGATACAGTGGGTTTTCCCGTGACTGTTACAAAAGACTTGCCCGATAGCCAATATTTCTGCAACAGAAAGGCGATCAGGGTCGGTATGAGTAGCAAGAGCGCCATCAAAGAACCGCCTCTCATATCGTACATGCCTGTAATGGTTCTGTACGCCTCTACAGCAAGAGTGGAGAAACTTCCCGAAATGACCGCTGGATTGCTGAAATCCTCCATGGATTGAATGAACACAAGCAAAAAAGAGCTGAGGATACCCGGCACCGAAAGCGGCAAAGTTACAGTTCGGAAAATTCGAGCCTTAGAGGCACCAAGATTCAGTGCTGCATCTTCCACCGCTGGATTTAATTTCGAAAGAGTGCCGGTCAGCGTAAGGTAGGCTATCGGAAAAAAAGAAATTGTCTGGACAACAACAAGGCTATGCATTCCATAGACATTTGCGTCTTCGATGCCTAAAAGCCTGCGAGTTATCAGCCCATTTCGCCCAAAAAGAAAGATCATCGATAGAGAAAGAATAAAAGGCGGAGAGATTATGGGGATAGTCGCTATTGTCTTGAAAAATCCCTTCAGTGGCATATCTACACGAGTCAGGGCATATGCAAAGACATATCCAATGATAGTTGCGAGAATACCTGTCGTAATACCCAACATCATAGAATTCTTGAGCGGTTGGAGATATGAGCGAGATTTTAACATATCCCAAGCGGCTTGAAAACTCAAATTGCCATCATTATCCGTTACACTATATGCAAATATCTTGCATAGGGGAAATATTATAAAAAGAAAAAGCCCTACGAATACCAGGATTACTAGAAATAAAAGTACCGGATCACGCACAAGATGCGCTACCGAAAGGCGAGTGTTTTCTCTCATTAAAATCTCAGGTTCCTTTGGAATGAAGATTGTGCAGTCATATCGCTTTTGCACAAGAGGTGCGCAAAGAAAATTTCGCGCACCTCCATAAATGCTCAATCTACCTGATCAATTCTACTTCAGGTTGCTTGCCGCCGCGACTACTTTATTGAATTGCTCGATTAGGCGATTTCTGTTCTGACCAGCCCATATGGGATCATAGTCGATGACCTTGAGACTGTCGACCGAAATTGAGCCCTTGGGTGGAGTTGCCTGTGAATTTACCGGTATTCTAAAGGATTTAGAAGTCTCGAAGAGGTCTTGCCCGCGCTTTGACAACATCCAGTCGATAAATCGTTTGCCATTTGATGTTTCTTTTGATGGGCCATTCTTTATCAGCGCCATGCAGCCAATTTCGTAACCTGTGCCATCTTTAGGGAAGGATAGGGCAACAGGGTAGCCTTCGAATGCCGGTTTGAGGCCATCATGAGAGAATGTGATTCCAATGGCCGCTTCTCCGAGGCCTACATCCATAGGAGGAGTCGTCCCCGATTTGGTATACTGACGAATATTCTGATTGAGAGCGGAAAAGTATTTCCAGGTGGCTTCTTCACCACGCATCTGGACAATAGTTGCAAGGATTGTATAGGAAGTTCCTGAAGTGCTTGGGTGAGCCATCGAGATTTGACCCTTGAATTCGGGCTTCAAGAGATCATCCCAAGAGGTAGGGTAGGCCAAGCCTTTCTTCTTGAACCAATCGGTGTTGCATGCAAAGCCAATTGCTCCCACATAGAAGGGATTTGCATAGCCCTTTACGTCCCAGTACACCTTCGGAATGTTTACAAGTTCAGGAGACTGATAGGCTTCGAGGAGACCCTCGGAGATTGCGGGTACAAAGTTGTCGTAGGAACCGCCAAACCAGACGGTAGCCTGGGGATTGTTCTTTTCCGCTCTTACACGAGCAAGCAGCTCGCCAGCAGAGAGTCTGACATATTGGATCTTGATTCCAGTATCTTTTTCGAACTGGCTGAAATATGTCGGGAGCTCGGATTCCGGCAGAGCCGTATAAACGGTTAGTGACTTGTAATCTGGTGTTGCCTGCGCGCTTGTTGACATCAAGGGCAATAGGCAGAACAGCACTAGTACCGATAGAAAGATCTTGCGCATAGATTGCCTCCTTTCAAGTTCCTCGTCTATTATAGAACAATATTATAGATCAAATTTAGCAAAATGCAACTGAAATCGTTTGCAGGATGGCAGGATGGTAAGAACTATTTTATATATTTGCTGTACAGAGGCAAAGGAGATCCGTAAGAGGAGATTTTATAAAGGAGAATCCTGGAAGGAGAAAGATAATGCAATACGATATAACTATGATGGGTCATATTTCAAAAGATATAATAATCGACGAGTCTGGGAATGAAAGCAAGCTTTATGGTGGAGCACTTCTGTATTCATCAATCGCTGCTGCGCGAGCCGGAGCCCATGTACTCGCCATAACTAAGGCCGCTCCGGAGGATTTTTGCGCATTAGATATAGCCAAGGAGCACAGCGGCATACAAATCATAGCTATCCAGAGCCCCAAAACGACATCGATTCGCAATGTATTTCTGTCTGCGGATCATGAACGAAGAGAGACCTGTCTCTTATCTCGGGCAGAATCATTCTCGGCGGCTGATATCCCTTTGAACGCAGAGATGAAGATAATCGATCTGGCAGGACTCTTTGTAGGCGAATTGCCTGATAATCTAATAGAAGAGCTTGCACCCCGTGGGGCTATTGCGGTCGATGCCCAGGGTCTTCTTCGCGAGGCTCAGCCCGATGGCAGGATGCTGTTTCGCGATTGGAATAACAAACATCGCTATATGCCTTTTGTGAGCTACTTCAAAGCCGATGCCGCGGAAGCGGAGATCCTCACAGGTCTTACCGACAGAGAAGAAGCCGCAAAGAAAATAGCGGCCTGGGGCAGAGACTCAGAGGGCAAGGAACCAGAAGTCATGATCACATATAATACCGAAGTCATCGTTTTTGTGGATGGAAAGATCTATCGTGCCCCATATACGCCTTCGAATCTCTCGGGAAGAACGGGGCGGGGCGACACCACCTTTGCTGCCTATCTTGCCTGGCGCCTCAGCCACGATCCACATGAATCGGTCCGATTTGCAGCGGCTCTTTGCTCAATGAAAATGGAAAAGCCCGGGCCTTTCTCCGGAACGCTCGAAGATGTGTTTGCGCGTATGTAAATAGCCGATATCTCTTGCACCTTGCCGCTCTATATTCTTTGATGGGCCTTTCGCCAGCGCTCCAGCATTCGCAAGGCTCGGTCTGCAGCGCGAAAAGTTGGAATCCCTCGTTTTTCGAGCTCCGCGGAAAAAGGATCGTAGAGCGGACCAGAATCGACAATGGCAATAAAAGGCTTATCCATTTCGCTCGATAATCTGCCGAGCCGTTCGGGAAGCGAATTAGGTCTGAGGATATCTTCGCCATGAGATAATGGGCCGCTTGCAAGCGTATTCAACTTAGCGGTGAGGGGGATTATTCCCACAATGCAGAGATCGGTTTCAGGGTCCATAAGTACGGTTCTAACCGCCCTTTCATAGGCGTCGTCGTCCGCCATTGGGGTGAGATCGAGTGGGTTGTGGATATCTACTATTTCCGATATATGCGCATCCTTATAAATCACTTCAAGCTCGGTTTTTGTCCTTTCACTAAAATGAGATAAAACCATCTCCCCCAGATTGTCTGCAATCGCAACGCACTCATAGCCGCCGTTGGAGACGGCTGCGAGCCTTCTACCTTTTGCTCTTTTACCATCGAGCAGGGTAAATAATGTGATCGCGTCGTCAAATTCGTCCAGACTGTCGCAAACAACCGCGCCGGCTTGAGAAAAGAGTTGCCAAGTAACAGGATAGTCTCCCGCAATGCTTGCAGTATGACTCGCTGCCGCACCCGCTCCTGCTCGAGTCCTGCCTCCTCGGTATAGAATAACATTGCGACCGGACATGGTAATCTCTTTGGTCGCTTCGAGTGCCTTCTGTCCATCCAGTGGCTTAAAACCTTCAGAATAGACCGCAAATACATGGAGTTCGTTATCTTGAGCCAGATAATCCAGATAATCTCCGACTGTTAGGTCCATCTGGTTGCCAATGGTTATTGCATATTTTGCATTGATGTTGGGATGCTTAGAGATGCGCGTTATGGCAAATGCGCCTGACTGTGAGATCAGCGCAAGTGGCTCGATCTTGCCCTTGGGCATGGGTAGCTTGTATTCAGGTATGAAGAGGGTGTTGTATTTACCGGGAACCGAGCGTATACCAAGGCAGTTGCCACCATTTATCAGGGGTCCCTTTCCCTCGGCGCGTGCTTCCGCCAAAGCACGATTCATATCCGCAACTATGGATTCTGAGCCTTGCTTTTCTTCCAGCCCTCCGGGAATTAGGAGAACCGACCATGCTTTGTCGTATCGCGCAATGTCGGCAAGCGTGCTGGGAATACCAAGCGCTGGAATAACCACAACAAAGAGATCTATTTTCTCAGGCAGAGATTGAACATCCGGAACACATTGGCAACCATCGATCCATTGAGCACCTGGCTTTATGATATAGATCCTAGATTTATCGAAGTTATTTTCAAGGAGATTGCGGAGAATAATACGACCATTGTTGATCGTCTTTTCAGATACGCCAATGATAGCCACACTAGAAGGCTCGAGAATGTGCTTATCTGGTTGACTGGCCGAATATGCTGAGCGAAATTGATAGGGAAACCCTCGGAATCGCGCACAAGGCTCTGAATAAGGTTCTGTGAAGAACTCTGCGCAGAGCCATTTGCTGGCGCGTTCTCTGCAAACTCTTTTAGCGTTGCCAGGCAGTCCAGTGCTACAAGCTCCCCGGTTTTTGAAAGCACCATTGGATTGACCTCGAATTCGCTTATGCCTGCGGCCGAAAGGGCATCTGCGGCATCGATAAAGCGCTGGATTGCTTCGATGAGACTCTTTTCTTCCAACTCTGGCCTTGTATTTCTTAGGCCAGCACATAAGAGCCCATATATTACATTGTTTCTTAGAAGCGATTCGAGCACTGCCATGTCATTGATTCTTGGAGAGAGAAAAAGGTTTGCCATACCGGGCTTGAATTTCGATGCGAGATACTCGGTATAAATACCACCAGGGCCGAAAGTCACAATAGGGCCAAAGTCAGGCGTAAAACGATAACCAAAAATCATCTCATGACCAAGCTTCGGTTCGAAAGCTATGAACTCATTGACAGTAAATCCATCGCGAGGCACATTCTTGAATCGAGCTTCCATTCTATCGAGCGAATCGGCAATTGCGGTAGCCGTGTTATCGACAATCTCGATGCCTTGTACTTCGGTCTTATGAAGAACCTTAGAACTAATGACCTTGATTACAGCTTTGGAGCCGGGGAAAGGGCTTTGCAGAGGAGCATCTATTGCTCCTTCAGCTCCTATTTTCTCCAGAAACTCATTTGCCGACTGCACAATCCAACGCCGGGGCGTCTGTACACCCATTGCCGCCAGAATGGACATTCCTTCGAGCTCCGTAAGCGCTTCCCTATGCTCGCTTTGGGCTTGGGATATTATGCGCTTTATCTTGTCGCGAAGCTCCTTTGCCGATTGACTCAGGCGACAGCCGCCTTGAGCATATTGAGTTGTCGCCTGATCTTTGGTCTTTTGGGTCTTTTGTCTTTCAACCATGATACAGCGCTCTCCCTGCTTCAAAAGCCTTTAGATTGGCTTGTACAACCGATTCGCCTTTTCTTGAAAAGAGCTCGATTATCTCCTTCTCGATGGCATCAGGAGAAATGGGCAAAAGATCCATAGCGGCACCGATCAGTACAAGGTTTGCAGTTCGAACATTTCCCGATTTCCGCGCTATGGCTTCAGCATCGATAAGCCGTACGCGAGCGATTTTGCGGATTTCTGCCAACACGGTATCCAGATCGGGGTAATCAGGAATGTTGAGAAGGGGTGCAGTGGCTGAGACAATAATACCATTAGAGGGGGAAATCCACGAAAGATGACGGAGCGCTTCCAGGGGCTCTAGAGCAAACATAATATCCGCTTTGCCCTTGGAAATCGTGGGACTATAGATCTCCTTGTCTGCAATGCGCAGGTGAGCCAAAACTTCACCTCCGCGCTGAGACATCCCATGTATTTCGGATTGCTTAACCTGAAATCCAGCGGCCATTGCGGCGCGGGCTATTATGATCGACGCAGAAAGCCCGCCCTGGCCTCCGACGCTGCAGAGAATTATATCGCAGGTCATGATCTCCTCGCTTTCTTTAGCCATTCGATGCATTCTCGGAACATTATGATTACAGACACACCATCATAACTTAGCTCTTCGCGAATGATCTCAACATTAGCATCCAATGCACGACGATGTGCCTCGAGAACACGGATATGCTCCCTTTCAACACCAAAACCTTCGAGAAGCTTTGGGAGTTGTTGGCTTGGACTGATTGTGGGCTGGGCTCCGGTCATGCCAGTAGTGCCATTGTCCAAGATCATCAAGGTCATTGGACTATGGTGCTGCACCGCATCGAGCAAGTTTGTAAGGCCTGAATGATAAAAAGTCGAATCGCCTATTACGGCTATGGAGCGCTTGTTTCCAACACAGCCTGCACCGCGCGCCATACCCACCGAAGCGCCCATGTCTACGCAGGACTCTATGATATTCCAAGGTTGCTGTGCACCAAGAGCATAGCAACCGATATCCGAAAAGACAAAGAATTCTGCCTCTCCTTCGAGAGCCTTCTTGAGCGCTGTATAGGAATCGGCATGTGGACAACCCTGACAGAATTGGGGTGGACGGCTAGGAAGCTCGATCTCTGAGTGCAGGCTGGAGGAGACTAAAGGAAGTCCAAGAGCTATTCGCACCGAATCTGAGCTCAACTCGCCCGCTAGAGGCAATTCTCCCGTCATTTTCCCCAAAATCGGTATGGGTGCTCCGAATATGCCTCGCATTTCGCGCTCAATGTAAGGGTAGCCCTCTTCGATTACCAGAATTTGCGACACATGCGCAGCAAGCGCTCTAACCTTTGATTCGCCTTCCGAAACCTCTATTGGATATCGGCCTAAGTGTAGGTGTGAAGGCGGCTCGCCGCCATGAGCCACGGTCCAGTCTCCCTCATTTTCCTTATAATACGCCAGAGCCAGCCCACAGGTCACCACACCAAGTTCCTTCGACCGCAGCTCAAGGCGGCTCGCCTTTTCTCCATCTACCTTGAAGGCGGGTTGTTTTGCTAGCAAGGCCAACCACTGCTTTCGCGCCGAAGCAGGCAATAGGGTCCAAGAAAAACGATCGGTGGTCTTGCCACGGTTGCAGATAGGCACTGAAGGTGCTGTCTGTACCAGACCTCGGGCATGCGCAAGCCTTGTCACTATGCGAACCATCACCGGCACCTCATGCGCCTCCGAATAGTCGAATGCTGCTCGCACCATATCGTAGGCTTCCTGCTGATCCGATGGTTCAAAACAAGGAATGCGAGCAAAATCTGCCAAAAGTCTCGAGTCTTGTTCATTTTGGCTGGAATGCATACCTGGATCGTCGGCCACTATGACAACGAGCCCCCCATTTATTCTAACGAGTGCAGAATTCACAAAAGGATCCATCGCAACATTGAGTCCAACATGCTTCATAGAAACCATGGTGCGCCTACCCGCGAAGGATACGCCTAGTGCGGACTCGTATGCAGTCTTCTCATTAGTGCACCATTGGGCTACAGGCCGGAAGTCTCTCGCACCAATGCTTTCATCATTGTCTGTGTTGCTTATGCATTCCTGCAAATATTCCATGATCTCAGTTGCCGGTGTTCCTGGATACGCAAAGGCCGCTGTAATTCCCGAATCCATCGCGGCATGTGCTATCGCTTCATCTCCAGAAAGAAGGACCTTTTGTGACATTTCCGAACTCCTTATTCATCCAGTCAGACAACAATCCAAGAAAATAAAAAAAAGCGCAGGAACAAACCTGCGCCAACAATCTCCCTGTCTAATCAAAGTATAGCTCATACTCCTGTGGAACAGGCGCGTTATACACATATGAGGCTTCTTTTTCCTTGTGCGCTATCCAGGTTTCGACAAGCTCCTCGGAAAACGCGGCCGAAAGATAACCATGATCCTTCTTGAGCCCGGCTAACACATCAAAAAGCCCAGTTGGGAAGACATGCCGAGCCGAAGTTGTTTCGCGCGCAAAGCCTAGAGCTACGGGATCGAGTCTGTTATTTATCCCATCGAGACCGGCGAGAAGCATTGCGGATAAAAAATAATATACATTTGCCGTGGCATCCCCTGTGCGAAACTCTATGCGAGCTTCTCCCTTTCCTAGATAGCCAGGAATTCGGACCGCTGCTGCCCTCGACCCCTGGGCAAAGGTTGCGCTAACCGGCGCCTCATAACCTGGTACGAGCCTTCGATATGAATTAGTGGAAGGATTGGAAAAAGCCAGGAGAGAGCCCGTGAGAGCATGGCTCAAGAGTCCTGCCGTGTATGACAGCCCTTCCCTGGAAAGTCCATACAGCTCTTCACCTGGGAAAATTGAAGCTCCAAGCTTTTCTATGAATTGATGCACATGCATGCCGCTGCCCGCAACCTTATACATGGGCTTGGGCATAAAAGTGACCTTTAGCCCCAGCTCATCCGCCTCGCTGCGTAGAATCCATTTAGCCAAGGATACGGCATCTCCTGCCTTCAGCATCGAAATAAAATCTAGCTCGATCTCGAGTTGCGCAGCAACCACTTCGTGGTGATGGTATTTGACAGGAATGCCAACATCGATCATTGTCTTTACCGCACGATTTCGCAAAAGCTGGTATCGATCCTCAGGAGCCATACGATGGTATCCTTGAGAAAGCCTAATCCATGGCGCATCTCTATAGTCTTCGCCTATACCCTCCGAACTCCCGACAAAATAATAGGAATGATCTGTGGCTGTCGAATAGCGCACTTCTTCGAAAACATAGAATTCCAGCTCCACAAGCATTTTGATATCATCGCCTATTCCAGATTCCATCAGAGCCGAATGAGCGGCCCTTATTACCGAACGCGGATACTGCTCGAACAATTCGCCTTCCGTTGTACGTACATCGCAGAATACGTGGAGAATATCGAATTCTCCCTTCTGTTCGATAAAGGCAGTATCCATATCGGGCACGGCTACCATGTCCGATGCATGCACTTTTGCATACCCAAAATTAGAGGCATCGAATCCTATCCCCTTTTTGAGCACCGCCTCATCAGCAAATGAAGATGGAAGACTCACTGCTCTCATCCGTCCGTCGATATCGATAACTATGAGCGATACATAGTCGATACCCCCAAAATCGCCATTCCATTGAGATAATTTCATGCAAAACTCCTCGCTGTGCCGCGCGCGCGGCTTAGTGAGCGACTCATCGTGCCATTACTCTCAGGCTATCTTCTCTAATAATTGACCTCGCTGAGTCTATAAATCAAGACAAATTTTATGATGACCTTTCCGCGTCTACATATTGTAAACCGAGATCATTCATCCTGCAAGTTACGAAACGATAGTATCAATAAATGAAACATCTTCGGAAGATAATACAAGAATCTCCAAATGGTCGAGCCAGATCGAAACAGATTGAGCCAGATTAAGTCAGATTAAGCCAGATTAAATTTTAAGCAAGGAAGCAACAAAAACCAATTATAAAACCAATAATAACTAAGCATTGACATTCGATATCTATCTATATCAGACTGACAATAGTATGGTCTGTTACAAGAATACAAGCAGAAAGGAGTAAAGAGGCATGCCCGAGATAAAAGAACTTCAATATTGGATAGATGGCGGATGGCAGAGATCTACCACAGATAAATATATGGATTGCTATGATCCTTCGACCGGAGAAGTGATCGCGAGAGCGCCGAAATGTACATCCGAAGAAGTAGAGGCCACCATTGCCTCAGCAAAGAAGGCCTATCCTGCGTGGTCGAACACGCCGCCAAACAAACGAGTACAGGTGCTTTTTAGGATGAAGGCGCTGCTGGACAAGCATCTTGATGAGCTTACGCTCATGGTAGCAAAAGAGAACGGGAAGGTACTCGACGAAGCTATGGGCGATGTCCTTAAAGTGACAGAGGTTGTGGAGTTTGCTTGCGGTATAACGCATTTAATGAAAGGGCCTGCGCTCATGAATTGTTCGGTGGGATATGACACAACACAGTATATGGAGAGCATTGGGGTATTTGCAGGCATAGCGCCCTGGAATTTTCCTGCAATGATACCTATGGGCTGGATGGCTCCCTTATGCATCGCGACTGGCAACACGATGATCATCAAGGCAGCGAGTTTCTGTCCCGAGACTTCTATGAGGATAATGGAGCTCTGGGCGGAAGCAGGGCTGCCGCCAGGAGTACTGAACCTAATTACGTGCTCTAGGAATGAATCAGAGATATTCTTGCGCCATCCCGATGTAAAAGGGATCAGCTTTGTAGGTTCCACGAGTGTGGGCAGGCATATCTACGAAGTAGCGGCGGCTAATGGGAAGCGAGTGCAATGCCTTACCGAGGCAAAGAACCATGCTCTGGTATTGAAGGATGCGGCCTTAGAGAGGACGGCTCGAG
>ERZ795031.4400-NODE-4400-length-11882-cov-10.841634_pt1 | contig 11882 bp, 12 predicted proteins | sample MGYA00375123_ERZ795031 | MGnify/ENA primary metagenome ERZ795031 (study PRJEB30166, sample SAMN05720159) | activated sludge metagenome | isolation source: anaerobic digester from wastewater treatment plant | place: USA | collected 2015-04-21 ... | reverse complement strand
AATTATACATGATTCGTCATTGATTCTGTATATCAAAATTGTTAAAATCCGACCGGCATAATGTAACCGCATAGATGAGACCGGATTTGGCTGCCCTGAGTGCTCCAGCGGCTGATTCGATCGTCGCCCCTGTTGTAAAGACATCATCCACTAATAGAATCCGCTTTCCCTTAACTTCCGCAGGATCTGCTTCAAACACGCCTCTCACATTTTCCCTGCGGGAATTTAGGTCCAGTCCAACTTGAGATACGTTTTCACGGATGCGCAGCAAAGCTGTGGTTGAGATGGCTTTGCCTAGCGCCCAAGCGATTGGTCGGGCAAGGCGTTCGGCCTGGTTGTAACCACGTTGTTGCAGTTTTTTCTTTGAGAGAGGGACCGGAACAACAAGGTTAATTTCCCAGTTCTCCGAGCGGATAACCTTCAGCAGGTATTCAGCCAAAACTCTGGCGATACCAGTGTCGTTCTGGTATTTCAGATTGTGTACTGCTTCCCGAATAACGCCTCCGTAATACGCGAACGCGCGATACTGAGTGTAGGGAGGCTTTCGATTCTTGCAGGAGGGACAGTACCCTTTCGTGCTGACGTATGCTGCGCAATATGGACAAACGTTCGCCGGTATTCGCTTGATGGTTGCGTAGCAATCCGGACAGATGTTTTCACCCTCAATTCCACAGCCCAGGCAATGCGGCGGAAATACCCAGTCCATCACGCCCTGCAGAAAATCGGAAAGTCTATAGCCAAACGGATAAGCTTGCATCAGGAAGCAAAGGTGTTTTGATAGAAAAGTTGTATGGCAGGCCAAAAGATGGAAAACAAAGTAAAAATGATCATCAATATCAAAATGATGAGCAAAAAGTATTCCAGCGGTCCAAGCCGATTCCCCGAACCAGGAGCCATACAACCTCCTTTGTAATAATTTTTATCCATTATAATATTAAACAGACTGCTGAATACCTTATATAATCTATTGTCAGGTTGATTAGCACCGCCTATGATTAAGATACATTTCTCGGAAAGAAAAGGAGCAATATGAGTGATATTTTTGATAAAGTAACTGAGGATCGCGACCCAATCAAGAAATTGATTGCGAAGATCCCTGGATTCAAAGGCTATATCGAACGCGGTGACCGCAGAATGTCCGATAAGCTGCTGCGGGAGAAAGTTGCGGACGAGTACGAAGGTTATTATCAGCGGATTTCCGGGTTGCAGCGCGCGCTCATCTCGCAGGGCGGTCTCGCGTATATCGACGATCTTGAAAATGCCGCGATCAAGCTGCGCCAGTTCATCGACCGCGTCCGCACCGCCTCATACGGTTATGCCGGATTATTCGACGCAATCAAGATCAAGGAAGAAGAACTATCCACGATCTATCAATACGATGCAGACCTGCTGGAAAAGGGTTCAACTGTCTCCGCCGCCATCGACAATCTCGAGGCATCCATTGGCACAGAGGGTCTTCCCGCCTCTCTTCGGCACCTGATCGCTGTCGCGCAGGAATGTGTTGACCTTTTTAATACGCGTTCTAATGCCCTCAAAGGCATTGGATAGTTTTTATCACATAAATAAATGGAGGAACCATTATGGCAAGAGTTTTTGATGTTGTTGAATACCCCAGCGAGATGGCTGATGAGCTTGTTCATCGTTTTCCTGAGACAGGTGTGGCTGACCTGCGCTTTGGGTCGCAGGTAATTGTCCGCGAATCCCAGGCTGCTGTTTTCTTCCGTGACGGTCGCGCGCTCGACGTGCTGGGTCCCGGACGCCATACCATTACCACCGCTAACGTTCCCCTGCTGACTGGTCTGCTCGGCAAGCTTTTCGGCGACCGGACGCCTTTTACCGCAGAGGTCTACTTTGTCTCCATGCGCGAGTTCGCAGACCGCAAATGGGGCACCCCCCAACCCATCATCGTCCGCAACACCGGCGTCGGACTTGGAATCGCACTCCTGCAGGGCTTCGGCACCTATAGCTTCCAGGTCAAAGACCCCCAGCAGTTTGTCACCCAGATTGTTGGTCAGCTCGGAGCTTACCGCACCTCGGATATCGAAACCCGCCTCCGCACCATTTTGCTCTCCCGCATGCAGGATCTGCTCGGCGAGACCACCGCGGAGAAGAACGTCCTTGATCTGATCGGTCTCACAGACGAACTCAGCGCTGGGGTGCGCGCCAAGGCGCAGGATGACTTCCTGGCGATTGGCTTACTCCTGAAATCCTTCTACATCGGCAACCTCAAACCCTCGGATAAGTCCGCCAAGGAGCTGCGCGATATGGGCATGCTCGACATGCAGACCTACACCCAACTGCAGGCTGCGGACGCCATGCGCGATGCCGCTCAGAATCCTTCCGGCGGCGCTGGTCTTACGGCAGGCATTGGGGCTGGCATGGGGATTGGCAACGTGCTCTCCGGCTCTCTGGCAGGCATGACCCAGGGTCAGGCTGCCCAACAGACCCAGCCAACTACGCCATCCGCTTCCCCCGTGATGCCGGATGTAATGACTCCTGGCGAGGTCGCAGGATTTCTGAAGGTCTCTGAAGAGGATGTTATCGCGGCTATCAACGCCGGCGAGCTCAAAGCCCGCAAGATCGGCAGCGCGTATCGCGTAAGCAGGGATTCCCTGCAGGAATACCTGCGCGGTTAGACCGACTTTGTAACAAAAAGAGGCTGTCCCAAGAAATAGGTACAGCCTCTTTTGTTATCAATAAAATGACTTACTTTTTGCCAGCCATTATCGCGTTGACAGCATCTCCAACGGAATGGATACTGCGCGCATCCTCGTCTGAGATATTGACGTCAAATTTTTCACAGAAACCATCGATCAGGAAGAATTGATCCATCGAGTCTGCTTTTAGATCTTCGATGAAACGAGTATCCATCGTGATATTGTCCCCATCGATTTTCAAGACGTCCATGACAACAGATTTGACTGCTTCGAAAACTTCGTTTTGTTCCATTTTTTACCTCTATTGTTATAATGACCTTTACTCTAACACAAGGGTTTGACAATTAGTATTACCTCTACTATAACACCTTATGATGAAAAAAGATGCATTCCTCCCCCGAAGAAAAGACGATCATCTGCGGATAAATCTTGAACGGGACGTACAATCGGATATAAGCGCCGGTTTTGAATTATTACGCCTGAAGTCTGATCCCTGTCAGAGATTGGATTCCAGCAGGGTAGATACCTCCTTGACCCTCTTCGGGAAAGTCCTATCCGCGCCGATCTTGATCTCATCCATGACGGGAGGAACCCCAGAGGGTACGGCTTTCAATTGTCGGTTGGCACTCGCGGCAGAACATTGCGAAATTGCCATGGGCGTCGGTTCGCAGCGAATTGCCATAGAAAATCCAGAACTCGCGCCGTCGTTCAACTTACGCGAGTATGCGCCCACCGCGCTTCTTTTTGCCAATCTCGGAGCAGTGCAGCTTAACTACGGCTATGGCATCGAGGAATGCCAAAAAGCGGTCGACATGCTCCAGGCGGACGCGCTTTACCTGCATCTCAATCCGCATCAGGAAGCCCTCCAACCGGAAGGCGACCATGATTCCTCCGGATTAATCCCCAAAATTGCAGAATTATGCCGTCTGCTCACCGTGCCGGTGCTCGTGAAGGAAGTTGGCTGGGGTATTGATCTGCATACCGCCCAACAGCTTTTGGAGGCGGGAGTAGCCGGCATTGATGTTGCCGGCGCGGGCGGCACGTCCTGGGCTAAGGTGGAAATGCACCGCCTCAGTGAAGCGGGGCTTTCCTTACCAGACGAGCTTTTTTTGGACGCGGGCATTCCTACAGCCTCCAATCTCTACGAGTATAGAAAACTATCAGGAAATCCGCTGATTATTGCTTCTGGCGGGTTACAAAATGGCAGCGACCTTGCCAAATCGCTTGCTCTCGGCGCCAGACTGGGCGGCTTCGCACGAAAATTCTTGCTTGCCGCGAATCTCGGTGAGCTTGAATTGATCCGCGAAATCGAAACGATCAGCTACGAACTGCGGGCTGAGATGGCTGCTTGTGGAGTACCGTCCCTGAAAGATTGGAATATTGAATTTTTGGAAGGTCTGGAACGATTATGACTGATTTTTCTGTTCTTAAAGAAGAATTTGAGACTATCCTGAAAGAACTTGTGCTTGCCCGGACGCCAAAAAACCTTATCGGTCTGCGCGAAATGGTCAGTTACCATTTTGGTTGGAACGATCCAGCTCCCAAAACCGGCAAACGTTTGCGCCCGATGCTTTTGCTTGCTTCCAGTCACCTCTTTGGGGGCAACCCGCAGGAATTGATCCCCGCCGCTGTCGCTATGGAAGTGTTGCACAATTACACGCTGGTGCATGACGATATCGAAGACGAAGGAGAAACCCGCCACGGACGGGTATGCCTCTGGCGCCAATACGGTCTCGCACAATCATTGAACACAGGCGATTTTCTTTCCACGATGGCGCACGATATTTTCTTTGAGGTGGAACCGTTTGTCAAACCTGGTGATTTCAAGCGCGCTTATGCTGTTTTCCGCCAGGCATCATTGGGCGTTTTGCGCGGTCAGTACATGGACATCCACTTTGAAGATGAATCCAATGTCTCCGTTGACGACTACTTGGAAATGATCCATCTCAAAACTTCCTGCCTAATTTCCGCATCTATCCGAATAGGCGCAATTCTCGCGGGGGCTGATGAGACGGTTGATGCCATCCTCGCGGAAATTGGCGATCATGCCGGGCTGGCTTTTCAGATCCAGGATGACTATCTGGGTATCTGGGGGGACACTATCGCGACCGGTAAATCCAACCTGACCGATCTCATTACCCGTAAAAAGACCTACCCGATCCTGCTCGGGTTGTCTTGCTGCCCATCTTTCAAAACCGCTTGGGATGCCAATGCGCAAGTCACGCCGGAACTCGCAAGGCATATGGCGGAACTGCTTTCCAACTGCAGCGTGGATGAAAGCACGATCGAAGCTGTCTTTTATCACCTGAAGCAAATCCGGGAACGACAAAAAAGCCTCCCTCTGGGTGAAGAAACAAAAAATGATTATCTTTGGAGCTTGATGAATTCCGCGTTTAGTCCGACTTTTGGGGTGAGCTCGAAATCGGCGCAGTGAATCTGACCCGCCAAGCTGCAACGATCAGCCCAAGCCCCACCCAATAATATGGCAGTCCGAAGGTATCCAGGCTGAAGCCTTCGAAGAGCAGAGCGATAATCAAGAGCTGCCCTGCAAGACTAATCGTACTGAGCAGTCCGGATTCATTTATTCTTTCCAGTTCTCTTGCGGTGCGCCAATGCAGAACCAACCATGCTGTAAAAATGGAAAAACCTACAATACCCGTCTCTGCGAGCAACCTGACCCATAAGTTTTTGGCATTGGGAATGAAACTTTCGTAAAGCAGAGCTCTCAATGTCTCAGGAAGCTGGTAACCGAAACTGGGGATTGTTTCCGGGAAATAATAACCCGACACTCCCAGACCGCTGCCAAACCATGGAAACTTCAGATAAACGTTGAAAGCAGCTTGCCAATACGTAAATCGCTCAGCAATGCTGAGCCGACTCGCCCACCCCATGATTCCGTATTGCCGCAGTAACGTAAAATTAAATAAGTTAGCCATGCGGGGTTCCAGCCGCCACATGATCACACCAGCTATCGATATAAAAACAATCATCACCAACAGGACTGAAACCCAAAGAGAAATTTTCGCAACAATACGCTGATTTTTATTCATTCCTTTGACAGAGTTTGCTTCACGCTTTTCTAACACGCTGTTTGCTATCCTGTTAGATGCACGGACAAAGAGTACCATGAAAATCGCGATAATTGCCAGCCACCCAATCCGCGAAAAACTCAGAAACATACTCAAAATTCCACCTGCAAGCAAAAGATTTTCAAAAGAAACCTTTCCAAACAAATGCATCGGATAGACAGTTTCCTTCCGCACTGTGAATCCCAGCCAAAGTGGGATGTAGAGAATGTTAAGCTGATGTGCTAGCCACGAAGGTTCATAGGCTAGACCGTTTCCCCGTCTCTCATACAACATTCCCGACGCAGAAAAGGCTTTTTGAATCCATATTAAAAATTTTGGAAATGATCCGAATGCTTTAAACGCTATGAACTGCGCCAGCACAATTACGATAATGACAGCTCCTCCCGCATTCATCCATTGCATGGCTTCGCGAAATTGCTGCTCGTCCTTCAGTAGATAAATGGTAGACAGATAAAAACCAAAGCCGAATAAAAGCGTAATAAATCCTTCAGCAGCATTCCTCAAAACTGGTACATCCCTAAAACTGGGCAATTCCCGCATATACGCCAGAAAAGTTGAAAAAAGTGCGAACAAAAAGAAAAAATAAATTGGTTGAAACTGCCTAGGAAGAGTTCTATTTTTCAAAAATTCCGGTATTACTACTGTAAGGAGCAACGCAAGCATTGGCAAAAAAGCCAAAGGCGCTACCATCGTACCCCCAAACGCTTTTGCAAGCAGCGGAAAACTGGTTACAGGCAGCGTCAAAAGGAATAGCTTCCAGTTAAACTTTGAAAATTCTTTTCGGAACTTATTCACGTTCGCTTTCTTTCATCTCAATTTCTCCGATAACCAGCGCAGTTACCAAACCTGCAAGCGCTCCGACAAGTATCAAGATAGGACGATGAAATGCCACCGGATATTCTGGAACTGGTGCCAGCTGGTATTGGCTGACGTTGAGCTCACCTGTCAACCCAAGGCTTAGCGGGCTTTCCCTTAAGATAATGTTTTCGGTTTCACTTATAATTTGTTGCGCTTCGTCTACTGAGAGGGATTGACAGAACGGCAGTGATTGTTTCTCAATATCTGAGAGGCAGCTTTTGAGCATCATTTGGCTTGCCTTAGCTTCTGTAAGTGCGAGAGCGTGCGGATAGGCTTCACTCAACCGCTCGTATGCTGATTCTGCCCACGCAGTTGCGATCCATGCTGCTTTTTCCGGTTCATGGTCTCTTACCTTAATGATATTGCTCATTAATTGCCGCTCAATCCGCGTTTTATGGATCAGTTCACTGTATGTGTATGTCAATCCCCTTGTTTCAAGTTTTTTAATCGTCTGCTCGACAACGTCAGGGTGGAAAATTAGAGTTCCGACAATATCCACCTGTGCGTCTACCATGATCTCTGAAACGTTAGTTCCCGTGACAACTTCCAGATTCGTGGTGAGTTTTGATCTCGCTTCATAAATTGTCGGCAGAAATATGCTGATAAGCAATCCAATGATCGCACCGAGCAACATCAAACCTGTCAAACCCATCCAATCGCAGAATTTGCTTCGGAATATTTTTGGTACAAAGTCTATTTTAGTGTTGGGTTTTTGCACTATGCTCATCTTGCTCCGGCTGTTCCATTTTTGATATTTTAACACTGCTAGGATGGAATGACAAACCTCGACACTATTAGGACACTATTAGGTAAAATGTGGTTATGATAACCTATACGCTTGAGAAACCCACTGTTACCTGTCGGAACGTACTCGGGGAATCACCGATTTGGGACACTGACCGCGCGAAGCTATTCTGGGTCGATATAGACCTGGGCTTGCTATATGGATTTTGTCCCTATACGCTTGAAGTAGAAGTCCACTCTATCGGACAGAAGGTAGGCTGCGTTGCTCTGACCAAATCGGAGCGTCTACTGCTCGCGACTGAATTTGGTTTCGCCTTCTATCAACCAGGCGATCCTCCCCCACAAAACTTTTGTAATGTAATTCCCCTTGGCAGCGGTAATATGTTCAACGATGGAAAGATATCGCCCGATGGCGCTTTTTGGGTGGGGTCAAAGGGTCCCGCCGGAACATCCAGACTTTACTCTCTCGATCAAGACCTATGCTTTACAACCGTAATTGACGGTCTATCGATTTCGAATGGAATCGGCTGGAGCCAGGACGGGTGTTTTTTCTATCACACAGATTCGTTTGACCGCCATATCTACCGCTACACAACCGTTAATAATGCGCTCACGCGCAGAGAAATCTTCTACACCCCGCCAACTGGCACTCCCGATGGGCTGACGATCGATTCGGACGGGAATATTTGGACAGCTTTGTGGGATGGCAGCCGTGTTATCCAGCTTTCACCTGAAGGGTTTGAGCTCGCTGAAATCCTACTGCCAGTTTCCCGTCCCACCTCCGTGAGCTTTGGCGGCGCGGATTTGAGAACACTTTTTATTACGAGCGCTTCGGTTGACTTGTCCGCAAAAGAACTTTCTACTCAACCATACGCAGGGGACTTATTCTCTATACGCCTTCCCAACTTTGGTCTGCCAGAAAATCGCTATAAGCTACACGCATTTCCCTTATAAAAATAAATGCTAGCCCCTAATCGTCATCGATTTCGCCAGTCTTTTCGCTGCGCAGGCGCTCGTGCGTATCCAGGATGCGTTTTCTCAACCGCAAGTTCTCTGGCGTTACTTCGAGCAGCTCATCGGCTCCTAGGTATTCGATCATCTCATCGAGGCTCATCTGTCTTGGCGGGTCAAGTCTCTCGTCCAAATCCCGGATGGATTGGCGCATATTGGTGAGATGCTTTTTCTTTGCGATATTGATCGCGAGATCCTGAGCACGCGGTGTTTCTCCTACTATCATCCCTTCGTATACTTCCACTCCCTGCCCGATAAACAGCGTACCTCTTGGTTCTGCGTTCTTTAAACCATAAGTTGAAGAAACTCCACCCTCTCTAGCAACAATAGAGCTGGAATTCCTGCTTTCAATCGCTCCTTCCAAGGGACGCACGCCCACATAAAAGCTATTCAGGATGCCTTTTCCGCGCGTTGCGTTCAGGAATTTGTAGCGAAAACCAAGCAATCCACGGGTCGGCATCGAATAAATCAGATGCACGGTCCCATCAGGATTATTCGTCATGTTGGTCATCTTCCCCTTTCGCTGCCCCAGCATCTCCACCACGATACCAACGCTTTCACTGTCCACATCAATATGAACTTCTTCAAAGGGTTCCATTTTTCGTCCGGATTCATCTTCAACGATGATGGCTTCCGGTCGGCTTACCTGGAATTCATAACCTTCCCTCCGCATCGTCTCGATCAAGATGCCGAGATGCAGTTCACCCCTGCCCGAAACTAAAAACGTGTCTTTTTGCTCGGTTTGGGCGACCCGCAGTGCGATATTAGTCCGCAACTCCTCGTTCAGACGTTCCCAAAGCTTTCGGGTGGTACCCCACTTGCCTTCTCTGCCGCTGAATGGCGACGTGTTCACACCAATGGTCATTTGGACAGTTGGTTGCTGCACATGGATAGCTGGCAATGCCACAGCATGCTCAGGATCCGCGAGTGTCTCACCGATTTGGATATCCTTCAATCCGCCAATCGTTACTATTTCACCGGCTTCAGCTTTTTCTATAGCCGCCTTGCTTAAGCCCTGATAGGTAAACAGATATTTCGCCTGGATCCTTTCGAGGCTTCCATCCAGCTTGATGCGCGTCATTTGTCCGCCAGCCTTCAGGGAACCAGCATGAATACGTCCAGTAGCGGTGACGCCGCTGTATTCATCATAGCCTAGGTTGGTCACCAGCATCTGGAACGGCGCTTCCAAATCCGCCAATGGTCCGGGAATATGCCTGAGAATACATTCAAACAAAGGCGCAAGGTTGTTCTCGAGTTTTTCTGACGTACCTGCTTTGCCATCCAAACCATCAGCATAAATAATGGGAAACTCCAGCAATTCGCTGCTTGCGCCAAGCTCCACAAAGAGATCAAAAGTCGCATTCAGCGCCTGATCAGCGTTCGCATCACGCCGGTCGAGTTTATTGATCACCACAATTGTCGGTAAATTCTTGGCAATTGCCTGTTTGAGCACAAAACGCGTTTGAGGCTTGGGTCCCTCAACCGCGTCCACCAGCAGGAGCACGCCATCCACCATGTTCATGATGCGTTCCACCTCACCGCCGAAATCAGCGTGACCGGGCGTATCAACGATGTTGATTTTTACCAACTCTCCCGTCTGGTTATCAGGCAGTGTGATAGCGGTGTTTTTGGCAAGAATGGTAATTCCTCTTTCCCGTTCCAGATCATTTGAATCCATGATCCGTTCCTGCACTTTTTGGTTTTCCCGAAATACTTTTGCCTGCTTAAGCATCGAGTCGATCAGGGTCGTTTTGCCATGATCTACATGCGCAATAATTGCCACGTTTCGAATATCCCTGCGTTCCTTTAACATTAATTCATCTCCACATCCAATAAAAAACCCGGCGAACCGGGTTTTTCTTATTCATTCAGACCTATAACATCCCAAAAGTTTGGGGGCGCCTCAACCGGTTCATCCACGATTTCAACTGCTTTTCGCAGTCTGTCCAAAACCTGACTGACTTTTTCTTCGTCGTTCGCGTGAATCTCAAAAAGCGGCTGCTTTTCAGCTACTTTATCGCCAATTTTCACTCTGACCAGGATGCCCACGCCAAAGTCGATTTTATCGCCTTTTTTGGAGCGCCCCGCGCCAAGAGTAACTGAACTCTCGCCGACTTCTTTCGCATCGACCGTTTTTATATAACCGCCCTTTTCCGCATAGATGATCCGTTTTATGCGGGCTTTTGGAAGCTTTTCGAGATCACGTATATAAGATACATCACCACCTTGTGCGATGACCAATGCTTCCAGCTTCTTCATAGCGCTGCCATCTGCCACAGCATTTTCTGCCATAGCCAGAGCCTGCTCCATAGATTTCGCTTTACCTCCGAGGATGAGCATATACGCCGCGAGGTGAATGCAATGGTAATGATAGTCCGCAGGCGCCTTGCTGCGCAGCAGTTCAACCGCCTCTTTTAGCTCAAGAGCGTTGCCGACCGCCTCCCCAAGCGGCTGATCCATAGGAGACAGCACGGTTATCACCCTGCGTCCGCTCAGTTTGCCAATTGAGACCATTACGTTTGCAAGCTTTCGGGCTTGCTCAAGCGTCTGCATAAACGCGCCTTTGCCGACCTTGACATCCAAAACGATCGCGTTTGCTCCGCCGGCTATCTTCTTGCTCATTACCGAAGAGGCTATCAGCGGGATGGACTGCACCGTGCCGGTGACGTCGCGCAGGGCATACAGCTTGCCATCCGCTGGAGCCAGATCCGCGCTTTGCCCGGTGAGGACAATACCGATTTGTTTGAGTTGGCGGATGAATTCTTCCGTGGAGAGGTCGCTCCTATAACCAGGTATGGATTCAAGCTTATCGATCGTTCCTCCGCTGAAGCCCAAACCCCTGCCTGACATTTTTCCGACAGGCAGCCCACATGCGGCCACGATCGGAGCAACGCTCAGGGTGGTTTTATCCCCGACGCCGCCGGTAGAATGTTTATCCACGACCGGTTCACCGATTTCTTTCAGGTCGAGAACCTCTCCCGAATATGCCATTGCCATGGTCAGGTCAGTGATTTCCTGATCAGTCATTCCATTCAAGAGAACTGCCATTGCCCAGGCTGCCATTTGGTAATCGGGAATCTCGTCATGTGTGTAAGCAGAGATCAAATAATCGATTTCCTGCTTGGTCAGGGGCAGTTGGTCCCTTTTCTTTATGATTAAATCCAAAGCGCGCATTTCAGACAACTCATTCCGCGGGATAGATACAAATCTTGCGATTTGGCTCTTCACCGATTGATTCTGTGTAGACCAGTTCGTTTTTGCGCAATTCGATATGGACAATTCTGCGTTCGTTGGCAGGCATCGGTTCCAGACACTGTCGCCTGCCGGTGGAGACTACTTGTTCCGCCATTCTGCGGGCAAGTTTCTGAAGCTCTGTCTCTCTCCTATGCCTGAAGTTTTGTACATCCAATTGCAGCGGCACCCATTGGTTCAATTTTTTATTGATGATCAGGCTCGTGATGTACTGGAGCGCGTTCAGTGTTTCTGCCCGCCTGCCAATCAAAAAGCTCATGTCAGAGCCTTC
>ERZ795031.4398-NODE-4398-length-11887-cov-3.604462_pt1 | contig 11887 bp, 4 predicted proteins | sample MGYA00375123_ERZ795031 | MGnify/ENA primary metagenome ERZ795031 (study PRJEB30166, sample SAMN05720159) | activated sludge metagenome | isolation source: anaerobic digester from wastewater treatment plant | place: USA | collected 2015-04-21 ... | reverse complement strand
AGGCCTGGTACCAGAATTGTGGGACGGGAACTGCCATTGGGGTTGGAGAAAGGACTGAGTATATCTAGAGAAGAGCTGGAATTGCGTCGGGGACGTCGTAGTCGAACGCCTGAAGCTTCCAGATGGATCGGTGAGTTCTGCAATCTTGTGGTGTTTTTGAAGTTTGCTGATGATGCCGGGTTCAACACTCCATTTGAAGAGTACAGCTCCGTCTTCAACTTTGCTGTCCCCGGTGATGTTTCACTCAGAGCATATTACGACGCAGTCTCATACGGACAGCTGGATGTGATCAGTCACCTTTTCCCGGAAGATCAGGATACTATCACTTGTGCATACACGGATATCAGGCCAAGAGGATACTACCTTCCCCAATCCTTCAACAACCCGGGTGGCTACGTTGATTTTGAATCTGGCGATCGGGAAATTGAATTGATTCAAAGAGTATGTCAGAGTTTATCCGCAGACCTGCCCCCTGATCTGGATACGGATTGTGATAATGATGGCTATGTGGATAACCTCACAATTCTGATTTGTGGAAGCACCGGAGCTTGGGCAGAGCTGCTCTGGCCGCATGCCTGGGGTTACGAGCAGCCGGATGGTCATCTTTTACTGAATGGAGCTATTTTGAAGAACTACAATATCCAGCTGGAAGATTTTGTTGCATTCTATGGTACTTCAGTACTGATGCACGAGTTTTTCCATACCCTGGGAGCGCCGGATTTATATCGCTATGTGGAAAGCTCAGTGGTACCAGTTGGTTATTGGGATCCGATGGGGTCATGCGCAGAGGTACCTCAACACATGCTCTCTCTCAGCAAATACTTATATGGTAGTTGGCTGCCGGCACCCACTCAATTGTTCAATTCCGGCACCTATACTCTCTATCCTCTGAGTTCTTCCTCAGGGACAAGGTCTTACCGTATCACTTCCTGGGTCTCGGGTGAACATTATATCCTGGAGTACCGGAAAATTGATGACCAGTATGAGCAGCAGATACCGGGTACAGGTCTGATTGTTTATCGATACCTGCCGGAATTTGATGGGAATGCCAGCGGACCGCCAGATGGAGTCTATATTTATCGTCCTGGAGCCGGGATAAATATTCAGCCCGGAGATCTTGGAGCAGCAGCGATGTCTGCTCAATCAGGATTTGTTTCGATCAGTGAATCCACCATCCCCAGTGGTTTTTCCACAGATGATGCGCCGGGAGGCTTGTTCCTTTATGATGTGGGCTTGGCGGGGGAAACGATCAGCTTTTCTGTGAAGATCTCCGACATTCAGGTCATAAATCCTCATCGTGGAGATGCCTATGTCGCAGGGGACAGCCTGAGGATCAGGTGGGCTGATAAGTATCATACTGGTTTGATACGTCTGGAATACTCAATCGATAACGGAACTAACTGGAGTGATATTGCATCAAGCTACCCCAATACGGGGCACTATGATTGGCAGATTCCCCAGGTGGAATCCTCTTTGTGCTTAATCAGGATATCCCTCTTAGGTACATATAGCCAGGATACGATGCTTGCTCCATTCACTATCCTATCTGCTTTAGAAGCACCGGTTTTGTTGGTGCCGGAGAATCACCAGGAAGGGGTTGCCACGAATCCTCAACTAAGTTGGAGTGGGGTGCCGGCTGCGCAGAGTTACCGTTTGGAGCTATCCAGCGATCCCCAGTTCTCCATCCTGGATAGAGAGATAGTTTCGCAGGGGACATCTGCACAGGTTCATCTTCTCTCGGCTTTTACCCAGTATTATTGGAGGGTATCTGCCAAGGCAACAAATCAATGGAGTCCGGTATCTCAAGTCTTTACTTTTCAAACCGGTGCTGTGTCTGAACCCCCCGAAATCCCATCTTTACTAAGCCCGGGACATCAGAGTCAGGACATTTGCTTGAATCCTGTACTGAGGTGGCAAGAGGCGGATCTGGCTGAGTATTACCATCTGCAAGTAGCACGAAACGCTTATTTTACAGAGTCGTTAGTAGAGCTGGGTCCTATTGTTGGGACTTCTTATGCTTTGAGTGGTTTGGAGCCATACTGCTGGTACTATTGGAGGGTTTTGGCAAGCAATGGCTTCGGGAGCAGCCCCTACTCCACTTCACGAAGATTCAGGACTGGTGATTGGGTGGGAAACAACGACGATACAGATAGTCCCCAGTCTTTCTCACTGAGCGCTGTCTATCCCAACCCTTTCAATCCGGAGGCCCGGGTCAGTATCTTTCTACCGAAGTCCGGAGAGGTGACGCTGGGCGTTTATAATATACGAGGGCAATTAGTTAAGACGTTGTATAACGGGATTCTGAACCGGGGGACTCATAATTTCAGTTGGGATGCTACCGATGAGTGTGGCATCAGCCAAGCTTCCGGAATATACATATTTAGATTGTCACATGTAGGTGAGCATCAAACCAGGAGAGCAATACTGCTGAAGTAAGCTTTCGTCTCTTGATTTCAGGATCGATGCTTCAATCAAGTGTTGATCCGGGTTGCTTTCTTAAACCGGGCAAACTTCGGGGTTGACACAAAGATTGGGGTTTTTAACGTGGTCAGGAGAAATATAAATCAATATAAAAAGGATAAATGGAGGAATCATGTCCGACAATCTAGTTTACGGAAAGATCAGTTCCAAAGAATCGATGGAACTCGAGGAAAAGTACGGTGCGCATAACTATCACCCGCTGCCGGTAGTGCTGGCAAAAGGCGAAGGCGTTCACCTCTGGGATCCGGAAGGTAATCATTATTACGACTTCCTTTCTGCCTATTCAGCCGTCAATCAGGGACACTGTCATCCCAAGATCGTGAATGCTCTGATCGACCAAGCCCGGGAACTGACTCTCACATCCCGCGCCTTCTTCAACAACAAACTGGGAGAGTATGAGAAGTTCGTTACCGATTTCTTCGGTTATGATATGGTGCTGCCCATGAATTCCGGCGCCGAAGGCGTTGAAACAGCTCTCAAGCTGGCCCGCAAATGGGGCTACACTGTGAAGGGCATAGAGAAAGACAATGCCATCATTATCTTCTGCGAAAACAACTTCCATGGCCGCACCCTTTTTGTGGTCTCCGCCTCAACCGATCCGGATTGCTACGATGGCTTTGGACCCTTCATCCCCGGGATTATGAAGATAGCATACAACGATGTGAACGCACTTGCTGAAGCGCTTGCCAAGCATGGTAAAAACGTGGCGGCCTTCATCGTAGAGCCCATTCAGGGTGAAGCCGGTGTCTTTGTGCCGGAAGACGGCTATCTGAAGAAATGCTATGAGCTTTGCAAAGAACACAATGTGCTGTTTATCGCCGATGAAGTTCAGACTGGTATTGCCCGTACGGGTAAGCTTCTGGCATGCGATTATGAAAACGTCCGTCCGGACATCCTGATCCTGGGTAAGGCCATCTCCGGTGGTGTGTTGCCTGTCTCCGCAGTTCTGGCCGACCGTGAGATCATGCTCACTATCAAGCCAGGTCAACACGGCTCCACTTTTGGTGGTTTCCCGCTGGCTTGTGCTGTTGCCAAAGCTGCTCTGGAAGTGGTTAAAGAAGAAAAGCTTGCTGAGCGTGCCTTCACTCTGGGTGAAAGATTCCGTGCTTCTCTGAGAGCCATCAATCACCCCATGTTGAAGCTGGTTCGCGGACGTGGCTTGCTCAATGCCATCGTGGTGGAACCCAAAGATGGCGTCGAAGCTTGGGACGTCTGCTTAATGCTCAAGGAAAAAGGCATCCTGTGCAAACCTACTCACCGGCACATTATCCGTCTGGCACCTCCTTTGGTGATCACCGAGGAAGAGCTGGATGAATGCGCTGCCATTATCAAAAGCGTGTTTGAAACACTATAAATCATACTCAAATTGCTCAGTCCTGTCTTTTATACAGGACTGAGCTCTTTGTTTAAACAGGGAGAATTGTGGTAGCAGCAGATTTTCGTAGCGGATTCGTCTGCATCGTTGGGAAGCCCAATACCGGGAAATCCACGCTTATGAACAGGATTCTGGAGCAGAAGCTCTCAATTACCAGTCCCAAACCGCAGACTACGCGTTATGCGATCAAGGGCATTTGGAACGATGAGAAGCATCAGATCGTTTTTGTGGATACTCCTGGCTATCTGAAGCCGCGCTATGAAATGCAGCGCAAGATGCTAAAGATCTGGAGCGATGCCTTCAAGGATGTGGATCTGGTGATCTTCATGGCGGATATACGCAATTTCCCCACGGACTACGATCTGGAGGTGCTGGAGCATCTGAAGCATCTGAAGAATCCTCAGATTGCTGTTTTCAACAAGATAGACGGGCTGCAGAGCTTTGATAAAGAGAAGCTGACCAGCTTTCTTCCTGCTTCCATCAACGAAACCCATTTTATCTCTGCCTACACGGGAGAGCATCTGCCCGCATTGCTGGATTCCATCACGGCTTTTATCCCCTTCCATGAACCCTATTACGAGGAAGACCAGCTTTCGGATTTGCCAATGCGCTTCTTTGCCAGAGAGGTGATCCGGGAAGGGATATTCCATCTTTTGGAGCAGGAACTCCCTTATGCTGCGGCGGTGTTGATCGATCGCTACACGGAGCTTCCGGATAAAGTGGTGATCAATGCCGTGATCTGGCTGGAACGGCATTCCCAGAAGGTGATTCTTATCGGAAAGAATGGCATGCAGTTAGCCAAGATCAGAGAGTATGCGGAGCGTCAACTGGCGGCTTTTTTGGGAGTGGAAGTCCAGGTGCATCTCTGGGTGAAGATCAATCCAAACTGGCGCAAGAAGGCTTCATCCCTGAAAGAGCTTGGCTTTGAGTGAAAAAACTATTGACATAATCCGGTGATTCTCATGCTGGGTGGAATCTGTGGCCTGTGTTTGTTTTTATATTTTTACGCAGATTATGAGTTTTAGTTGGGAATATGCTTTCAATGAATCCAGTGCATAGAATCCTGGTCATAGATATCGGGAACACAAACACCAATTGCGCCGTTTTCGAGGGTAAGACGCGTGTATCTTCCTTTATTATAGAATCCCTTCGCGGGATAACTGTGTGTGAACTGTGCTCTCAACTAAGGCAGAATCTTGATTCTTCTCCATCTCTGGATTATGCGGTTATAGCCAGTGTGGTGCCGGATTTACTCTCTGTGTGGAAGCAAGCTATGGAGCAAGAGCTGGGCATCAAGCTCTATATTATTGATGGTCATAGTCCTCTTGGCATGAAGTATCCCTATCCCGATCCCAGCTATATCGGGCCGGACTTGGTGGTCAATGCTTTTGCTGTCTGGAAGCTATATCAGCGTAACTGTCTGGTGATCGATCTGGGCACAGCCACTACCATTCAATTGGTGAACCAAGATGGCTACTATGAAGCCGCAACAATCATTCCAGGCCTGAAGACAGCTGCCGATAACCTCATCGGAAAAGCTGCCATGTTACATGAGATAGAGCTAAGGTTTCCTCAGCACGTGATGGGACAGAACACCACTGATGCTCTGCTTTCCGGCATAGTACTGGGTCACTGCCTGATGCTGGAGGCCTTTATATCCAGGATCAAAGCCGAGTATCCTCAGAAAGCTCCGCTTTATGTGGTGTTGACCGGTGGTCTTGCCGCTCTTATCGCCCCGGGTATGCATTCTGTAGAACTGGTGAATCAGGATTTAACCCTCGAAGGTCTGAGAATGGCCGGTGTAGAGCTGAGGGGGAAGGGACTCTGATGGCAGTCAGAATCGTTCAAAGCTCTTGGCTCAGGCTATTCTGGCTAGCGCTGGCCGTTAGTGGGATAAGCTGTCTTGCTGCCAACATGGTTCCAATATTGTATCTGGAAGGTTACGCCCCCATAGTTTATAATCAGAGAGATATATACAAGATAAACAAGGGTTTGAACCTCAACAAAACCCAGCCATACAGAATCCAGGGGATGGCTCCCATCCGCAAGGATACCTATGATCCGGAGACTAATACCATCAGAGTATCTCAGAAGACAGATACTTTCCTGATCATACCGGAATTGATTATTCCCATGGATGCTTATGTGGTAAACCTTCGACGCAAGGTTTTCCGCTCCACTCTGATGGCACATGGCCGCACCAGAGCTCAAGCAGAGCAAACCACTCAAACGGGATTGATCCGAGAATTTGTGCTTGATTTACCCACCATTGCCATGCCCAGAGCTGTGCAAAGAGTCTTCGGTACCCGGGCAGGAAGGCTCAATCTGGATGGCACTCAGAAAATTACCATTTCAGGAAGTACAACCAAGCGGAAACGTGTGCCGATCTGGGAGACCAGCAACAATGCCAGATTTGACCTCAAGATGCAGCAGGAGACCAATCTGCGTCTCACAGGCACCATCGGAGAGAAGATCGCTGTAAATCTGAAGTATAACTCTGCCATGGACGAGCAGATCTTTAACCCCAACAATATCAACATCAAGTATACCGGTGATGAAGATGAACTGGTGAATAGCATAGAAGCCGGTAACATCACCCTGTCTCTCTCCGGATCACGCTATATCAGCTATAGCACCCGTTCCCAGGGTCTCTTCGGCGTTACTTCCAAGCTGAAGTATGGAAACCTTGATCTATCTGTAATCGCCAGTAAAGAAGAGGGTGAGAAGAACACTCAAACCTATGTGGGCACCAGCCAGGCGGATTCCACCATCTTCCGTAGTAAAGACTACACCATACGCACTTTCTACTATCTGAACGATCCCTACGAGCTTTATAGCCTCTACTCTGATGCCGATATGGGGCCGAATATCCCGGAAGGTTACCTGAATAATGCCATCAAGACCGATAACACCGGGGCCTGGATGATCCGGGATGCAAACCTGCTGCCAGCTAATGGAACAGTGAAGCTTTATCTGGACGATGCCAATACTGTTAACGACGGCATCACAGCCGATGAAGGAGATCCGGTCTACACAAGTGAAACGGAATCCTACGTCCCATACTATGAGGAGCTTACTGAAGGCACAGACTTTGTGACAGACTACAACACCGGTGTGATCCAGGTTCTGAGAGCTGTGGATCGACGTCATACTTTAGCTGTGAGATATGTGCAGAGGGACGGCACTCCTGTTCCTGCCAACAGCAATGTGGAGGACGGACTTCGTCACGCCAAGCCCATCCGAAAATCCAATCAGGGCTACGATCCCGATAATCCCTTCAGTGTATGGCATTACCAGATGCGGAATGTTTACAACCTGAACAAGACCAACATTAAAAACGATGGCTTTACTCTGCAAATCTATATCGAGAATACAGATCGCACACGTATCTACAACGTTCCGGATAGCCTGGCAGTTGGGCAGATAATAACCTATACAGACTACCTCAGAATGGATAGCACCGGTGATGGCTTGATCAACGGTGACGATAACACGGTAAACCTGGCCAAAGGCTTGGTATTTATTCCTTTTATAGAGCCCTTCCGTCCTCTGGGAGAGGAAGCAGTTTACGAAGATGACAGCGAGTTCCTGTATAACACGAATTTAATCTACTACATCTCCGTGAAAGGGAAGATAGGCCGTGAATCCATAGAATTAGCCCAGGGAGGAATCCTACGAGGAAGCGTCCGAGTGATGGTGAACTCCCGGGTTCAAAGAGAAAACATAGACTATCTGGTGGATTATGACTTTGGCAGGATCACCTTCCTCTCCTCCGAAGGTAAAGACCCTGATGCCAAGATAGAGATAGATTATGAATACCGCAGTGCTTTTGCTGTGGCCAAAAAGAATCTAGCCGGGGTGAGAGCGGATTGGAACCTTACGGACTATGCCAAGTTAGGCGGAACCCTGATTTACCGTTCAGAAAGCGTAAGTGACCGCCGTCCCCGCATCGGTAGCGAAAACATCGAGATGTGGATGGCGGATGTGGATGGCTCGATAACTCTGAAGCCCATGTTCCTTACCCGCTGGCTGGATGCCTTGCCTCTGATCCGAACCAATGCAGAATCACGTATTTCTCTTTCGGGCGAGATAGCCTACACCATTCCCAAGATCTACGGCGATCCCGATACCAAGGCTGGAGTAGCCTATATAGACGATATGGAATCCATCGTGGATTCGTATCCCATGGGTTCCTCCCTTAGCACATGGAGCATGGGCTCAAAACCCTGGGGAACTTCCCTGGCCAAAGGCAGAACTATCTGGTACAATCCCAAGAATATACGTAGAGAGCAATTGGAAGACCCGAATACCTTAACTGCCAGAGAAAAGGTCGAAACCGTAACAGTGCTGGCGATGAAAGTCTTTCCCAGCGATATGGGCTTGCCCGGTTCCACAGTGTGGAGTTGGGGCGGCATCATGAAGTATCTGGGAAACCAGCTCGATTTTTCACAAAAGAAGTATATTGAAGTTCTGGTTAAGCTGGACGTTCCGGTCAATAGTACCGCACCCAATGCCATTCTGCACTTTGATCTGGGTGATGTTAACGAAGATTTCTACACCGAGTTTGGTGGTCTGGGAATGCTCAACCGGGAAGACTTGAATAATGACGGAGTACTTTCCGTTGGTGAGGATACCGGACTGGATGGGATCGTTCACGGTGAGCCGGGCGCAGATCCCAACGATGTGGCATCCAATCAGATAGATAGTGCTACAGGAGACTATCCCTATATCAATGGGACAGAGAACAATGGGGTTCTGGATACCGAAGATATGGATAGCAACGGAGTGTTGAACACTCTGGACCGCTATTTCTCTTATGCAGTGTCCCTAAATGATTCCCTGCATCTGGAAAACATCAATCACGATGGCTGGCGCTTATACCGCATTCCTGTCTCCGATCCGGCTTACTATCAGGTTGTAAACAACTCCTCCACAGGTATCCAGCCCACCCTGAAGAAGATCTCTTTTGCCAGAGTCTGGCTGGAGACCGATGAAACCACGAAGATATTTATAGCCGATGCTTCCGTGGTGGGAAACAAATGGGAAGATTTCCACATCAGGAATTCAGAAGGTGTCCCTCTCAGTCCGTCCGATCTCCTACTCTACAACACTTCCTATCTCTCGGGAATCGTGAACAACCAAAAGAACAGAATGCACTACACTCCTCCTCCCGGAACCGTCTTCATCGAGGATAGGAGAGAAACCAACGAATCCGCCCTGAGTCTGAGCCTGACAAATCTTCAACCCGGAGATCAATGCCTGCTGCGTCAAAGGCTCTTCGATCCCTACAATCTGTTATCCTACAACAATGTAAAGTTCTGGATCTATCCCGAAACTTTGGATAACCATGGCACATATCCTGATTCGCTGGATATAATCTTTAGAGTAGGTGCAGATTCACTGCGCTACTACGAGATCAAGCAACGTGTGAAGGTGAACGATTGGCAGCAAAAGATGCAGGAAGAGCTCTGGAACGACCTGGTCTATCAACTGACGGAGCTCTCCTCTCTCAAACAGATCGATCCGGAAGCTACTCAAGGCTCCCAGGATTTTGGCACCTACACATTATCATACACCGGGAGCCCATCCCAGATTCCCACACTCACGAACATCCGTGAGATCTATTTTGGTATATCCAATCCTGAGGATATCGCCAATCCCCAAGCCTATTCAGGAACTATTTATTACAACGATCTCCGACTTTCCGATCCCTATCAGGATATCGGTATAGCCAAACGGATTTCTCTCAATACAGTGCTGGCAGATTTGATGACTCTGGATATCGACTATGAGGATAAAAGCGAGAACTTCAATCCTACCATCCAAAGAGGCAGATCAAACACCTTCACCAGCCTGAGAAGTCTCACTATCAACAACAGGTATTTCCTGGGCAAGTTCTTCCCTCAAAGTTGGGGTGTCGATATGCCGTTGAACCTCAACAGGACCTACAGTCTGGGTATACCTCGCTTCCGTGCAAATTCCGACCTTCTGAGGGATAGTATCACTGATGAAGCAGAAAAAGAGCGGGAGATGAACGAGAGTTTGACCTATGCTGCAGATATTGCTCTCAGTCAACGGACAGCGCCCAGTAACAAAATCTTGCTTTACACTCTTTACCGCACATCTTTCAGTGCCCGTTATGAGGATTCCTTCCGACGCACTCCCACCACCAAGGACGACATCCGTTCCTGGCGTGGAACCCTCAACTACAACCTCAGTTTCTCGCCGGATAAAGTGAGCTTTCCGCTCTTTCGCAATTACCGTTTTGGATGGTTCCCGACCACCTGGAACAACAGCTTCACTTTCAATGCCAACTTGCCCAATAGCTTCGACTGGCAGCTTCGTGAGGGAGTTCTGGGTTGGCATCCACGCGCTCAAACCCTGAGTAGCAGAATTCTAACCACAGACAACAATATAAACTGGACATTGCTCAGCGACTTAAGTGCCAGACTACGGCTCAACACCAAGCGTGATCTTCTCCAAAAAGACTATTGGGAATCCCTCAATTTGGGTAAGGAAACCGAATATGTACAAGATGCGGAGCTTTCCTATAATCCCAACTATTTGGCCAGTATTATGACTTTCAGCACTACTTTGGGTACGAAATTCTCCGAGTTCCAGAAGAAATACACTCAGAACGTGGAAGGCCAACAGGAAGATTACTATCAAAGCGATGGCGGTAATCAGAGAAGCATCCGGGCCAGTCTTACTCTGCAGAACTCCAATTTCCTGGGTAATCTGGCGCGTAACATGCAGCAGAATCATAGACGCAGAGTGGAGGAGCGGGAGCAGAATCGGCGTAACACGGAATCGGGAGCGGATAGCACAGGAGTTCAAGCCCCTCCGGAAGAAAGAAGGGAAGATCAGGAACCAGAAATCAAAGAAGAAGACCTGAAGCCTGATCCGGAAGAAGAACGCCGCAGGGAAGAGGAAAGGCTCCGCGAGGAAGAACGCCGCAGGGAAGAAGAACGTCTCCGTGGCGGTTTGATGCCTGGCGAAGAGATCAAGGAACCGGAATTTCCCGGCGAAGAACCCCGCTTTGAAGAGCCCGAAGCCGAACACAGAGAAGGAGAGAGTGGCAGAACCGGTTCCGGCGGCCTGCATTTGCCTTCATTATTAATAGGATATCTGGCTAAGCTCAAGAACCTGAATCTTTCCTATCAGAACAGCTATGCCATGAATTACACCAGGAAAGAGGAACGTCCTCCTTTTGCTTTCCAGATTGGCTTACCTCACAGCGTAGCTCCGGATTTCCTGGATGCCACCAGCGATGATAATACTCTGTCGCTTTCCTCGGGATTGAACCTGGGCCGCAATTTTGACAGCATGCTAAGCTATTCATACAGCATAAACAAGCGCTACTCCAACGCCAGCAATCAGACTGTTTCCACCACTTTCCCGGATCTGACGCTTACCTTCATGGGCTTTGACGGCTGGTTTGGCTTGAGCCGTTATCTCACCGGATCGAGGCTCAATTCCGGCTTCCAACTCACCAATCGCCAGACTGGAGATGTGAATTGGGAACGTCCCAAGCAGGAAACCCTCACCACCTCACTCAATCCGCTGCTGGGCTTTACCACCAGCGTGATGAATGCTCTCAGCGTTAACCTGAGCTATTCCATATCTCACTCCACTAATACAACTGATATGGAAAGTTACGACATTATGAAAACCACAGATACCCAGACTTTTAACAGCAATTTCTCCTATTCTCTCCGGGCAGGAAGGGGCTTCACAATTCCCTTCACCCGCAGGCGTATACATATCAGTAATGAGCTGAGCTCTACCTTACAGATAGCCTATGAACGCAGCTTCGACGAAACCAAGGGCAGAGAAGCCACACAGGTAGATCGCGACACCAGCCGCTTTGCCATTACTCCCGGAGCCACATACCAGTTTGACCGCAACATCCGCGGAGGACTTACCGGCTCCTTTGAGAAGACTACAAATAAGAAGATGGATGATGGCACTACCATCTTCAGGATAGGCATCTGGGCGGAAGTTAATCTGTAGGAAGTGACCAGTAACGAG
>ERZ795031.4392-NODE-4392-length-11895-cov-3.790794_pt1 | contig 11895 bp, 6 predicted proteins | sample MGYA00375123_ERZ795031 | MGnify/ENA primary metagenome ERZ795031 (study PRJEB30166, sample SAMN05720159) | activated sludge metagenome | isolation source: anaerobic digester from wastewater treatment plant | place: USA | collected 2015-04-21 ... | reverse complement strand
TGCCGTGGTGGAAGCACCTGCTCTGGAAATCAGAAGATCGGCGGCACCACAGGTCTGAGCCATATTTTCAATGTAGGGATAAACCTGAACAGTACACGGTGCTTTTTCTGCCAGTGCCTGGCAGTCCGCCAGATCCCCGGGACCCGTTGACCAGATGAACTGCGCATCATTGGCACTGAAATTAAACACTGCTTCCTGCATTGCCCGATTCAATGTCTGGGCGCCCTGGCTGCCACCTACCACTAGAATAACAGGCACTTCTTTATCCAGACCCAGCGCCTCACGGCATTCCTCTTTTCCGGATGGATTGTAAAAAGCGCTTCGCACCGGATTTCCTGTTACTTTTGTGGGTGTTTCAGGAGGCACGCCCAGTGTGTCCTCATAGCTCAAAAATAGTGTTGTAAGTTTTTTCGCTGAAAGACGATTTGCCAGACCAAGCCTTTTATTCTGTTCGTGCGAAAATGCTGGAATGCCGATGCGAGGCGCAACCAGCAAGACCGGAAGGCTGACATACCCTCCAACTCCGAAAACAGCATCAGGCCGAAAAACACGTATTTGAGTCCAGGCTTTTAACACGGAATAAAGAAATTTAAGGCCTACCCAAATTAAACGCAAGGAAATCTTTCTGGTCCAGCCTTCCATAGGTATGGATCGAAAAGGAATTCCTTCCCGTTTGGCAATACGTTCTTCGATGCTCCCTTTTTTTCCCACCCACTGCAAAAGGAGGCGTGGATCGCGGTTGCGAAGTTCTTCTATCACTGCCAAAGCGGGAGAGGTATGCCCTCCTGTGCCGCCTCCGGTAATCATTATTTTCACAAAAAGTTCCCTTTACTGTTGGAGTGTGTATTATTAAAGGTCGGTCGGGCTTTTCAGCGTTTTACGGATAGCTGTCAGCAGGTCACGCACAATAATAGGCTTCCTGAGCACGGTCTGAATGCCGGTGATTTTCTGGTCTTTTTCTGTCAGTGTTTTGCTGAAACCGGTAAACAGAATTACAGGCATTCGAGGGGATGATTTTCTGATAGCGGCAGCCAATTCTGTCCCGGACATTCCAGGCATTCTCTGATCAGTAATCACGAGATCAAACGTATCGGTATTTTCCGCAAATGCATGTAATGCTTCTTCCGCATTTTTGCATAATGTAATCTTAAAGCCCAGCCGTGGTAAAGCGGAAGAGGCAAAGCGCAGCACTGTCTCATCATCATCCACGAAAAGGATATGCGTATTATTTCTGCCGTCTGCTGATCCGCTTTGGACAAGTGATTCTGTTATTTGAGGGTCGGTTATTTTCGGAAGATAGGCCTCAAAAGTGGATCCTTTTTTCAGACGGCTTTGAGCGAGGATTACCCCGCCATGATCTGTAATAATACCGTGGGCGACGGCAAGCCCCATGCCCGTACCTTCTCCCGGACCTTTTGTTGTAAAAAAAGGATCAAAGACCCGGGCAAGGATGGAAGGAGTCATCCCGTGTCCGGTATCGCTGACAGCGATCCTCACATAGGAACCGGGCGGGATGTTCGGGTTTTTAGCGGAAAAAGAATTCTCTACCTCAACATCGCAGACCTGAATTTCAACTTTTCCGGATCCACCTTTGATAGACTGCGCCGCATTTGTACTGAAGTTGGTAATTACCTGATGCAGTTGAGAGGCATTTGCCATTACTGCACCCGATTGGATATCGATACTGTCGATAATTTCTATGGCCGGCGGCAAGGACGCACGTAAAAGACGAATAACCTCCCGGGCGATAATATGAGGGAAGATCAGACTGCGCTCGTGGTCACCCTGCCGACTGAAAGCAAGAATTTGCTGCACCAGTTCTTTGGCCCTGTGCGCTGCATGAAGCACCTCATTCAAATCTTCGAAAGCGAAAGAGTCGGACGGGATTTCGCGAAGTGCAAGATCTGTCAGCCCGATAATTCCTGCGAGAATATTATTAAAATCATGGGCAATACCTCCGGCAAGAACCCCGAGGCTTTCCAGCCGCTGTGTGTGCTGTAATTCTTTTTCCAGATGCTGCCGTGCTTCTTCCTCCATCTTCTTCTCTGTAATATCCTTGATGGTACCCATGATCCGATGAGGAGCACCCCGATGATCCGGCAGCACGACTCCCCTGTCTTCAAGATAACGTATCTCGCCGTTTTTGTGCAAGAAACCGTATTCCACTTCGTATGAGGAAATGCGGAGAATGGCTTTGTTTATTGCTGCAATGGTGCGCGGGTAATCTTCTGATACTATTCGCTTGCGCCACTCGCGCATGCTGCCCTTGTTCAGGTGCTTGATTGTGTATCCGGTGATCTGAGAAGCAGCGCCGCTCCACTTCATCTGCTGGGTATCGACATTGCCGATATACATAAGCTGGCCGATGTGCGACACTACCTGCTCGTAGTCACTTTCGGAGGCGTGCTCCGATAGGCTGAATTCAGGCGACAGTATTTTGTGCGCAATAGCGATCATGCGCAGCCCTCTGTCACTCTCAAAAGCACGGATCACTATATTAAGAAAAAGCCGTTCCTGGTTCCGGTTTTTAAGGGACAGTTCTAAAGAAAATTCCTGCGGCTGAGAGATTGTATTCAGGAGTTGTGTAATGTTTGTAATGGCAGCCGGTTCCAGAAAATGGCTAAAGGGCAGTTGCAACAGCTCTTCCTGGCTATACCCCAGCCAGCTGCACGCCGTTCTGTTTGCACTGATAAAAGTGCTGATTCCGGTAGTTCGGTCTTTTTCTATTTCGAAAACGGCATCGCTGCTGAACTCAGTTAAAAAACGAATCCTTTCACTGAATTCGTGGAGTGTCTTTGAGCGTTCTTCAATAAGATTCGAGAGCAGGGTGTTGACTTGACGAAGCTTCTGTTCAACCCGGTAGGCGCGCATGATGGATTCCAACGCGGAAATGATGGTATCGCTATCGTCCAGAAGCACATAGAGGCGGGATAGATTGAAAGAGTTTACTGCCTCGCGGACTTTTTGTTTTTTTGAGAGGGACGTGACGACGATCACAGGAGGCAATTCAGCTTTTTTATGACCTGTTATCGCTTCCAGGAGAGACAGGGCTTTTTTTTCAGAGTCTGCTTTAACAAGAAGGCAGTCGATTTCACTCTGAATATGTGTCCAGTCAAAGTCTTTTAATTGTGGCCGGGTAATGATCTGCCAGGCAGGGCGCAGTGTGGTGAGTTCGTCGGACAGTAATTTGCTCTCTTTTCTGTCGCCGGAAAAGAGAGCAATACGAGCTATTTCAATGTGCGTTTCAGAAGTCATGGGCACAGGGTTCCCTATATCACAACATGTTAGAGCACTATTTGACCCTACCGGCCTGAATAAGACCCGCTCTCTATAATACAAAATTTGGGCAGGGAAAGGCAGATCGTCACAGTGTTGCGATCGATGGCTGTTTTATGAAACGAAATGGCATAGATTTGACAATTCGCTTGTTATACGGAGATAATGCGGTCAGGCGGGAAGGAAATCTGTTTTTCGCAGGTAACATCATGAAAGAGACAGATTTATACCGCCGGGAACCATGCCAGCGACGTCTTTCATCTTTGTTTCGAAAAAATAACTCTATGGCTGATTTTGCTTATACTGAGCTGTGTGTTGCATGCTTCCCATCGCCAGCGCGAATTCTGCTTGAGAATCTCTGACATTTCTGTGTGTTTTTTAACGGCGCCCGAGGCGCACTCACCTGCGGAAGGATTATCCCATGAGAAAATCCGGTTATCTGTTGTTGGCTCTTCTTGTAAGTCTTACAGCCTGTGCCAGGCTTACAAACCCCTTCAGTACCATGCGTGCCGACTACACTAATGTGCCCGAAGCATCACTGAATGCTTTTACCCTGGCAGTTGAGCAGTCAGTTCTGGAAGGAAACCGCACGTCAACTTTTGATGGATATGACGGCGTGGCTTCATCGAATGAAGAAATTCTGCAGGCAATACATACCCGTGCCGCAAGGTCCGAGCTCATTCAGGCTCTGTTGAATTCAGGCCATGCCTATGAACAGGCTCAGGGGACTATCTGCATATTACGAACCCGGGACTACAAATTGCAGACAAGTAAAAAACAGCGCGACCAGAACGCTTTACTGGTTATGAGTGAAAATGCCAACCGCTGGACTTTGTATGAAGGGCTCTGCAAGGCTTCAAACTGGCAGCGAAAATCATTGGGCGCTGTTCAGGAAAGCTTTTTTCAGGCACGTGTCCAATCCATGAGTGCCGGTCAGAAGTATGAAACGGCTGACGGTAAAATCGCTGTAAAATAATGAGATGCGATCTGTATGGACATGATAGAACTTCGCAGTGACACATTTACGTGCCCTTCTCCGGCAATGCGAAAAGTAATGGCTGATGCGGAGGTGGGCGATGATGTTTATGGCGAAGATCCGACAGTGCGGGCGCTGGAAAGCAAAGCGGCAGAACTGATCGGAAAAGAATCTGCCCTTTTTCTGCCTTCCGGTACTATGGCGAATCTTGTGGCATTTCTGGCGCAAACCCGTCCAGGCGATACAGTGATTCTCAGCGAATCAGCACATCCTTTTCATTATGAAAATGCGAACCTCGCCATGATTGGCGGGCTGCTTGTACGTACTATCCCCGACCCGCTGGGAAAGTTTTCTGCGGAGCAGGTGCAAGAACAAATTGTTTCCGAAGACGATCCGCATTTATCAAAAACTACTATGGTCTCTGTGGAAAACACCACCAATCGGGGCGGAGGCGCCTGCTGGGATTATCATGAACTGGAGGCTGTTTTCCGTGTGTGTCAGGAAAGCAGCATGCGCCTTCATTGTGACGGCGCCCGGATTTTTCATGCCTGTATAGAAACGAATATTCAGGCCCGTTATTATGGCAGGTGCTGTGATACTCTTTCCTTCTGCCTGTCAAAAGGACTGGGGGCACCGGCAGGCTCACTTCTGACCGGCAGCACCGAAGTCATAAAGAAAGCCCTTCGCTTTCGCAAGATGCTGGGCGGTGGTATGCGTCAGGCAGGTGTATTGGCAGCCGCAGGGTTATACGCGTTGGAACATCATTTGTCCGACCTCGCAGAAGATCATCGGCGTGCGCGCGAATGCAGGCGTGCTCTTGAAAATGAAGGGGTTGTATTTGCCCTGCCCTCCCCTACCAATATCCTTTATATCCAGACAGCGAACGCAGCGCTGAAAGTGAAACAACTGGAAGAGGCAGGTGTGCGGGCTCTGGCTTACAGGGATGACCGCATCCGTGTCGTATTTCACAGGGATATTTCAGATGCACTGCTGAGCCGTGCTATTGAGGTCTTTAAAAAAATCCTCGTGCCGGCATGACTCAGGCTTCCTGATTGCAGTTCCTTCCACTCAGTAGCAATGCAATTATTTTCCGGGAGAAAACCATGGATTCACCTAAAAACTATCTGATAGATATGGACGGCGTGCTGGTAAAAGGTCGTTTGCCTGTGCCCGGCGCACAGGCTTTTGTTAATCGTCTCAAAGAAAAAGAAGCAAAATTCCTGGTTCTTACCAATAATCCCATGTTTTCTCCTGCTGATCTTGCTTATCGCCTTCGTGCGAGCGGGCTGGACATACCGGTTGAAAATATTTTCACCTCAGCGATGGCAACTGCGCAGTTTCTTCACGGACAACGTCCTTACGGAACGGCGTTTGTCATCGGCGAGAGCGGACTGACTAGTGCTCTGCACGGTATTGGCTATATTATAACCGACCATCATCCGGATTATGTTGTTCTTGGAGAAACAATGGCGTACAATCTTGAGCAGATTACAAAAGCCGTGCGCCTTGTTGCCGAGGGCTCACGATTTATAGCAACCAATCCGGATGCTTCCGGTCCCACCGAAAGCGGTATTGTTCCCGCATGCGGCGCCATGGCTGCTTTAATTGAAAAAGCGACCGGGCGTGCTCCTTTTTTTGTGGGAAAGCCTGCCCCGTTTATGATGCGCTCCGCCATGAACTATCTGGGCGTCCATTCTCAGAATACCGTTATGGTGGGCGACCGCATGGATACCGACATTATCGCAGGCATGCAGGCGGGTATGGAGACGATTCTGGTTTTAAGCGGAGTCACACGCCGCGAGGAGCTGAGCGCTTTTCCTTTTATGCCGACTCAGGTTCTTGAAAGTGTTGCGGACATTAAAGTCTGAACTCACTTCATCGCAACAATTGTTAAGTTTTCTCTAACCGGGTCATGTGACCGCCCGATAGAAAAGTATCCCTTTCTTTATGCAAGTGCCGCTTCTTACAGATTTTAAAAGGCTGGAAAAGGAACAGCAGCGATTTTTGATGTTTGTTGCCATTAATGTTGTTTCGTGGCAGAACATCATCGGACCCGTAATGATCTTATTCGGCAGAAAGATTCAGATGCCGGAAAGCCTGATTGGGCTGCTGCTCTCTTTCATGCCCTTCACCAGTCTGCTTCTGCTTTTTACGCTGCCAATGCTGATACGCATCGGACCCAAACGGGTCATGATGACCTCCTGGTTTCTCAGAAACATTATCACGTGTCTGGTATTTTTAATGCCCTTGGCTTTGGCTTCTCAGGTCAAATGGCTATCCTGGGCTGTATTGCTTGTGTCCATACTCGGTTTTTGTGTCATGCGCGCCCTGGGTGCCGGTGGATGGCTTCCCTGGCTTCACGAAATTGTGCCGACCGAAAAACGGTCTACCTATTTCAGCACCGAGACAGCCATGACACAGCTCATCAATGTGGCTGTGCTTTTTTTGCAGGCCCGGCTACTGGCAGGAAATCCGGATATTCCCCGATTTTTATTGATTTATGGAATCGGGATAGCCATGGGTATTGTCAGTCTCATCACAATGGGACGCATCCCCGGGGGTGAAGGAACTGTAGAAATTAATGCGCTTACAGGGATGAGTGCTTATAAAAAAGCAGCCTGTGATCCGGTGTTCAGACGTTTTCTTCTCATATCCACCTTTGCTTTTTCCGGGCTTGTCTGGTTCAGCGCTTCCTATGTCCTCTATTTACGCGATGTCATTGGACTGACGGATAGTTTGAACATGACGCTGACAGCGTGCAGCGGGCTTGGTATTTTTCTCACCATAGGACCCTGGGGGCGGTTTACTGACAAAAACGGCAGCGGACTCGCGATGGCGAAAACCATGTTCGCTCACAGCTTTGCTCCTCTGATACTTTTGTTTCTCTTGCCCGGCATGAAGGGCGGCACAGCCGCAGCATTGGCAGCAGTTGTTCTTGCAGGAGTCTTTAATGCGCCCTTTAATGTGGCAGCCAACCGCGCCATGTTGAATCTGGTTCCGGATGAATCGAGAATCGGATACACCTCTCTTTGGACGATCTGCACCGCGCTGGCACTGGGAATCACGCCGCTTGTCGCCGGATTTCTGATTGAGCATTTCGGTTTGCTCGGATTTCGCCTGTGCTTTATTTTATCCGGACTTTCCAGTTTTATGGCTTCTCTGCTCTGTCTCCTCTTTATTCATGGCAAGGCAGGAGATCGCAGCTGGCTTCATGCACTGGTCTACACCGTTTCTTTGCCCATGCTGGGTAAAATCTTCTGGATTACTATGGGGCTTGATAAAAGCAACCGGAAAGAAGAGACAGAAATTTGAATGCTATTCCCTTAACTGGTTGAGCCATTCAAGCAGGGATAGTGTCGAATCACCCTGCCCTGTACGGCCTTGATCTGCCTTGTGTTGCAAAAAGAAAGCCAGTTCGTTATGTCCGGTTCTTTTGGCGAGATGTGAGAAGTGCAAAAGTTGCTCGATGACAAGAGTTTTTCCCTTGTCCAGCACGGCGTTTTCTTCCGGGAGAGGGTTGCTCCCGTCGTTATCAGGCAGAGTGTCGGTTGAAAATCCGCTCGTATCTCTAAAGTGAAAGAAGTCTGTGATGAGCTCTATTGCCTGCTCTTCCTCGCCGGTGTCACAAAGAGCAGCTGCATAATAAAGGATGGGCACCAGTGCCTTCTCCGCTTTTCCATGCAATATTCTCCAGAGCTCAACTCTTTTTGCAGGCTCTTCCATTTCTATGAGTAAGGTGTCCATTTCCTGTGCCGATTCGGGAGATTCGGGCGCTTTTTCAAGGATTGTTTTATAAATTGTGAGCGCGTCAGACCGTGCATTGCATTTGACCAAACTTTTTGCCTCATGATAAAGGTGCCAGAGCGCGTCAGGTTCATATAAATAAGCCTGTTGATACCAGCGGACAGCCTCTTTATATTTCCCTTCATTAAAGGCATGGTGCCCCAGCACTGACAGGCGTTCTCCGGCTTCATGCGACAGTGTGTTGTCTTGTTTTAATGCGGCTTCGATGTTTTCCGTGCCCTCATGCACTTCTCCCAATATGACCTGAGATAACCCTTTATAAAGCACCGCTCTGCTGTTTTCTTCCGATGCACTGTCTGCTGCAGACAATAACGCATACGCCTGATCATAGTGACAGTCAATGAAGAGAGACATTCCGAGATAAAAAGCAGGCAATGAGGCTTTGCCTGTATGCTCATAAATGTGCTGCCAGCTTTTTATCCGCACCTTATTGTCTTCGTGGTCCTGCAGCATGCTATCCAACTTAAATGCACTGTAGGGCGACTCCGGGGCTTTCAGCAGCACAGCCGTATACAGGGCGGCAGCATCAGAAAATTTATGTTGTGCCTCCAGACACTCCCCCTGCCGCACCTGATGCCAGAGATTGGTTGATTCGAATTCTTCTGCCAGCTGAAAGAGCTGTAGCGCCCTGCCGAAGTCGTTCTGCTTGTAAAGCGCATCCCCTGCAGCGGCAAGTTCTGTTCCCGCTTCGGTTGAGAGGACGGGATCGTTCTTCAATGCCTCTTTTATCTTCTGGTATCCCTGATCATAATTGTTCAATAAAAGGCAGCACAGCCCTGCATAAAGCAGTGCCTCCGGCGCATCAGGCATAACTTCCAATGCCTGCTCTACTATGAGCAGTGCCTCCTGATATGCCTGCTTATGATAAAGTGCCTTGCCCAGATAAAGCGCTGGAATGAAACTGTTTTTGTGCTGTCTGTAAATTTCCTGCCAAATATTTATTCGCTCTGCAATGTCGTTTTTATCTTTTAGAATCCTATCCAGTTTAAATGCGCTATAGGGTGACTCCGGAAATTTAAGAAGCATATTCACAAAGAGTTCTGCTGCCAGCCTGTCATCCCCCATTGCCTCGTAGCACTCTGCCAGATGAACGATATACCAGTAGTGTTCCGGAAACAGCCTTGCGGATTCTTTGTAGAACTGAATGGCAGTTATCAGGTCATTTTGCTCGAAAAGCCATTCACCGCATTGATTGAGATAGGTTGGAATCGCTGATTCCAGTAGGGGTTCGAGTTTAAGCGCTTCTTTAATTTGGTTGAAGCCATATTCGATTTTTTTTATATAGATATTATTTATTCCATAATGTAAAAGAATGTGCGGATCGTCTTTTTTTCGGAGCAATGCTTCAGAAAAACAGTGATCTGCCTTCTCAAAATTCCCTTTTGTGTTGTATGCCATTGCCAAATGCTGCCAGAAAACCGGATCGGAATTATCATACTCTATCCATGTTTCCCATTCGTGAATTAACCCGTCGTTATTGCTCGAACGAACATAATAGCGATCGATGTCCATAGAAAAGGGCTGTTTGTTTTCTGATTCTTGCAGTAGATATCTGTACCACGTCAAGGCGTGATCTGGGGCCCAGGGTTCTATTTGCTGCCCCATAAAAGCCAAGCCTAAAAAAACAGACGCAGGTGACCAGTAAAGAGGAAGGTCAGGAAATAAAAACAAAGGCTTTTCTTCAGAAGAATCTCCGGAAAGGCTTTTCAACCACACTTTTCTTTCCAGGTCAATTTCATCTTCTGTAATCACCGGTGTGATAAGGCATCGCATCAGATAGTCGTAGCGTTGTCCCGCCTGAGGCGATTTGACCAGATATTGCCAATCCCAGGTGCTGCAATGCTTCACCGGTCCCCAATTATAAACAGCATAGCGCAGTCCTTCGCTTTTTTGAAACAACATAACATACTGCATCGTGCCAAAAGATTCGGGGAGATTCGTGTCCGGATAAAATGTGCCATAGTAAAAAGGAACCAGGGCAGTGAGTGTATCAGTACATTTAAGCAGCAGTGCTGGTTCAGCGTTTTCAGGAGATTTGCTTTCCAAGCCTTCGACTGGAACGACATTGCCATTCTTCTTATGGGCGTCATTTTCCGGCGCAAACAAGATCCATTTCATACCCGATGGCGTTTTTGAAAAAAAAGAGATACCTCTTTCTTTGACATTATGCATATAGGATGCCCACATAAAGCCGAGGTAATCCAGTGAGGCATGATAGTCTTCCGGTGTGAAAGAAAAAGAAATATCGATGGCATCTTCTCCGGAAAAACAATAGATCATTTCACAGTCCATACCCCAGGCGGACGATTCTTTGTCCCACCGAACACGAATCTTGTTCGGGGCTTCAATACAAAAACGCATAGGATCAGTACGGGGCGTAAAAAAAACGCGCTCTATATTCTCTGCACCGGAGGAAAAAATGTGTTCAAAATTCAGATTTGTGCGGTCAAAAACAGGCATCCACGGGTAATGAGTGTGTACAAGCCCTGTAATGCCTGCGCCATGATCTTTATGACGATATCCCGTAAACCACCCGTAAAGATTTCCTCCACCCACAAAAGCGTAGATGGTGGAGTCTGTAGGGACATCGAACCACTGTTCCCTGCTATCGGGAGGCGTTTCTTTGAAAACAGGCAACTCAGGATCAAAAGATAATTCGATTTCCAAATGCTCCTGAAGAGTAAGTACTTTAAAACAGGTTGCCTCTTTCCCTGCCCCATCCCAGAAAATAGGCACAGTATGGTGCAAGCTGTCAAAAACGGACAAGATGACATGATCGCCGGCATGAAAATAATAAACTCCGGGCGGCGGGGTCAGGATCATGTCAGAAAGTGAAGCTTCTCCAGTGACAGAAACGCGCATACAACAGATCTGATCAGGTAAAAGCACATCATCCGTTAAATGAACCCCGGGTTTGATCCGGGCAATGTTGACGGCAGCAGAGGCGGGGGTTGGGCAGCCATGAAAAATGCTCAAAATGAGCAGAAATAATGCAGCGGAACCTTTCAAAGAACATTTGGCTGGGTTCATATTCCTACCTCTTTTTCATTTGGTTGGGTCTTCAAAAAACATTCCGTGCGTAGCGGGTTCCTGAAATCTTATCAGAAGACCGTTGACGGATTCACATGTACGTATTTAAGGTTCTTAGAAATACAAATAACCGGTTTGGTTTAGACTTTACTTTTTTGATTTAATGAGACCGGTTCCGTATTACCTTTTTAATCAATGAAAGTCCATATCAATGCATATAGAGTCTTCGAAAAAGAAATGGCATCCGTATTCATGGCAGGAGAAACCAGCACTCCAGCAGCCTTCTTATGGCGATAAAACGCAGGTGGCGGAGGTGCTTGAAATTCTGCACGCAAAGCCTCCTCTTGTGTCACGGGGAGAAATAGATCGGCTTTTAAATGAGCTGGCTGAAGCCGCAGCCGGCAAGCGTTTTCTGCTCCATGGCGGGGATTGCGCGGAGCGGTTCTCAGACTGCTCCGCAGAGGCTTTGCGCAGAAAACTCGAGGTATTGCTGCAAATGAGTCTGGTGCTGACCTATGCTACCCGGCGGCCTGTCATCCGGATCGGACGGCTTGCCGGGCAATATGCAAAACCGCGAAGTGCAGACGAGGAGATCATCGACGGGCGTTCACTGCCGGTATATCGCGGGGATCTGATTAATGATTTTTCACCGGATGAAAAAGCGCGGAAAGCGGATCCCTGCCGGATGATTGAGGGGTATCACCATGCTGCTGCGAGCCTGAACTATCTGCGTGCCCTGATTGAAGGCGGCTTTGCTGATTTGCATCATCCTGAAAAATGGGGAGCCCATTTCCTGCATCAGTGTGCCG
>ERZ795031.4372-NODE-4372-length-11930-cov-4.713095_pt1 | contig 11930 bp, 10 predicted proteins | sample MGYA00375123_ERZ795031 | MGnify/ENA primary metagenome ERZ795031 (study PRJEB30166, sample SAMN05720159) | activated sludge metagenome | isolation source: anaerobic digester from wastewater treatment plant | place: USA | collected 2015-04-21 ... | reverse complement strand
TATTTTGATTTCAATGAGACTTTTGCGCGTTTTGTGCAATACTTGATAGCGCGTTACGGCGCTTACAATATTATTTTCAGTGGTATTCATCTCGACTGGATTCCGCAAGAATTCAGTCTCACGGCGGAGCAATTTAACGAAGCTTTGACTTACCATTTGGAAAAATATGGACCGATGCCTTTTGAGCAACCGGTTACGACCCTTATCAGCAGTTCAACCTATTCGGTATTTGGTCATTATCGAGATTGCCCGTGGTTGACGATGCACAGCGTCGGTAATAAACCGCGGGATCACCGCGTAGCCGATTCGCTGGAAATAATTTTTCGACTCGAGCCGCCTTACCCGGCAATTAATTTCGAGCCTTATTATACCGGCTGGGATCACGAGATTAACATGCCGAATGGCGAACGTCCGCCAGCCAATTCCGACCGTGATAATTACTTCGCGCGAGCGCAAATGTACGGTTCAGTGCTTTCGGGTGGTTTGTCTGGTCACGTTCACGGGACTTCGGCTTATGACATTACCACAACTGGCGAACCAGTCGGGAAACGTCATCATATTTGGGAAGCCTTGAAATTTGAATCGGCAAATTATATGAAACACTTGAGTTCATTTATTTTATCAGAAGGAAATAAATATCAGGATTTACGGCTTGCCCGTGAAGATATTCATCCTAATAAGGCACCTAACAGTCCGCCAACAGGTTTAGATGGCTGGGCTTATATGATGCGAACCCCGGATAAAAACCTGGCTATGCTTTACTTCGAAAATCAGTCGGTTTTGCCCACTTTGTCCGGCTTTAAACCGAATACAATGTACCATTTTAAGTGGTTTGATCCGCGCAATGGTGAATGGAAAGAGGCTCAGACAATCCAAGCGGATAAAAAGGGAAATTTGAAAGTGCCACTGTTTCCTGACGGGGATAATCCTTCTACCAGGGACTGGGCGGCAAAAATTTGCAGAGAAGAAAAGAATAAATAAATTTATAACCAAATGTAAAGGAGTATCGTTATGAAAAAGTTAGTCATCGGCATTTTGGGTATATTTCTTATGCAGAATTTGTACGCCCAGAACGTCGAAAATAAGATTGTCATTGATGTCGAGGCCGGCCAACATATGATCAGTCGGCACATCTATGGCCATTTCGCTGAACATCTTGGTCGGTGTATTTACGGCGGGATTTGGGTTGGGGAAGATTCACCAATTCCCAATACCCGGGGCATTCGGAATGACGTCGTCGCCGCCCTGAAAGACATTGCCGCGCCGAATGTTCGCTGGCCAGGTGGTTGTTTCGCCGATGAATATCACTGGATGGATGGCATTGGTCCCCGCGACCAAAGACCGAAAATGATCAATACCCACTGGGGCGGCGTTACCGAAGATAATAGCTTCGGTACGCATGAATTTATGGACTTCTGCGAGCAGGTCGGCTGTGAACCGGTAATTACCGGCAATATAGGCAGTGGCACCGTGCGTGAAATGGCTCAATGGGTCGAGTATCTCACTTCTGATAACGTTAGTCCCATGACGGAACTGCGAAAAAAGAACGGTCGCGAAAAACCCTGGCGCGTTAGATTTTGGGGATTGGGAAATGAAAACTGGGGCTGTGGTGGCAATATGACGGCGGATTTCTACGCCGATGAAATGCGGCGTTTTTCAACTTATTGTAAGAATTACAGCGGCAATGAGTTATATCGAGTAGCCTGTGGCCCATCTGACGAAAACTACAAATGGATGGAAACCCTAATGAAGGAACCGATTAATCGGAATTGCTTTCAGGGAATTTCTTTGCATTATTATACAGTTTGTCATGACTGGACTAATAAAGGTTCTGCTACCAATTTTAACGAGAAAGACTGGTTTCTGACGATGTCGAAAACGCTCCGAATGGATGAGTTTGTCACCAAACACTCTGCCATTATGGATAAATATGATCCGGAAAAGAAAATCGGACTCATCGTTGATGAATGGGGTAATTGGCACGATGTCGAACCCGGCACTAATCCGGCTTTTCTATATCAACAAAATACACTCAGAGATGCTCTGGTTGCCGCCACTAACCTGAACATTTTTAACAACCACTGCGAACGAGTGAAAATGGCTAACATTGCCCAAATGGTCAATGTTTTACAGGCAATAATTTTGACGAATGAAGACCAGATTGTCTTGACGCCCACTTATTATGTTTATAAAATGTACAAAGTGCATCAGGATGCAACTTTATTGCCGATCGAATTGACTTGCCAGAATTATGAACTGGCTGACGGTTCAATTCCAGCGGTGAATGCCTCAGCTTCCGTTGATAAACAGGGAATTATTCATATTACGCTATGCAATCTCGATCCGAATAAAAACATGAATCTGACCTGTGAATTAAAGAGTAAAAACAAATTTTCGGTAAGCAGTGGGTCAATTATCACAGCTGGTAAGATGAACGACTTCAATGATTTTGGTAAACCAGAGGAAGTCAATCTGCAAAAATTTACCGATTGCAAAATAGCCGAAAATACTCTTTCAGTTAATCTGCCAGCCAAATCGGTGGTTATGGTCGAGCTGGTGAGTAAATCAGCTGATAAGCCGAAGAAATAAAAGACTGATTGTTTATCGTTAAAATTGGTCGGAATCAGACAAAAGGTTGACTGAATTTTCCGAACGAATATTTATTTTCATTCGGATTAATATTTATAATTATCAAGATTGTCGATCTTTAAACTATCAGGCAACACCCCGATAGTAATAATGAAAAAAGTCAGAGCTTTTGTGCCTGATTCGAGATGACCGCCAACGACACTGTTTGCGTCCGACAGTGCGATATGGGCATGAACCCGTCCATTTAGAATATAACCTTGCACGGAAATTAGATCCATTGGCACTGAGGCTTTTGGATACTCTTCGTCCGGCGGTAGATTTTTACTGCTAACGACGTGGTAATGATAATCGGTCACGGCGCCGATTCCGGCTAAGATAACGCCGTTTTTGATTTTTCGACTGTTGACGGCTTCCTTTAATCCTTCTAATAAATCCATTCCGGAGCGCAGGCGAACTATTTCAATTCGTTCAAATTCGGAAGTGTAAATTTGAATGTTCGCTGTTTTTTCCTGAGAAAAACAGATTGAAGACCAGCAAAAAATGCTAATAATAAGCAGTAATTTTGCCATTTTAAAACCTTTCAATATTAATGAGATAAATAAACGATTATGACGAATTTTATCTTTTTACCAGAATGGTATTGTCAACTTTAACCAATCTGTTTTTTTGTAAACCGATGTTAATCAAGTTATCGTATTGGATTTGTGCTTGTTGGATCGAAAGTGTACCTTTTGAAATTTCATCCAGAATCCCATCGGCATCATGGTCAATGGCGACAGCTGCTTCCGGGTTGACCAATTGTTTTTTGCTGATTATTTTAAACTGGTTGAACGGTTTAGCATTGACTGGATAAAAACTTTTTAATTCGAGGTGAAAGTCTTCCAGGTCTTCAATATATTTATGATTTTCTGGGGTTATTTCCTTAAGGCGATTTTCCTTGGTCAGCATTTCAAGACCATAATCGTAAACTTTTTGTGCCTCCGCTAAAGTGGTGGTCCCGACGTTGATTTTATCTATAATCCGATCCTGATCAAAGTCAACAGCTAAAAAATTCTTACCAATTAATTCGTTGTAGCGTTCATTATTTTCGACCGCATGAATCGAGCGAATGCGATAGACTTCGCCCTCAAAGGTGAATTGATACTGAGCCACGCTGGTTTGCGGGCGAGTAGTGCAATCATTAAGAAGCAGTACAATTAAACCGAGACTAAAGACAACCAGAAAAGTCGAATTAAATTGCCTACGGTGATAAATCTTTAACATGAGTTTTTCTCCTTTTAAAAGATTTGTTCTTCATTTATTTTATTATCAAAGACTAAATCACATTCAAATTTAAAGCAAATGTTTTTCAAAAAAATATAAATATTTTACGGAGAAAGCTACCTGTAATTTTAGCCGGTGAATTAGTTAGAGTGCTACAAATAGCCCGACTGATTTTAATTACTTCAAGGTTGCTTCGGTATAGAACTTATCGAGTTTATCGCTAATCAAAGCCGGATTAGTCAAAGGCATATCGTCAGAATCTACCCAATAATTAAAAATTTTAACCTTATCGCGATTGCTGAAACTTGGTAAAGGACTCTTATTAGTTGTCGTAATGTGGTTGCCATTTTTATCAACAATAATCAAAGATGGTCGGAAAGCTCCTTTCCGCCCGATAAATTTATCCATTATTTTGACCGCCGCATCATATTCAGCCTGAGTAGCGCGTCCGAGTGCTTCGTAATCGTCAATGATCTTATTATCCCAGGTATGGATCGTTGCATAGCTTTCTGAGATGTACTCCTCGAGGTTAAAACCTTTTTGCATGGTATCGTGTCCAGAAGGCATCAGAATTATTTTTCCTCCTCCACCCTCGATATTGGCGGCGTAAATCGGCCGAGCCATTCCGCTTATCCAACCCTGAAGATGTTTCACAAAAATTTTGCCAATTTGAATTGGAGTAATAAAATGCACCAAACCTCGTTCTCGATGACATTGAAGTAGATAGTAAGGTTCTACTCCAGCCCAGAACATTCGTCGCAAGGTTTCGGCGAGTGAACCGAGGTTATCATTGACATGTTTCAACAAAACAGTTTGATTGCGAATCGAATAGCCATGCCGGTGAATACGGTCAATCGCCGATTTGAATTCCGGAGTAATTTCATGATAATGATTAATGTGAGTCATAAAGTAAACGTATTTTCCGGAGTTAGAAGTTGTTTTATCTATAAGAGATAATATATCATCGGTAATAGCCATCGGCAACGTTACTGGAACGCGAGTAGCGATCCTTATAACCCGTAAATGATCAATTTTTGATAAACGGGTTAAGACGTATTCGAGGCGTTCGGGACTAATCATCAAAGCATCGCCACCGGTCACTAAAACTTCATCAATATTAGGATTCCAATCAATATAAAATAGTCCCTTGTCAATATCTTGCCGACTGATAGTAGTAGTACAGTCGAGTGATTTTAGTCTCTGACAATGGGTGCAGTAAGAAGCGCAGCTGGTATTTTCGGCAACGAAGAGCGCAACTCTATTAGGATAACGTTGATAGGCAGAGCCATAACTGCGATTTTCTTCAGCCATCGCGCCTTCACTTCCGGTGTGAGGAAATAAAAGATGAGCCGGAGTAGGAACGGCTTCCCAGAAAATAGGATCCAGCCGATTTTCGGCTTCTTCGCTAGGTAATAGATTGGGGTGGAAAGGATCTTCGGCAATTAGGGACGCATAATAAGGTGTAATGCGCATCGGTTCTTTGCCTTCCGCACGTAATTTGGCGATAGTATGGGCAATTTCACCTTCTTGATAATCGTTTAGCCGAATCACCTGACATAGTTCGTCAACGTCACGGATGGCATTTTTCCTCTGCCAGATGGGATCATGCCATTGCTTTTCAGCAACCTGTTGCCAGAGTGAAATTGAATGAAAATCGCGTGGCTCGGTTAAATAAGATGCGGGCATCGTTAATTTCTCCTAAGTTTTATGTAGCTTAAATTATTATAAAATGTCATTATTCTTTTGGAATCTAAAAAACAGTCGTTTTTTATGCAAATATACCATTTGCTATTAGAAATCGAGAGCGGTACCGATGAAGTAGGATATTTTCGAGGCTAAAATAAATAGCCGGTTAGAAATTATTATGCCGGGGTCATCTACGTTTATATAAATTTATATTGGGTTAAAATTCTAATGTACCGGGCTGACGGTCAGGGAGAATTTATCAAATTGGTTATTTATCATCTAACAGGCACCGGCAATTATTGGCAAATTGAGCGGAAAGTCTTAGATTCTCAACGCTTTCAATTTTATAATCGGAATGAAAAAATATGGAACAGCTTAACGATGTCGAATTGCTGACGGCTTTAACTACAGCTCAGAAGCGGCTTAATAAAGAAATTGGGCGAGTGATAGTCGGCCAGCAGGAAATTATTAACCAAATTGTGATTTCACTCCTTTCGCGGGGACATTGTCTTTTGATTGGTGTGCCGGGATTAGCCAAGACGCTGATGATTAAAACCTTAGCGCAGGCGCTTGACCTGCAATTCAGGCGTATTCAATTTACACCTGATTTAATGCCGTCCGACATTACCGGCACCGAAGTTATCGAAGAAGATAAGCTGACCGGCGCTCGCGCTTTTCGATTTTTCAAAGGGCCGATTTTTGGCAATATTATTCTCGCTGACGAAATCAACCGTACCCCACCTAAAACCCAATCTGCTTTGCTGGAAGCGATGCAGGAGCATCGCGTTACCGCCGCCGGTGAAACGCACCAATTGGAGGAGCCGTTTTTTGTATTAGCGACTCAGAATCCGATTGAGCAAGAGGGCACCTACCCGTTGCCGGAAGCGCAGCTTGATCGTTTTATGTTTAGTTTAAAGGTTGAATACCCGACCTTTCAAGAAGAACTGGAGATTGTCAAGTCAACCACAGTTGATGCCGACTCCACACCGGAAATTGTCATTCATCGAGCCGAAATTCTGCAATTTCAGCATCTTGTTAGACGAGTGCCGGTGGCTTCGAACGTTATTGAATTTGCGGTGAAGCTGGTAACTGCTACGCGGCCTACTAATTCCAGCGCGCCTGATTTTATTCACAAATGGGTAGAATGGGGAGCAGGACCGCGTGCCAGCCAGTATTTGATTCTCGGCGCTAAAGCGAATGCCGTTCTGGAAGGTCGTCCAACTCCGTCAATTCAAGACGTAATTAAGATGGCGAAGCCGGTGCTGAGGCATCGTATAATTCCGAACTTTAATGCCGAAGCCGAGGGAATTAATACCGATCACATTATTCAAAAGTTACTCGAGACTATCGGGTAATCTGGGGAATGTTTTTATAAATGGCAGAAGAAAGACGGGATAAACGGCGTTATCTTGAACCGGCAGTCATCGCTCGGTTGGATAATATGGCTTTGCGCGCCAGACTGGTAGTGGAAGGCTTTATAATCGGCCTCCATCGGAGTCCTTATCATGGCTTTTCGATCGAATTTGCCGAACATCGACCCTATATGCCGGGCGATGAAATCAAACATATAGACTGGAAGCTTTACGGTAAAACCGATCGCTTTTATATAAAAGAATTCGAAGAAGAAACCAATCTTAAGTCCTATATTATTCTCGATAAAAGCGGTTCGATGGGCTACCAATCAACCGCCGTTTCCAAGCTGGCTTATGGCAGCTATTTAGCCGCCGCGCTGGGATATTTATTACTTAAACAACAAGATGCAGTTAGCCTGACTCTTTTTGATACCGAAATTACTACCTACTTACCACCCGTCGCTAAAAAGAGTCACTTGAATTTAGTACTCGGCGCATTGGAGAAGGTCACCGCCGGTTCGGAAACTTCCATAGCCCCACTCCTGCATTCCGCCGCTGAAAAGATTAAGAAACGCGGGCTGATTATTCTTATTTCAGATTTGTTGGACGACCCTTCAAGCGTAATCAATGCCCTGAAGCATTTTCGCCATCGCCGTCACGAAGTAATCGTGTTTCAAGTTCTTGACCCTCAAGAAATCGAGTTTGGTTTCAATCGCCAGACTAAATTCGTTGATCTGGAAAATCGTGACGCGTTATTGACTGAACCCGGTCAGGTGAGATTAGCATATCGGCAGGCGATCAATAATTTTATTGAGGATTATAAAATCCAATGCCGGGCGAATAATATTGATCATGTCTTATTAACTACCGACCGCCCTCTGGATTTAGCCTTGACCGAATATTTAAATAAACGCGCCCGAATTGGTTAGAAAACAAAAAAGCCGGATCTTTAGTCCGGCTTTTTAAAAAATTAATCAGCAGGCTTATTCCAGCGATTTTTGTATCATACGATACTTCTCAGCCTCTTCCATATTACCTTGATTATATAACGATTTCCAGAGAACTTCATACCCGAATACATTATTTGGGTCCAGCTCGATAATTTTACGAGCGTAATATTCCGCTTCCACCCAGTCCTTATCTCTAAAAACCGCCTCGGTTACGCGGATTAGTAATTCCAGGTTAGTGGGATCGTTAGCGATAACCTTTTGAAATTGATATTTAGCTTCATCGAATCGGCCGAGCTTAGTCAGTAATTGAGCGGCGATGTAAACCAGATCGAGATTGGTGGGATCATTTTCGATTAATTTATTAATTATATCAAGGGCTTCTTCATCGCGTCCCACGTCGGATAGGAACTGGATTTTAAGGATTTGCAATTCAATATTGTCCGGATGTTCAGCGATAATTTTATCTAACTGAGCGAAAATTTCCTCCTGACGGGTGCTATCCCAGGCAACTTGAAAATAATAATTGACGACATCCTCATCGAAAAGATTTTTATCCAGCATCATTTTGCCATATTTCTCGACATTAGCAGAGTCATTCAGAATATAAAAACATTTTACCAAGCCATTATAAGTTGGAATTTCATCAGACTTGAATTCCAATGCACGAATGAACTGCTGAGCGGCAAGATTCAAGAGCGAGTCTTTTTCAGCCGGTAGAAAAGCTTTTAAAGCGCTGTTGAACAAGTTGGCGCCTTCGGTGTGTAACTCAGCCCACATCCCTCTAATATTGTCGTCAGCCTCTTTTGCCTTGGTAGGATCGATTTGCTTGGCTTTTTCGAACATCTGTTTGGCTTCATCATAACGTTTAGTCGGGCGATAAATTGCGCTACCCAATAAGAGATAGGCTTGGGCATTATCCGGATATTTCTGGATTGCTTGCAGTAATTGTTCCTCGGCGGCTTGCAGATTATTCTGCTGGAGATAAACTTTAGCCGAAGTAATTTCCGGCGGATCGCAAGCATCCAGAACGAACAAACAAGCCAGTAATAAGACAAAAACAAAAGAAATTTTTCTCGGTTTCATTATTCTTACTCCTTTATCAATCTGAATATTTTTTCCAAATCACATTAAAATTTACAAAAATGCTCACAAAATTCAACTACTCATTTAAACGGTAGGGCGGTCGGTAAATGCCTTTTTCAGTAATTATTGCCGTAATTAGCCGTGCCGGAGTAATATCGAAAGCCGGTGAAATTGCCGAGCAACCGACTGGGGCGATTGGTTGGCCATTTATTTCCTTGACTTCAGTACCATCACGTTCTTCAATCTGAATCGCCGCGCCGGATGGAGTGAGTGGATCAATGCTTGAAGTAGGCGCGGCTACATAAAACGGAATCCGGTAGTATTGAGCCGCGATAGCCAGCAGAGCCGTTCCGATTTTGTTAGCCGTATCACCATTAGCCGCAATCCGATCGGCGCCGACGATAACCGCATCAACTCGGTTTCTTGCCATAACAAAGGCGGCCATATTATCGCTAATCAAGGTAAAGGGCACTTTTTCCTGGGAGAGTTCCCAAGCGGTCAGACGAGCGCCCTGCAACCTTGGGCGGGTTTCATCCACATAAACGTGAATTTTTTTGCCACTCTGGTGGGCACTAATAATTATCCCTAAAGCGGTTCCCAGTCCGCCGGTTGCCAGCCCGCCGGCATTGCAATGCGTGATAACTCGAACATCATCAGGTAAAAGCGACAGACCACGAGAGGCAATTTGACGGCACATCTGAATATCTTCAGTGTGAATGGTATGGGCTTCGTTAAGTAAAATGGTTTGAATTTCAGTTAATTTCCGGTGGCGATTGAGTTCAGCTAGTCGTTTCAGACGATTTAATGCCCAACCCAGGTTGACGGCAGTCGGGCGGGTTCCATACAGTCGGTCAGAAATTATCTCTAACTGACGGAAAAATTCTTCATGATTACCTAAGATAAACTTTTTAAGCCCCAGCGCTAAACCATAGGCGGCGGCAATGCCGATAGCTGGAGCGCCACGAATAACCATACGGCGAATCGCGTCCGCCATTTCGTGGTCGTCATGAATCTCGATCAGTTTATATTCAAACGGCAGGCGCGTTTGATCTACAATCAGCAGTCGTTCATTTTCCCAAAACAAGGGTTGGATCATAAATGATTATTCCGAATGAGATCAGGCTTTCATTAACCGGCGCAATTCGCGAAATCGCTTTGCGATTTTGGAAGGGTTAAGATTCAATAAACCATCTATACTGAAATTTTCGACACAGAATGAACCCATAACACTGCCGTAAACCACTGCCTTTTTTAGATTATCGTAATCAATTTTTTCGCAGGTGCCGAGATAACCAAACAGTCCACCCGCAAAACTATCACCGGCTCCGGTAGGATCTACAACCTCTTCAACTGGATAAGCCGGAGTGAAAAATAAGCCTTCAGCCGCGCTGAGCATTGCACCGTATTCTCCCTGCTTGATAACGATATACCGTACTCCGATCTGATGCAAGTATTTTAAACCTTTGAATAGGTTAACTGTACCAGTCAATTCCTCCAGCTCACTATCGTTGATGACCAGAAGGTTAACTCGCGATATGATTTTCATTAGTTCGGCGCGCGTAGTATTAATCCACAAATTCATTGTATCCAGTCCGATGAATTCCGGCTGGGGTAGTTGATTAAGCACCTCCATTTGTAAAGTCGGCTGAATGTTGCCAAGGAAGACGACTGGTGTCTTTTGATAAATGGAGGGAATTTTCGGACTGAAATTAGCGAAGACATTAAGATGAGTATAAAGAGTGTCGCGGTTATTGAGGTCTTGGTGATAACGCCCGCCCCAGCGAAAAGTCGGTCCTGGAGCAATTTCTAAACCGGTAGTATCAATTCCCTGACGGTTCAGCAGGTCAATGGCGGCTTTGGGGTAATCTTCACCGGCGACGCCGACTAAGTTTACTTGTGAGAATTGAGAAGCCGCTAAACTGAAATAAACGGCCGAACCACCCAGGGCATTGAAACGCTTTCCGACCGGGGTTTCGATATCATCGAATGCAACGGAACCAACTACCAGAATAGATTTCTTCAAAACTATTTCCTTATTTTATTATCAATTAACCGCCGAAGCTAAAAATACTTTGGCGCTTTTGCAATATGGTCAGGTAGGTTTATAATAAACGATAAGCATTTGATTCCGGCAGCCCAATATCCTGGATCAACCGAATAGTATGCTCAACATCGTAAGGAATGGCTCTAACTTCCAAGGCATCTGTTTCTTCGTCGAAAATTACATACTTGGCAGAGTTATTTTCATCACGCGGCTGACCAACACTGCAACATTGACGATATATTTCGACTGGTGGCTGAGCTGACGGCACCCTTTTTTCAACATGAAAGTATGAATATTTTTATTCTCAGCATCTGATTCATATAATCCGAGTTGATGGGTATGGCCGACGAAAGTAATCCATTCAGGTGTTGAGGCAAAAGCTTTGCGTAATTCGTGTTCTCCGTAATAGTTAATATAATCTTTATATGAGTCCGGGGGAGTGCCGTGTACGAAACGCAGATTGCCTACTGTTAAAAATACCGGCAGGGTTTTTATATATTCCAAGGTCTGCTCTGAGATCAACTGACGGGTTATTATAATTGATTCGAATGCATCAACGGAAAAGTAGCTGAGCAGTTCATCATCCGTAAGAGCAACTTCATGATTACCAACAACCCCCGCGATTTGCAGTTCGCGTAAAAGCTGGGTAACATCTTCCGGTTCGGGGCCATAACCGACGAAATCGCCTAAGTCAACGATGCGGTCAATTTGTTGCTGGTCAATATCGGCCAGGACGGCTTCCAGAGACGCCAAATTGCCGTGAATATCGGCTATGATAGCGAATCGCATTGCTCAAACTTTAAAATTGAAAAATTATTATTAGGAAATGAACCTCTTCCGATAATCGCTTCGCTGGTAAAAACTACATTCATATTAAACTAAGCGCAAATTACATAACAATAATATTCTTTTTTTGTCAAAAAGGCAAGAACATAATCATCACCTACCTCAAATATTTTTAAA
>ERZ795031.4370-NODE-4370-length-11942-cov-8.154623_pt1 | contig 11942 bp, 8 predicted proteins | sample MGYA00375123_ERZ795031 | MGnify/ENA primary metagenome ERZ795031 (study PRJEB30166, sample SAMN05720159) | activated sludge metagenome | isolation source: anaerobic digester from wastewater treatment plant | place: USA | collected 2015-04-21 ... | reverse complement strand
AAAAACTCTATCAAACCAAGCATGTTTTTAGACCCAAGTTTTGAGCACTCTACCCTTCAGGGTCCTGCTGCAGTGCATTGCTCAACATTAGGCTCGTAAATGGATCAAGCATCACAAATGCATGTAATTAAATACATTTGTACAAATCAACAAAAAAATTTATAATTTTAGAGAATCAAGAAACAGATATCAAAAAAAAAGGAAGACCACCCCGTCTTCCTTTTTCAATCTCTTATTTTTCTCTTTTTTAATCCACCTTCAACAATGAGCTATCGCCATAGCTTAGAAAGCGGAAGTCGTTTTCGAGGGCGTATTTGTAGATACGTTTCCAATCATCTCCAACGTAGGCTGAGATAAGCAGCAGCAGGGTACTCTTTGGCTGGTGGAAGTTCGTCACGATGGACTTCACCACCTTGAACTTATAGCTCGGCACAATGATGATCTGCGTGTCGGCCTTAATGGTATCCTGACCTGTAGCATCGAGATAGCCCAATATGTTTTTCATAGCCTCAACGGCTGTAATATCAGATGTTGTCTCGTAAGGCATCCACTGAAGCACCTTCAACTCTCGGTTTTTTGTCCAGTTACGGTCTGCCAATAAAACGCCTATATAGTAGAGACTCTCCAAAGTGCGCACAGATGTAGTACCAACAGCCACGGCCAAACAATCATTGGCAATCAAGCGTTCGATCACCGAACGACGCACGCAGATGAACTCCGTATGCATCTCATGTTCGCCAATCGTGTCCGACTTAACCGGTTTGAACGTTCCTGCACCCACGTGAAGAGTCACCTCCTCACAGTCGATGTTACGTTTGCGGAGAGATTCGAAAACTGCCTCCGTAAAGTGCAGTCCGGCAGTAGGCGCCGCAACCGAACCCTTTATCTTCGAATAGACCGTCTGGTAAGTCTCCTTGTCACGTTCGCATGTCTCACGATGCAAGTAGGGCGGAATAGGAAGCTGACCACCATTTTCGAGAATTTCCGAATAAGTCACCGTCGGGTCGTTCCAAGTGAACTCCACCAAGAAGGCAGTGCCCTCCTCTTCAGAGATACGACGTGCAGAGAGTTCCACATCCTTCGTTCCGATAGTGACATGTTTTGAGATGACATCAGACTTCCAACGCTTTGCATTTCCGATAAAACACTTCCATACGCAATGACCAGTGGTTTGGAAAGCCAAAACATAATCGGATGGCGTATGAGGTTCCAAACAGAAGACCTCAATAAATGCGCCCGTCTCCTTTTGGAACAAAATACGAGCTTGGATAACCTTCGTATTATTGAACACCATCAACGATTTTTCAGGCAAATAATCAGCTATGTTCTTGAATACCGTATGCGAAATAGATCCGTTCTCATACAAAAGAAGTTTTGACTCATCCCTCTTTTCTAAAGGAAATCTAGCTATTCTCTCATCTGGAAGGGCATAATTATATTCCTCTATCGATTTTTTTTTAGTGTCCAACATCTATTTTATATATCTTTAATTCAAATTATACGCAAAATTAGTGAACTTTGCGTTGATAAGTTAATTAAGAAGTCTAAAATATCTTTTCTTGACGAAAAGAAAACTTCATAAACAAGAATGACATGGCTATAAAAGTTGGAGATAGAGTTCGTTTCCTCAATTCCATAGGAGGCGGAACCATTACAAAAATAATAAACAAAGAGTTGGTCGAGGTTGAAGACGAAGATGGATTCGGCATCCCTACCCTCATCCGCGAATGCGTTGTGGTTGAGACCGAAAACACCATTCACAACCAGGAGAAACCAAAGCAAGAGGCAAAACAGAAGAAGATCGAACAGATCATAATCGAGCCTCAGAAAGAGTCGTATAAACCCGAAGAGGAGACGAAAGAGGGGGAGAAAATCAATGTTCTTTTGGCTTATGTGCCTATAGACATCAAGGCGTTGTCGTCAACCTCTTACGAGTGCTACTTGGTGAACGACAGCAACTACTATCTTGCCTACAACATTGCGAGCGGCAACGGACGTGTAGCTTTCAGCCGTGCAGCGGGTTTTATCCAGCCTAACACTAAGATTTTCGTGGAGGAGTTGAAGAAGGAGCAGTTGAACGATTTAGAGGAGTTGAACATCCAGCTCATGGCTCTCAAGCAGGCTAAGACCTACACTATCAAGCCAACTTACGATGTGGAATTGAAGATCAACGCCACCAAATTCTATAAGCTGCACAGCTTTACGGAGAATGACTTCTTCGACGAAAATGCCCTACTCTTCCAATTGGTGAAAGACGACATAGCTAAAGGAGACGAGGAAATCAACGAAAACGAATTGGCAAAAGTCATCAACATGAAGGAGACAAAGTTGGCTGCCAGGATTTCGAAGAAATCAAACAACGTTCCGGACATCATTGAGGTGGATTTACATATCAACCAGTTGATCGACAATCTGAACGGACTCAGCAATGCGGACATGATCAATTACCAACTCGACAAATTCAATGAGATCATGAAAGAGAACGAGAAGCGTAAAGGTCAGAAGATTGTCTTTATACACGGGAAAGGCGACGGCGTTTTACGTAACGAGATCGTCAAACAATTGAAGAGCAAATATCCAAACTATTACTTCCAGGACGCCTCCTTCCGAGAATACGGATTCGGTGCTACCATGGTGACGATAAAATAGTTTTTTAGGATAATGAGACAAAAGGGAGGGTGCATCAAACGTTTATTTTGATACACCCTCCTAATTAATCTTATATATATTTATAATGAACAACTCGCCTCTTTTGCTTTATTGGAAATATCATTTAAAGCTCGTTTAAGAGTTTCCAATTCAGCACTTGTAAAAGTTGCAGGTTTTCCATTCACAAGAAGCCCATTAATACGTTGATGAATCCATGCTCTTGACTTACCAAAATACTCTTTAGCCACGTACGACATTGAGATAAAAGGAGACACCTCTTTAAGTTTCATCTTAAGAGACAAGGCTTCTGCTTTCTCTGCCGTTTGTTTAGCAGAAGCGATCATCGCGTATGCAAATTCATCGCCATGAGAAGCGCTCAATTTGGTAATTTCGTCATTTATCGCATCTCGCTCTTTATCTGTTTTTGCATTTACGTATGCCTCTTTTAATTCGTTTATTTTATCTATCATTTCCATATTCGTGATTTTTAATTCATCATTATGAAAGATTTTCACTTTCCTATTCTTTTCAACATTTCAACAATCAGTTCTATCTGCTCATCAAAATATTTTTTTATCTGTTCACCTCTTACAGCAACTTCTTTATAATTATCGAGAAAGAATTTAAGTTCTTGCTCTAAACGTTTTTTCTCTTTACGGGTTTCTTTATCCATATCTTAGGTCAACTAATTCAGCACAAATCTAATAAACATTTGTTTATTGTCAAAATATTCAGCACATAAAAAGAAACAATAATGACGAGACTTAACAAAAATGTCAAATCTCGTCATTATCTATAAAATTCATATTTACGCTTTTTATCTTTTTATCTTCGAATAGACAATCGGAACAACAAAGGCATTCAGAAGTGTAGAACTGAGAAGACCGCCTAAAATGACTTTCGCCATTGGGCTTTGAATCTCATTGCCCGGCAAGTCGCCTCCCAATGCCAACGGAACTAAGGCCAAGGCCGAAGTCAAGGCTGTCATCACAATCGGATTCAATCTATCCAACGAACCATGCATAATGCTCTCATGAAGCGAAACACCCTCTTTGCACAACTCATTGTATCGGTCTACCAATAATATACCGTTACGGGTTGCAATTCCAAACAAGGAGATGAAACCGATGATGGAAGGAATACTGATCACACCACCCGTAATAGCCACGGTTAAAACACCGCCAATCAAGGCCAACGGGAGGTTGAGCAAAATCACCGCCGACTGTTTCACGTCACGGAACTGGTTATACAGCAACAAGAAGATGACCAAAATCGAGAAAATGGAGGTCAGCAGCAACGTGCGCGAAGCAGACTGCTCACTCTCAAACTGTCCGCCATACTCTACCCTATAACCTTCGGGAAGATCGACACGCTCCTTTATGCGCGACTGGATATCGTTCACCACGCTACGCAAGTCTCGTTCAGAAACATTCGCAGAAACAACCACCTTACGAGACACATTCTCTCGGTTGATTGTATTTGGTCCCGAAACCGAAATAACATCTGCCACATATCCCAACGGAACTTTGCGGTCTCCTGCATCGACCAGTAACTCCTTTATCTTTTGTATTCCGTCACGACGATCGTCCATCACCTTCACGGTAAGGTCGAAAGTACGGTCGCCCTCATAGACCTGCGAAACGACTTCACCACCCAACAAGACACGGACGTACTCCGAAAACTCAGAGAGTGTGATGCCATATTTTGCTAACAATTCCCTTTTAGGGATAATCTTTAACTGCGGACGCTCGACCTGCTGCTCGACTGTCAAATCAGCAACTCCCTCTACATCTGCTATCGATTTTTTCACCTCATTACCTAAACGGAAAAGATGATTCAAATCAGCACCAAAAATCTTTATGGCAATATTTGCCCTCGTTCCTGAAAGCATTGCATCCATACGGTGAGTGATAGGCTGACCAATCTCCACATTCACGCCCGGAAGCGTTTTCATCTTTGTGCGAATCTCCGCCAAAACTTCGTCCTTCGAACGCTCTTTCAACTCAAACGGTGCCTCTATCTCCGAAACGTTCACGCCCAAAGCATGCTCATCCAACTCTGCACGACCTGTTTTACGCGCTACCGTCTGGATTTCCGGAACAGTCAACAGAATCTCTTCCGCCATTCGGCCCACCTTGTCTGACTCCTCCAACGAGACACCCGGTAAGGTACTCACATTAATCGTGAACGAACCCTCATTGAACGAAGGCAAGAAACTCCTTCCTAAATTAAAGAAGACAATCAACACAACCGCCAACGCACCAAAGGTCGTCATCAAAACCGCTTTCGAGTGGTCAAAAGCCCACGACAAAGCCCTTCGGTACCAATTTTTCAAATGATGCACCACAAAAGGCTCTTTCTGCAAAGCCTCCGATTTCTCCTTACCCAACAGATAACTGCACAGCACAGGAGTCAGCGTCAGAGCTACCACCGTAGAGGCAAACAACGCAACGATAAAGGCTACACCCAACGGAATCAACATTCGGCCCTCCATTCCCGAAAGGAAAAAGAGCGGAACGAAACTCACCACGATGATAAAGGTGGAGTTCAAAATGGGGAGACGAACCTCCTTTGAGGCCTCAAAGACAACATGCAGCAGAGAATCTCGCTCTGCCTCCGGTTTCTGACGATTTTCGCGCAGACGTTTGTAAACATTCTCCACATCCACAATGGCATCGTCTACCAACGAACCAATGGCAATAGCCATACCACCGATACTCATCGTATTGATGGTAAAGCCCATCAACTTGAGCGCAAGGACAGAGACCAAGATAGATAAAGGAATCGTAACCAGAGAAATGACCGTTGTACGCACGTTCATCAAGAAGAAAAAGAGAACGACTACAACGAAAAGTCCGCCTTCAAAGAGCGACTTCTGTATATTACTTATGGAGTTATCAATAAAACGAGACTGGCGGAAAATATCCGTAGACATGCGAACGCCGGCTGGCAAAGTAGGCTGCAAATCAGCCAAGGATGCATCGATACGATCGGTCAACTCTTTGGTGCTTGTGTTGGGTTGTTTCGTTACGGTGAGCAGCACTGCTGGTTTGCCTCGATAAGAGGCTATGCCCAACTTAGGCGACTTTGAGCCAACCTTTACCTCCGCAATATTCTCCAAAAGTACAGGCACACCATTGTTCTGTTTCACCACCGCCTTCTGCAGTTCCTCTACATCGTTGGACGACAAGACGCCACGGATAATGTACTCGTTTCCGTACTCATAAAGCACACCTCCCGAAACGTTCTGGTTCATCGCACGGAGAGCAATCATCGCGGAGTCTAGCGAGACGTTCAGATAACGCATACGTTCAGGATTCAGGAGTACCTGATACTCGCGTATGTCACCACCCAGCACAGCTACTTGAGCCACGCCACCCATGGCTAAGAGACGCGGACGGATAGTCCAGTCGGCCAAGGTACGAAGTTCCTCCATCGGGACAGAGTCCGACTGTAAGCCGATAATCATCAACTCGCCCAAGATGGACGACTGCGGGCCCAGCGTAGGTTTACCCACACCGGCCGGCAGACTCTCGCCCACCATAGCCAACTTTTCAGAAACAATCTGACGAGCAATATAGATATCCGTACCCCAATCAAACTCAACCCAAACTACAGAGAATCCGTTGGTAGAGGATGAACGCACACGGTTCACATCGGTTGCTCCATTCACGGAGGTCTCTATCGGGAAGGTCACCAAACGTTCCACCTCCTCGGCAGCCATACCGTTGGCCTCCGTCATAACCACAACCGTAGGTGCATTGAGGTCAGGAAACACATCCACATCCATCGTCATGGCTGTGTACAAGCCACCCAACAAAAGCAGAACCGATCCAATCAAGACCACCAAACGGTTATGAAGTGAAAATCCTATTATCTTATTTAGCATAAATCAACAATTCTAAGTGAGAAAACATTTTCAAACCACACATCAATGTTGATGCGAATGAGCTGGAATAGCAGCAGAGGCTGAAGCCAAACGAATTTGCATAGCACCATGTGTCACTACTCGGTCGCCAGGGTTCAATCCTGCAAGGATCTCGACACGACAACCATCAGACTGTCCTAGCTTCACCTCCTGACGACGATAGCCCTCTTCGTCTACATTCACGAAGACGTAGTAGATACCTTGCGACTCCATCAGCGAAGCCTTGGGCACAGAGATCACATTTTTGCGTAGGGTGGAGAGAAGATAAACTTCAGCAAAACTACCTGGTACCACATCGCCCACATTATCGAACTCGAATATGACGGGCACGAACGATGAGTTCTCGGATGTTGTCTTTCCAAAAGAGAGAAGTCTGCCGTTCAAACTGCTTAGGCGGAAAATGCTATCGCCGTATGCCAATTTGAAGTTGGCACCATGAACGCCCTTCAATTTATTGAAATACTTCTCGGAGACATCCGCACGAAGTTGCAGACGACGGTTCTTGGTCACCACCATCAACGGCTGACCAACAGAGACATATTCACCCTGACCTACCAAACGGCTCTTTACAAAACCTGACATAGTTGACTGAATTCGGATTCCTGCCGAAGAACCACTTCCCGAGAGAGCCTCGTAAGCTGTCTTGGTCTTCTCATATTGTAACTTAGATTGTTCAAACTCCCTTGCTGAGATGATCTTGTCAGCCACTAAACCTCGATTTCGTTCATACTCCAAACGAGCAGCCTCATACTCGGCCTCCGCCTTGACCAACGGATCTCCATCAGCCATTTTACGAGCAGAGACGGTAGCCACCAACTGACCCGCAGCAATGCCAACACCTTCTGTCATCACCGATTTGGAAAAATCAATCACCCCATTGATGGACGAGACAATGGTCACCTCATTATCTGAGGCTGATAACACCTGTCCGCTTGTCTTGATTACCTGCTGAAAATCGGCAGGTTTCACCTCCTCCATCTCCAATTTACAGGCAGATGCCTGCTCGGGTGTAAAGATGATTCCTTCCGAATGAGCTGCCTCAGCCTTCTCTTCTCCATCCTGTTCATGCTCATGCTCTGTAGAAGCATTCAATGAAGTCTCACAAGAGTGAGCATCTTCATCTATATGGTTCGACCTATTGCAAGCTCCAAAGAGAGCAGCAACAACGGCCAATGCCAAAAATCTAACTATCAAATTTGCCATAATTATCCTGTTTAAAAATAAAATGAGATGGTTGCTCTTTAAGCGTTTCTCAAAATATCAATGCACTATAAACTAGCATCAAAGACGAGATACGAGCAACGAAAGTTGGATCGAAGAATACTCCGAACAACTAAAATCTTGAATATAAAATTCTTTTAGGGATAATTATGCCACAGGAGGGGCTCGGAAAGAGTGAGTAGACTTTAATAAAGCAGATTTATAATATATATGATATTCATCTGAGGCATCGTCAGTTATCAAGACTTTAACAGAAGAGACAAGAAATAAATCAGCTGATAGAAAGGCCATCAGAGATGGCATAACAAACTTATGGTCGAAAGAGAAATGATGATTTATCACCACATAATTGCGCGTAGAGAGAAAGCATTCGCTTTCATCAGTATGGCGACCGCTCTCTTCATCGTGATGATCGGTATGAATGTCGTTTACGGCATCGTCTGCTTCACATCGTTCAATCTCCACACAGGCAATATCGCCATGGTGATGATGCGGAAGAAGCGTCAGCATCATCAGAATAGCAACGGCAAAAGCTACAAATGATATGGAAAAATTGCGTTTAACCACGTTATCTTTTGTTTTACAAGTTACAAATATAGAAAAAACGTTTCTAATCAGATATTTAATTATACAAAATAACATTAATATGAACAATTAATAATTTATGTCCATTTATAAACACAGAGGTTTGCATTTGATCCAATTGAACATAAAAAAGAGGCAACATCTTCACGAAGTTGCCTCTTGAAAACAAAAAACTACACTCACAAACCACTAATACACAATAAATGCTTGGTTTTATCGGACAATTCGATAAACACGTCCGTTATCGATTGCCTTCAAAATATATATTCCTTTTATGGAAAGAATAGGATTTGCCTCTTCTCCTAAGAAGCCGTTTCCATTCACAGAAACCTGACCAATACATTCTCCCGTTATCTTAAATACTTTATAAATACCTGATGCATAAAGACCTTTATTGGAAGTTACGTCAGTTGCATCCGTAACATTACCCAAGAATTCGATATAATCCAAATTGAAGTAAGCACCCTCAACAGAGATCTTCATCACATGCTTACCTGCTGTCAATGCAGAAGTTTTACCTGTAATAGTAGCATAAGTCTGCCAATCCTCACCTTGAGGCACTTCAATCTTATCAGTAATCTCTACATCATCCATATATAGACGGAAGGCAGCACCTTCCAATCCTGACGAAACAGAAGCCTTCCAATCGTAAGTTTTTGCCTCTTTCACATCTACGGTGTACTCCAACCACTCATCGGTCAAGGTATAACCAAGTTTGTAACCCAAAGCATCATCACCCTCGATATCCACACCCTCTTCACGATAAGACTCTCCTTCATTCTTATCATCCGAATCGTGATAAGCATAACCTTCACCACCAAGGTCGTAATTCTCAGCCTCAATTCTTCCTGGAATAGAAGCCGCTTCACCTGAATAAGGACCTTGAGGTACATTTACGACAACCGCAACAGGTTGAGAAGTCGCCTCGTTTCCGTCAGCATCAAATGCTACAGCTGTCAATGAATATTTTCCAGCAGGGACATCCTTCCAAACAAACTCGTATGGAGAAGAGGTTGCCTCACTGATTTTCTCTGTTCCGTTATAGAATTCAACCTTCTTAACTGCAGCAGCATCAGAAGATACATTAGCTGTCAGTGTCAATGTTGCAGGAGTAATTAATTCTGTGGCTGAACTCTTCAACGACACTCCCAAACCTCCACAAGCAGGTATGTTTGTCTTCGCATATTCAGCATACCAGTCAAAACAAGCCTTACCACAGCCTTCTGGATTTCCGTCGAATGCAGGAGTAACCCTACCCTCTTTCAAGTAGATGTCCACATCCACATAATCGGAAGTACCGGTCAATGTCAAAGAGATGTTTCCGTAATGGTCTTTCATCGCCTTGAATGCAGATCCCCACTTAGATGTACTGGCAGTACCCCACGTTCCAAGGTTCTTCGTCTTGATGGTCTGATCCCAGTTATATTGGTAATTACCGTTTTCATCCAAATCCGGAGTACCAGGAGACCAGTCGCACTCTGTAATAATAATAGGGTTGGTCTCTACAACTGGCACTTGTTTCTTGAAGTTATCAATAAAGCTCTGTGCACTATAATTGTTATCGTCATTTCCGTACCATCCTGGGTAAACGTGAACGGCATAACCAATGTTATCGCCCGTAATTGGGTATTTAGCGTAGTTGCCATATTGCGACTGCCAACCTGTACCAGGAATCCAAAGGATACCATCGTATCCATTTTTACGGATCATATCCACAATTGGTTGGAAGAAATCGCGTAGCACATTATCTGCCTGTCCACTCTCTACACCATTCGCGTCATAACAACGGACTGGCTCGTTGGCCAACTCCAAGAAGATACGACCTGAATTCTCTTGAATAATCTTATTTTTAGAAACGACGTTCCATACCGTCATCAAGTATTTCTGGTAATCGCCGTTTACTCTGATTTCCTCTGGACAAACACCAGGAGGACGGATCACCACGTACATTCCATGACCATTTGCATCCTCAGCCAATGGAACAAACAAAGACTCCAAATACTTCTGCAATTTCGCCTCTTGGAATGCACTAATATCACTCTCACCACTTACGTTAGCACCATCCGCATTTGTCCAACATGGATCAAGATGTAAACGGAAAACATTGCAATAAGCACCCTGTTCTGTATCCGTGATAGCATCAAACAATTTGCCGAAATACTTACGGCAAGTATCAACACTTCTATCATCACAAGGAGCAGCAAATCCCCAACGCCAATTATTAAAGTATGGGTTCGGCGTATCCATCACACCATGAAGAACAACCGTATTACCTTGTGTATCTTTCAAGTTTTTACCATCCACGTGCAAAGGAGGCGTACAACCGAAAGACGCGACATTAGGAGTCTCTTTCTGAACTTCCAACATCTTTGCTGCGTAGCGAGAACCGAATGTACGGTAAGAAGCAGCAGTGAAATGCAATCCATCACCCTTATCATCAAGGCCTGCCGAAGAGATCACGTATGAATTTTGAACCCTTGATGGCAACTGAGCGATCACAGAATTGTGATACCAACAAGCACCCCCCACTTCCTGACTTACCATCTCACCAGCCAAAAGCGGAAGACGTTCTGTCAAACCAAGATCTTTATGGAGATCGTCCATGATGGTCGAAACCCAATCCAACCACTCTTTCTGACCATTATTTGTCTCACCTTGGTGAAGAAGAAAGCCCTTGATCACACCAGATTTCTGAGCCTCTTTGCAAAGATCGAGCAACCATTGATAGCCCATTGCATATCCGCTGGCATAACCACCATTAGAATAGTATTTTTCGGGAACATAATGCCAATGATCATAGTCACCTTGATATCCGTTTTTCAAGAACATGCGTATGTCACAACCACCAGAAGCAGCGATAACGATTCCAATACGTTCATTTGACTTTGCGTTTTTCACCATCTCACGACCGAAGTAATCGGTAACGCCCAATCCGCCAGAACAAAGAAGCGGAGGAACAGCTTTACGCCATTGCGTCCATTTTCCACCATTGTGCCAACAGCCGTCGGGCATGGATTCCAACACTAAATAACGGTCGTCGATGCCTTGCTTATCCTGATCTTCAGGAGTAGCATTTCCTTGCATGTTAGACTGACCAAAACATACATAAATATGAAAATTTGGATCCACCTGAGCATGGACCATACCCAACGTTAAAAGAAGGGCAAATAAGCATGTAATTAATTTTTGCATGAGCGATTTCCTTATTATTGACACCAAAATCATTCGTTTCAAATAATCCGCTCAAATCAGAATTTGAGGCAGACAAATGAAAACATACAATACGGAAATACACTAAGATAAAGATTCAGCAACCGTAGCCACTTCTTCTGTAACAATATAGCTTGCAACAAAAGATAAAAAGACCCAACCATTCATCCCCCGAATAGAATGGTTTTTAGATTAACTGTAACGTTCATTCTAGTTTGTGTATCTGAAATCAAAAGTAAAATTTGGCAGACTTTTTAGATAGTAAAATCCAATCATTATATATGAATATCATGTCAAAAAGCAGTGACAGAATTGTCAAAAGCCCTATTAATTGAGAAATCGAGCGATT
>ERZ795031.4363-NODE-4363-length-11959-cov-8.773269_pt1 | contig 11959 bp, 9 predicted proteins | sample MGYA00375123_ERZ795031 | MGnify/ENA primary metagenome ERZ795031 (study PRJEB30166, sample SAMN05720159) | activated sludge metagenome | isolation source: anaerobic digester from wastewater treatment plant | place: USA | collected 2015-04-21 ... | reverse complement strand
CGGATATGGTAATATTTCTTCCGCATTTCTTCCAGGGGCACAACCCTGCCCTTGGGATCGTTTTTACGGCCTTCTTTAAGAAAACGACGGGGCAGCGTATCATCTTTTATCGTAATGCCTTCGCGCGTATTCATGTATCGTTCCAGAACATGAATGCGTTCTCCCGCCTTTAAAAATTCCGAACGGGACATTTTCTGTCCGGTGATTGCGGACCAGAATTTATGATAAATGCTGATATCGGCAATTTTAGTCGCCACGGGATAGAGATACCCCATGACCATCTTCAGATAAAAAAGACCGTTGTACTTGGTCAAAGGATTTTCCAAAATATAAGCAAATGATGTGAATGTGCAGGTATGCAGAGAATTCATCGCACAATAGAAATCTTCAAAGAATTTCACCCACACATGCTTGCCGGTGGTTGTATAGGGATCAAGGACGTGAACAAAGTTTTCCTGCGCCATAACCGTTGAGGAAAGATGGCAGGCGCCTCTGTTGGCAACCGCATAATTGAGCCCGAGACCATAGGATCCCCGCGGATCATAAGCAGCCATTTCCATGCCCTTGACGTGAATGGCAAAATCCTCGCCGCCGTATTTTTGGGACAAGGCGCGGGACCCCTGACCCATCTCCTGACCAAATCCTTTGCCGTACGCGGTATCTTCGATGGCTTGCGCCACGCCTTCCGGTGATCCGAACTTCAAGTCCGTTTTAATCATCCCCTTCTCACCGGCTTCCATCACCCACGCCAAGGTGCCGCCCATACTGATCGTATCCATGCCGTACCTGCCGCATAAATCATTCCATTCGGCAATTTTTACCGGATCAAATATTTCCAGATTCGAACCCATGACCCCAACGGTTTCATACTCGGGAACGGATAACTGCTTCCCGTTAAAGGTGCCCTGTTTGCCGCATAGAATGGTGCACGGCTTGCAGGTATGATGCCTGGTATTAAAATTCTCGCTATAATACTCGCCTGTCAGTTTATAGGCATTATCGGAAGAACCTTCCGTAAAATTGCGCACCGGCATAATGCCGGCCAGGTTCGTATAATTAACAAGATTGTTGGTGCCGAATCGTCTTAAAGCATTGGACGTCACGGCGTTTGCATTAATGCGTTTGGTCGCTAATTTTTTGATCTTCTCGAATCTCTCCTTGTCTTTAGCTGCAATTTTGTAGACCCCGCCGATAGCGTAAATCGCTTTGAGATTCTTGGAACCCATTACCGCGCCCATACCGCCTCGTCCCAGAAAACGTTTGCCCGAAACAATATTGGCAAAAAGAACTTTATTCTCGCCGGCGGGACCGATGACAGCCGCACCTGCATTTTTGTCTTTCCCGAGCAGATTCTGCGTTTCATAAGCATCTTTGCCCCACAAGGCGGATGCGTCCTTGAATTCCACGCCCGATGAAGTCACAACAAGATAAACCGGGGTTTCAGATTTTCCTTTGATCAGCAATCCGTCCCACCCGGCCGTTTTCAGGCTCATGCCGAATGGGCCGCCGCAGGAGGCGTGATCCATAATGCCGGTCAGCGGAGATTTGGTAACGGCTGAAAATCGACCGGAACAGGGAGCTCCGGTGCCCATTAATACCCCCGGTGTAAAAGCTATGATATTCTCTTCTCCCAGCGGATCCACTTTGGCGGGCATGCGATCATAAATCAGTTTCAGACCCAGACCTTTACCGCCCAAATACAGCTTTCTTTCTTCATCCGTAACCTGATAAACAGTATATTTTTTGCCCGTCAGATCCACTTCCAGAACTTTATTGCTGGGACCTGACATTTCCGGCAGATTTTTTTCTTTTACATTCACGGCATCTTTTTCTCTGGTTTCGCCCATATTATGACCCCTTATGATTAAAATCATTAATAAGCTGCTTTTAAAACACCCAAGGCTTCCATTAGACTTACTTCCACCGGACTAAACGCCACGGCGCCGTCATTTAGAGCTGTCTGAGCAATTCTTTCCAGTTTATCTTCCGTAACGCCCGTTTCAGAAAGACGAACAGGCAACCCGCTCAGTTTTTTGAGTTCAGCGGTTAAGTTTCTTATGGCAGCAATGGTTTTCGCCGCCCTTTCCGCAGGCGGAGTCTGCACATAAACCTCCGGACCGGCCAGATGAAGCAGGAGACTTTCTATATCTTCTTTAACCTTCGGCGATTTGCCCACATAAAACTCCAGCCCATAAGGCAGTAAAATTGAATTTGCTATTCCATGCGGCACGTGACAAACGCCGCCTGTCGCATGAGCCGTAGCATGGACAATGCCCACCATGGAATTGGAAAATGCCAAACCGGCCAGCAAAGCCGCATTGGCCATGGCCAGACGAACATCTTTGTTGGCTCCATCTTTCACAGCCGCCACGATATTATTGCGTATCAATTCCATGGCAGCCGCAGCAAAGGCATCGCTGATCGGATTTTTCTGCGGTCCGATATAAGCCTCGACAGCATGGGTGAGGGCATCCATTCCCGTCGCCGCGGTAATTTTGGGCGGCATGCTCGCAGTCATGCGGGGATCCAGGACCGTAAATTTAGGCAGAAGCAAATCTGATGTAAATGCCATTTTGACATTTTTTTCCGGATTGGCAATAACCGCCACCATGGTAACCTCCGAGCCGGTACCGGCGGTAGTGGGTATAACCACAAACGGTTTCATGGGCTTATTCAGACGATAATTGCCCATGAATTTTAACAGGTCATCGGTGTTTTCGGTAATGACGATATTGACTCCCTTGGCCGTATCGATGGCCGAGCCTCCACCGACAGCAATGATAGAGTCGCAGTTTTGAGCTCTATAGATTGCGGCAATCTGATTGACGACAACATTGGAAGAATCCTGAGGCGTTTCGTCAAAAATAGCTCCTACAACGGTGTCCGTTCCCGCAAAGCTATCGACAACGTGTTTGATCAGACCCGCCTGTGAAACGCCTTTATCAGTAATAATGATCGGCCTTTTGGCTCCCAGACGGCCGAGCTCAAAAGGTATTGTCTCCAGCGCCTTGTATCCGGAAATCACTTTAACGGAATTGAAAAACTCATAATATTCAGGTATCATAACATTTTTTTTAAACAGCATAACAGTCCCCCCTCCTGTTGATTCCGATCTTATTTTATTGCGCCATAACCGATGTTGATATAGGTGATGACACGATTAATCATTTTTTGAAACGTCAGTTTCGGCACTTCTTTGATGTAGAAACGGGCTATGACATTCGGCAGCAATAAGGTCTGCACAACATTCAAAACCCTTATCACCGACATTCCATAAGCAAGATTGCCTTTAACAAACTGGCGATTATGATAAATTGCATTGGGAACGCTGATACGGCCGGTCATAATCAGGTAAGCAAAGCTGATGTTTTTGAACCACATTTCAACATCACTGTAGAAAGCTTCCTTTTCGCCCAGATATTGAAAAGATCCTTCCTTTTTCAGCATGAGCATGCTGGGACCGCCGACCACGGCCATGCGAAAGGAAAAAGTTTCCGGCCAGCTGTCCACTTCTTTCTTCACTTCCGGATCTATCCTGTAAGCGGTTTGCATCCCCATTCCGATAAAGAAGAAAAAAATACGCGTAACCAGTGTCGCAAACCATTTTTTCCCGGGCACAATCTCTTTGTATACGGATACTGACTTCATAAACCCCCCCTTTAAAGATTATGAATCGACTGGAATAAAAATATTGATGTGAGCGGTTTCTAGCACAACTAGAATCGTTAGACAAGAGCTATCTATCAAATTTTATTTCGATTATGTCAAAAATGACCGAATCTTTCGTTGAATAATTTTCCAGCGCATCTTGATTATTTGTTATCCGTAAATGTGGATGCGTGTTATATTATTTTGATTGCGTTTTGAGTTCATGAGGAATGAAGACAGATAATAATTATCTTGACATTATAAGTAATTTTTGTTTAATTTTCTGCACTTTTCAAGAATATAAACCAAAATTAAATTTAGAAGGAAGGCAATAATTATGAAAAAAATATTATTTACTTTATTCATGATATTTTTATTCTTCACACCGTCAATTTTTGCCGAAATAGTGCAGGATATCCCCGCAGGAACGGCGGAAGACTATTACAACCGCGGGAACAAATACCGAGAGCAGGGCAATCTTGATCAAGCCATCTATGATTATACCAAAGCCATCAAAGTAAATTCCAAACATGCAAAGGCCTATTACAATCGCGCCAACAGCTACGTTAAACAGGGCAAGCTTTCCGACGCTGTCGCCGATTATATCAAAGCGGCAGAGATCAATCCCCAGTATACCGAAGCCTACTACAATCTCGGGAACACGTACGAAAAACAGGGAGACTTTTCTCAAGCGATAAGTAGTTATACGAAAGCTCTCGAAACCAACCCCAAATACTCCGCAGCTTACTGCAATCGCGGCAATGTCTATCAGGCGCAGGGTAATTTTCAGCAGGCGATCGATGACTACAATAAAGCGATTGATATTAATCCGAACTTTGCCGGAGTCTATTCCAACAGAGGAAATGTTTATCAGGCACAGGGCAATACGGAAAAAGCCATTGCGGATTATAACAAGGCAATCGAATTGAACCCCAGATTTGCCGGATTCTACGCCAACAGAGGAAACATCTATCAGAGCCAGGGTAATCTTCAGCAGGCGATTGGCGACTATAACAAAGCGATAGAAGCAAATTCTGAAGACAGCTTGTCATTTTATAACCGGGGCCTTGCGTATTACGGGTTGGAAGAATACGCAAAGTCGCTGGCTGACTACACAACGGCAATCAATCAAAATCCGAGCAAAGAAGCTTATGACGACTTTATCAAATACTTCCCCGAAAAGAGAGAATCCGATGCCGGGAATATCAGGAGAACAATCGTTCAACTTTTCGAAGATAAATTAAACCTTCCCGGGAAAATTGCCGCGCCGGTTGCTGCCGCCCCGGCCGACATGACGCCTCCGGTTATTGCTGCAGCCGGAGCAAGCGCCGCTCAGAAGGAGATTGAAACGACCATTGTAAAACCTGAGGAGAACATTGAAATTCTTGTCAACAAATGGTTAAATAGCTGGAGAGCGGGAGATATCGAGACGTATCGCAGTTGTTACGATGAAAATTTTGAATCCAAAAAAATGAAACTGGAAAATTGGATTACTTATAAAAACAATGTGCGCAGTAAAAGCAAAAATATAACCATTACCATCGATGATTTAAAAATATCGGCAGACGGTAATAACGCCAAGGCTGTCTTTACCCAGACCTACAGTTCATCAATCCTGAAGGACAAGGGAAAGAAGACTCTGGAGTTAAAGAAAATGGGCAACGAGTGGAAGATCTACCGGGAATATATGTAATTCGCATTATATTTTACACACAGGATTTTCCGGGACATGATATTGAAAAATGGCAATTGTTCATGTGAACAATTGCCATTTTCATTGAACGCATACTTTATAGATGATGAAAATAAGCAAAACGAAGATTGATAATGTCAAAGGATTCCTCGATGAACGAGAGGCGGAATGTTTGTACAATCTCGCTCTGGAGGCTGGTAAAAAAGGGCCTTGTCTGGAGATAGGCAGTTATTGCGGCAAATCATCCGTGTATTTGGGAACCGCCTGTCAAGAAAATTCCACAGTTCTTTTTTCCGTTGACCATCACACCGGATCGGAAGAACAGCAACCGGGAGAAGAATATTTCGATCCCGATTTACTGGATCACGAAGCAGGCCGGATAGACACCTTCAAACATTTCCGTAAAACCATTTTTGATTTCAATCTTGACGATACGGTTATTCCCGTCGTCGGTCGTTCGGCACCAATAGGCCGGATCTGGAAAACGCCGTTGAGTCTCCTTTTTATCGACGGCAGCCATGCTTATGAATCCGTTTTGAGTGATTATGAAACCTGGGCGAAGAATCTGATTCCCGGCGGTTATCTTTTGTTTCACGATATTTTTCCCGACCCCTCGAAAGGAGGACAGGCCCCTTATCGGGTTTACCGGAAAGCCGTTGAATCCGGCATATACGAAGAAAGGCCCATGTGCGAATCCCTGGGAATATTAATTCGCCGGAAATAACCTTTCTAACTCGACCAGAACCACCGGCACCCTTTATCGGAAATATCGGCCTTGAGGTAATTGCGTCCGGCAAAGTCACAAATCGTGTTCTCCACAACGTTACTTTCCGCGTTCGTTGATGCTTTCACTCTGCGGCAAAGCTCCTTCAGAGCGTCTTCTTTCGAACCATCAAACAAAGGTGACTCAATCAATCCGCATTTTTCAATGACATCGTTTTTCAGAATTTGATACGTCAACTTCATCCGCCAATTGCCTTCAACCTGCATCCTGTCTTCCAGGGAACCGGCTCCGTCATGGTACCTGCGCAGTATTTTATCCCAGTCGGTTTTCATTTCAGCATCATACCGTGCGCCGAATTCGTTCATTTCCTGCGGGCGCAGAGATGATGTCTGAACAATAGCGTCATTGGCATCATAGCGAGACCAGTTGTCGGTCAGGATTTCCAGATCATAATCTTGAATCTTCTCCCGAACGGTCGTGCCGGGAAAAGGCGCCAGAAAATGATAGCCATAAATAGCTTTCGTGCTCTTGGCAAACGCATCCGTTTCCTCGAGGGTCTCTTTTGTTTCTCCCGGCAAGCCGATAATAAAAGACTCGTGGGCAATCATTCCCGCCTGCTGACACATTTTTACCGCTTCGTAAACCTGCTCCAGTTTGATTCCTTTTTTAATCCGTTTGAGCATTTCCGGATTACCCGTTTCCACACCGAAACTGACACTGTCGCAACCGGCCGAAGCCATCAAGTCGAATACTTCCTGGCTCACGGTATCAACGCGTGCAAAAGCACTCCAAAGAAATTTCAATGAACGTTCTTTAATGCCCAGGCATATTTCCCGGACACGTTCTTTGTCGGTGGTAAAAAGATCGTCCGCAATATTGATGCGATCAAAACCATACCCGATGATGGTTTCTATTTCATCCAGAACGAGCTGGGGATTTCTTTTCCGAACTCTGGAACCGACCATTTTGCGCCCCAGACAAAAGATGCAGGAATAAGGACACCCCCGGCCGGTGATTAAGCTGACGGGAAATCCCAGGGCCCTGTAACGTGAAATCGGCAACAAATGGCGCGCCGGGGAAGGAAGCCTGTCGATATCGGCGATAAAATCTCGTTTACCGGTATGAATAATATCATTCCCGTTTCGGTAAACCATGCCGGGAATATCGCACCATTTATTTTTCCGGCGAATGACCGGAGTAAGTTCGGCGATGGTATCCTCCCCTTCTCCGACAACGATCAGGTCAATTTCCGGATATTTTTTTAACGTTTCTTCCGCCGTGAAAGATACGTGCGGCCCGCCCATCATCGTGAGAATTTCCGGATTGTATTGCTTGACATCGTAAAGAATCTGCCGCGCCTCGTAGAAATTCATTGTTACCGATGTGGAACCGACGGCATCGGGTTGAAAGGATGCCAGCTGTTTCTCCAGTTTCTCTCTGGAATAAGAAGAAACAATATAATCGAATATCTTGACTTCCGCTCCGGCGGCTTCGAATGCCGCGGCAACATAAGTCACACCCAGCGGAGGCGAAGGCATTTCCTCCAGCGGATAAGGCGGAGCAATTACAGCAATACGCATTTTAATCTCCTTTATGCGGGAAAAGCACCGAGCGAAACCACCCTCTCAGCGTGTTTCCTTTCATCAACGAACGATCGATCAATTCAAAATCCCTGGCCAGTTTGGCCGGATCGGAAAGCCAGTCTCCTCTGGTTTTCATTGGTTTGTCCGGATCAAGATATTTAATAACAGTGGCCGGATTGCCTGCGGCGACGGCGTTGGCGGGAATGTCCTTCACCACGACGGAACCGGCACCGATAATAGCGTTATCACCAATGGTCACTCCCTTACTCACAATGGCGCTGTCGCCAATCCAGACATTATGACCGATGACGACCTCTTTGGTGTTTCCCACCGGCATGCTGCGATCATACAAACCATGCCAGTCGGCGTCGCCAATACTCACGCTTTGAGCCGTCATACAGCCGTCACCCATGGTGACCGATGTGGCCGACATGATTCGGGTGCCTGGACAGATCAAACAATACTTTCCAATTTCAATTTTTCCATGTCCCATCCAGACAGGCCAGACCGTGAATCTCACTTTTCTATCCGAGGTGGCAATGACAGTCGTATAATCTCCCAGATGCACCGGCCCGCCGAAAACTTCGACATGCCAGGGTTTCATAAAAACAAGTCCCCTGCCGAAATATTCGAATTGAGGAGCAAGGAAATACCGCGCGTACCATCGCTGAAATCTGTTATAAAAATGTTTAACGTAATATGGACGGTGATCCTTGTTCACTGCTCAACCTTTTTGAAACGGATTTTTTCGCAGATTAAAGTTGTTAAAACGATCGTAAATCAAACCTGGAAAAAGATTCACAGGCCGATTCTTCACTTCTTCAACGAATTCCAGAATTTATGATTGAAAAGTTTTCCCGCCGGCGTTATTTCATTAAGCGCATCCCAAGCCAGCATTACCGCTGCCGCGGTCCATCCGGTTTTTTCCTCCGGCCAGATAACGCCATCCGGAAAGGTTACTCCCATCCAGAACGAACCATCGGAAAATTGTTTATCATGGAGCCAGCTGAATATCGTTTTGGCTCTTGGAATATCTTCAATAGCCGCCAGCGTCAAAATAAACTCCGCCGTCTCCGCCATGGTCACCCATGGCCGGTCGCTGACACAACGCACGCCCCAGTCGGGAACAACAAATTTCTCCCATAAATGAGCTATTCTTTTTTTAGCATCGGCACCTGTAACGGCTCCGCATAAAACCGGATAATACCAATCCATGGAGTAGCGCGACTTAATCATGTTGAACAGATCCGGTCTGCTTTTTATCGCCGTACCCAGTGCATCCATGGCTTTGTGCCAACCCGAACGCTTTTTACCGAGGATTTCGGCAATGGACAGTGCGCATTTGATGCTCATGTAAATCGAGCTGGAACCGGTGAGCAAAGCCATCTTGTCCACGGCGCCGTGCTTATTCCTCGCCCAGTAAATCTCACCGTCGGGCGCCTGGAGATTAATCGCATATTGAATACCCTGTGAAACAGTATGCCACATGGTCTTCAGGAATTTCACATCACGGGTCGTCAGATAATGGTGAAAAACGCCCACCGCGACATAGGAAGAAAAATTGGATTCCTTGCAGGAATTAACAATTTTCCCATCCAGGGTTTCCGACCACCAACTGCCGTCTTCCAGCTGGGTCTCCGCCAGCCATTCATAAGCTTTTATCGCTTCGGAATAATAACCGCCTGTGGAAAGACCCATGGCGCTTTCCACGTGATCCCAGGGATCGGTTTTTCCTCCAGCCGACCAGGGTATCTCGCCGTGTTCCTTTTGAATCGAAATGATGAAAGAGCCGATTTTTTCCAGGGACAGCGAAGCCGGTCCTTCACTTACGGAGAGTTCAAGTTCCATTAAAATCAACCCTTTTTAAGATAATAGACAATGCTCTTGCCCATTAACGGATTTAACAATTCTTCCAGCATGCGCACCGATCGAGGCTTCTTCATAATATCCCATTCCAGAAACTTTCGGTAGCTTTTCACCAACGGATGATCTTCATTTTTCGTACCCACAAGGCATTTCAACCACCAGTAAGGAGAATGAAGCGCATGCTTGTAATTGATTTTCCAGCATTTGAATCCCTGACCGGTCAAGAGCCTGTGAAGCTGTTTTTTTCTGTAAATACGGATGTGGCCGCCTTCTTCATTATGATATTCACGGGAAATAAACCAGCAGATTCTCTCCGCAAAATACCGCGGCACACTGACCACCAGCGTTCCCCTGGGTTTCAATATTCTGTCCAGTTCTTTGATCGCGTTTTTGTGGTCGGGAATGTGTTCCAGAACTTCCGAACAGATGATGCAGTCAAAAGAAGCCTCTGCAAAGGGCAGCCTGTTGATGTCGGCAATGGAAACCAGATAATTTCTCGACAGCGCGTCGGGTTGTGATTCCATGGATTTCGCGGTTTCACGCAAAGCCCAAGCACTTTTGTCTATTCCGAATATCGTCAAGCCGGGTATTCTCGCCAGGTGGCGCAAATGCCTCCCCAGACCGCATCCGGCATCAAGCACAACATCATTGGGTTTTAAATCAAGCTTGTCAATTTCTACCGTAACCATCGATTGCCTCTCTGTAAACTTCCACCATATCGCCGGCAGCTTTTGTCCAGTTAAAAATGGAATCCACTCTGTCGATACCGGCCTGAGCCATTTTCTTTCTCTGTTCGGAATTATTTAATAAGAAGATGATTTCCTTCGCTAGAGCATTTGCATCGGCGGGAGGAATAATAATCCCCGCATCTCCGACAACCTCCGGCAGAGCGCCGCCACTGGTACTGATGAGAGGCACACCGCAGGCCATCGCCTCCGCCGCGGGAAGACCGAATCCCTCATACAGGGATGGCACAACGGCTATGGTCGCCTGGGAATAATAACCGGCAAATTCTTCATTTTCGATACGTCCTGTAAAACGGACAATATCCTCTATTCCCAGTTCCGCCACCAGTTTTTTAATCGTACCATTCTTTTTAGGTTCGCCGATAACCGTCAGTTTTACAGGTTGTTTTTTTCTCACCTGATAAACGGCTTCCAGTAAATACCGCAACCCCTTTAAGGGCGTATCCGCACTGTTGGTCACAATAATGGAATTTGCCGGCCGTGTTCCATGGTTAACCGGATAAAAGAATTCCTTATTGATGCCATTGGGCACCACACGGAATTTGGATGGATGAATGGAAAATTCCTTGGCAATGTCCACCTTGGAACATTCCGATACAGTTACAATATGCGACAATTGTCTGGCGACTTCCTTTTGCATCCTGATAAAGGAATACCATCGTTTAATTTTATTGATTTTCTTTTTTGTGGTTGCCGACTTGAATTCCTCCTGACGATCCACCGTGATGGGATGATGAATCGTCGCGATCGTGGGAACGACTTTTTGCGCTATCTTGCCGACACCATACGCGAGACATTGATTGTCATGAACAATATCATACTTCTTTTTATGTTTTTGCAGATAATTATAGGCCCGCACGCCAAAGGTATACGGTTCGGGAAATCGCCCCGAACACATCGTCAAAAATTCATACATGTTCAGCGGATTGACCAAGGAACTTGCCTTTGATAAGCGAAAGGGGTGTTCGGCATTATAAAGATCCAGACTGGGAAGTCTATGCAGGTGCACCGGGGAATCAAGATGAGGGTACGGAGGTCCGGATAACACATCAACTTCATGACCGAGATCACTGAGAGCTTTGCTGAGATGCTTGATATAAACGCCCTGTCCTCCGCAGTTAGGATTCCCCCGATAGGTTAGAAGACAAATTTTCAACGGTTTGGACTTCGATTTACTTTTCATACTTGCAACTTTTTTACCATCCTTTGCGAATTTTGAAACATCGCGGATATTTCTTTATCATTCAGTCCGGCACCTCGCGCGACAAGTTTTGCCCTCTCCAGTCCCACAAAATCCGCAGAAGCGTGAGCATCATTATTGAGAATCAGTTTCGCTTTGAATTTTTTAGCCATTTGCGCGACATGTCCGTTGGTGAAACCGTGACCTTTCCGCGTTGTAATTTCCAGATAAATTTCCCGGTCGGCGGCGAGACGCGTTTCTTTTTCCGTCAACAGTCCGGGATGAGCCAGAATATCAACGGAAGAACACTTCAGCGCGGCCAGATTCGTTCCGACGGGTACGGGTTCCGCGATCGTTTCTCCGTGTACAATAACAAGTTTTGCTCCCAGCCTTTTAGCTTCATCGGCCAATTCTGCAATCTGGAGGGGAGCAACATGGGTAATTTCCACCCCGGGATAAGCTTTGATCCGGCCTGCCAGATTTATTTTTGAGCAAACTTTGATAATCCGGGGAATGATA
>ERZ795031.4346-NODE-4346-length-11990-cov-4.223544_pt1 | contig 11990 bp, 7 predicted proteins | sample MGYA00375123_ERZ795031 | MGnify/ENA primary metagenome ERZ795031 (study PRJEB30166, sample SAMN05720159) | activated sludge metagenome | isolation source: anaerobic digester from wastewater treatment plant | place: USA | collected 2015-04-21 ... | reverse complement strand
CTGCGAGAGGAGGGGGGCCGGCCGGATGATTGGCAGGCCTGTCTGAAGGATCTGCTGGATGAGGCTCTCTCCCTGCAGGAGGAGTTCTGCTCACCGACTTCTTCCTGGATCGGGAATATGACCGGGATGATGGAGATGGTCCCCACCGCCATAGTGCTGTCCGATCTACAGGGAAGGATAGAGTATGTCAACTCCAGCCTGGTAAAAAGTTCAGGCTGCCAGGATGCTTCCGAGTTAATCGGCCGGCCTAGATCCGATTTCACCAGCGAGGAGGGAAGGAGCAAGCTGGAGGAGGAGATACTTCCCGCCCTTCATTCTCAGGGTCAGTGGCAGGGGGAGCTTTCCGTAGTTGGCCAGGGCGGTCAATTCTATCTGGTGGAGATGATCTGCTCGCTGGTGAGGGACGGCTCCGGCTGCCCGGCTCATCTCCTTGCCAACTTCTTCAACATCACCGATAGAAAGCTGGCCGAAGAGGTGCTGCTACTGGACGACTCGCGACTGGAGGCCCTGCAGAGGCTCAACCAGATGGATGAGGCATCCGCTCAGGAGATAGCTGACTTTGCCCTGGAGGCTGGTGTGAAGCTGACAGGCTCAAAGCTCGGCTACCTGGCATTCGTCGACGATCAGGAGAGCACCCTCTACATGTACACATGGTCCAAAAGAGCGCTGAAGGAGTGCAATGTCGAGCATAAGCGTCTCGTATATCCTTTGCGGGATACGGGCCTGTGGGGCGAGGCCATCCGGCAGAGGAGGCCGGTCATAACCAACGACTATGCCTCATGTCCCAAGAGAAGGGGGACTCCTCCGGGACATGTCGATATCATCCGCCATATGAATGTGCCCATCATGGACAAGGGCAAAATCGTCATCGTGGCGGGACTGGGAAACAAAGACGAAGAGTACGGCGAGGCCGATGTGCGCCAGCTCACCCTGCTCATGAGCGGAATGTGGAAGATACTGCAGCGCAGGCGCACTGAGATGGCTCTCCAGGAGAGCCAGAGGGCTCTCTCCACGCTGATGAGCAACCTTCCCGGCATGGCCTATCGCTGCAAGAACGACCAGCAGTGGACTATGCAGTTTGTCAGTGACGGATGTCTGGAGCTGACCGGCTGGCAGCCCGAGGACCTTCTGAACAATAAGAGCCTCTCCTTTACAGATCTGATACATCCGGGAGATCAGAATTATGTCTGGAATGAGGTCCAGGCGGCACTGGAGGAGAGGAGGCCCTTCCGCCTCACCTATCGCATAAGGACATCCTCCGGCACCAAGTGGGTCTGGGAGCAGGGGCAGGGCATATTCAATGAGCATGGGGAGCTTCTCGCCCTGGAGGGATTCATAAGCGACATTACGGAGAGAAAGCTGGCTGAGGATGCCCTGAAAAGGACGCAGGAGGAGCTGGAGCGGAGGGTGGAGGAGAGAACGGAGTGGCTGGTCAAGGCCAATTCTGCCCTCCAGGAGGAGATGGTCAAGCACAGAGAGACTGAGAGGGAGCTCTTAGCAGCTCAGCAGGCAGCAGATGCTGCATCCCGGGCCAAGAGCGAGTTTCTCGCCAACATGAGCCATGAGATAAGGACGCCCATGAATGCAGTCATCGGCCTTGCCGGCCTGCTCCTGGAGACCAAATTGACGCCTGAGCAGAGGGATTTCGTGGAGACAATTCACAGCAGTGGCGATGCCCTGCTGGCCATAATCAACGATATTCTGGACTTCTCCAAGATCGATGAGGGCAAGATGAAGCTGGAACGCCTGCCATTCCACCTGAAGGAGTGCATTGAGTCCTCCTGCAGCCTGGTGGCGGCCAGGGCGGCTGAGAAGGGACTCTCCCTCTCCTATACCATAGATGAGAGGCTGGCAGCCGCCTTTTTTGGCGATCCGGCACGTCTGGGTCAGGTGCTGGCCAATCTGCTCAGCAACGCCGTGAAGTTCACAGAGAGGGGAAGCGTATCGGTTCGAGCGTTTCCGGGAGAGAGGGAGGACGACCTCATATTCTCCGTCTCCGATACGGGAATAGGCATCAGCACTGAGGACAGGCAGAAGCTCTTTCACTCCTTCAGCCAGGTGGATGCCTCAACATCCAGAAAGTATGGCGGAACTGGGCTCGGCCTGGCCATCAGCCGCCGGCTGGTGGAGCTTATGGGAGGCAGGATCTGGGTGGAGAGCGAGCTGGGCAAGGGCTCGACGTTTTATTTCCAGATCAAAGCAGAGCCTTATTATGTCGATTTTGCCCGGCCCAGCCTGGCAGGAAAGCGGATACTGACACTGGTCAGCCGTGAGGAGACCCTGAAAGAGCTGGCGGATTTTGCCCTCACCTCTGCCATCCAGATATTTCCCGCAGCCCATGCCCAGGAGGCGAGGGAGATGGATGTGGGACGCTTTGATGCCGCCCTGCTGGACCTTGGCGTCCCGGGAGCGGGCGATCTGGCAGGCGAGCTTCAGATTCATATCCCTGTGATCACCCTGGCGAGTCCGGCAGACGGCATCCAGCGGGCAGTATCCGGCCTGCCGGGGAGTATTGTCAGTGAGCTGGAGGAGGTGCTGCTGGCCAGAGGTGGCGGGGCGAAAGAGCTTTCGATAAGAGGGCGCGAACCTGCCGATCTGGATATTCTCCTGGCAGAGGACAATGCCGTCAACCAGAAGGTAGCCCGGCTCATGCTCAGGAAGCTAGGCTACCGGGCGGATGTGGTCTCCAACGGCCGGGAGGTGCTGGCCGCCCTGGAGAAAAAGGATTACGATGTAATACTTATGGATGTACAGATGCCGGAGATGGACGGGCTGGAGGCGACAGGGGCCATTTTAGAATCGAAGCATAAGAAGAGGCCGAAGATCCTGGCCATGACGGCCTATGCCCTGGAGGGAGATCGAGAGAGGTGCCTGCAGGCAGGCATGGACGGCTATATCTCCAAGCCTGTGCAAATTGAGGAGCTGAAAAGAGCCCTGCAGGATCTGCAAAAGCAAAAAAGGTAAGAAGGCCTGCAGACCGCTGATGATTTTTATCCCTATCACATCTTCCGGAGCTCTCCCGTACGGATGCGCATGGCCCTCTCAGCCTGAATATGAGCTGGAGTTGGCCGCGCAAAATGCATCAAATACTTTTATTGCCATGACCGCACATCTGTAGCATGAGGAGGTGTTCAGGAGTTGCAGAGCACTGTATATTTTGCATCAGTTCGGGCCAGAAGCCCTTCCAAGAGCAAGCTTCACCAGATTGAGAGGCTCTTTGATGCAGCGGGCATGAATGATGTGGTGAAGAAGGGAGAGCTCACTGCGATCAAGATTCACTTCGGGGAGATGGGAAACGACTCATATATCAATCCGGCACTCGTACGGCCCATCACCGAAGGCGTTCGGGCGCGGGGGGCCAGGCCGTTTTTGACGGACACCAACACCCTTTACGGAGGCAGCCGTGCCAATGCCGTGGATCACCTGCAGACCGCCGAGATGCACGGCTTTGGGATGGCGGTGGCGGGCGCTCCCGTCATAATCGCAGACGGCCTGTACGGCGACAGTTACCGGCAGATCCCTGTCAAAGGCAAGCACTTTCAGAGCGTCAAGATCGCGGCGGAGATCGCTGCAGCCGACAGTCTGATTGTGGTCTCCCATTTCAAGGGCCATCTGCCAGCCGGATTTGGCGGAGCTATCAAGAACCTGGGCATGGGCTGCGCCCCGGCGGCCGGCAAGGCTGAGCAGCATTCAGCAAAGCCCATATTCAATGCTGATATCTGCAGCGGATGCGGGAGCTGCCGGGACGGCTGCCCCAGGCAGGCCATAACAGTGCAAAAGAAGATCTCTGCCATCGATTATGAGAGGTGCACGGGATGCGGCAAGTGCCTGCGCGTCTGCCCAACACACGCCATGGACTTCGACTGGCTTGTGGCCGTCCCGCCCTTCATGGAGAGGATCGCTGAGTATGCCATGGGGGCTGTGGCTGGAAAAGAGGGGCGGGCAGGGTTTTTCAACTTCCTGATAAATATCACCCCGGACTGCGACTGCGTCCCATGGAGCGACGCTGCCATTGTCCAGGATATAGGCATCCTGGCTTCGCTTGACCCTGTGGCCATAGATCAGGCCAGCTTCGATCTGGTCAACAGGCAGATGGGGCTTGCCGGGACGCTGCTCCAGAAGAGCATGGAGCCCGGGGCGGACAAGTTCCGAGGGCTGTGGGAGGGCACCATGGGCGGAATTCAGATAGGACACGGTGAAGCTATCGGCCTTGGAAGCAGGAGCTACCGGCTGGAAGAGGTTTGAATAAGAGGATAAATTAAAGGGAGCGAGTTTGCATGAGGGTTTTGGCAATCAACGGCAGCCCGCGAAGGGAGGGCAACACCGCCGCCCTGCTCGGCGCGGCTATGGAGGAGCTGGAGGACCAGGGGATTGAGACTGAGATGTTGCATCTCAAAGGACCCCTCTCCGGCTGCATCGCCTGCGGAAAATGCTGGGAGAAGAAGGACGGGCGCTGCGCTCTGGATAAGGACATGGTCAACATTTGCATCGAGAAGATGGCCGGGGCGGACGGCATCATCCTGGGATCGCCCACCTACTTTGCCGATCTCACCCCGGAGATGAAGGCTCTCATCGACCGGGCGGGCTATGTGGCCATGGCCAACGGGGATATGTTCAAACGCAAGGTGGGGGCGGCGGTGGTTGCCATGCGCCGGGCGGGGGCCGTTCACGTCTTCGACTCCATAAACCATTTCTTCCTCATCAGCCAGATGATGATCGCCGGCTCAAATTACTGGAATATCGGCCTGGGAATGCAGGAGAGGGACGTTGAGAGGGATGAGGAGGGGATGGCGACCATGAGGACGCTGGGGAAGAACATGGCCTGGCTCATGGAGATGATCAACCCTCAAAGCGAGTGAAGGGGATTGGATGTTCTAAAAATGTCCGTGCCGATCCAGCCCGTCTATTCCAGCCATCGATACCCAGGATCCTTGATCCGGTTGAAGCCTCTGATGAGCTCTGCGGCATCCCTGCGGCCCAAACCCGCCTCCATCATCCTCCGGCAGACGAAGCGCAGCGCGGCCTTCTGAAGGCGCAGCTCCTCCCGTCCTCCGTCCTCTCTGCCAGGCCGAAGGCCTCGAAGAGATGCTCCTTCTCGTCCAGGTGGCTGGTCTTGCCCCACTTCTCGAACATCTCCGCCGCCCGGTCCAGAAGATGCTGATCGAATGCCTCGGGGAGCAGGACATCCTCGAACAGCTCCAGGAATTCGTCCCTTCTCAAAGTGACCGCATCTGTCTTCTCTTTACTAGAATTTATCACTTGCGATTCATCCCCACCCTGAAGGATGGGGTCTTCCCGCTGCGCCCTCTCCGCTCCTCAGAGATAAAGATTGGAAAAAGGAGATTGGGTAGGGCTTTAAATGTAGACAGCGGTCCCCGGTTCGACATTGATGATCTTCAGCACTCCCTTCGGGAAGAACATGTTCTTGGGGTAATTGAACTGGCCGTCGAATACCCTTACGGTATGGCTCTGGCCGCCCACCACCCTGAAGCTGAACTTGCCGTCGAGGGCGTCACCGTTTGTGCCCTCCGTGCCGATGTAGACCTCGTCCAGGAATACCTGATAGCCCCTCATTCCCTGGGACTGGATGGTCACAGGCGTGTCTCCGCTTGTTGGCACAGCCGTCTGAGTGGAGGCCGGCGGATAGTAGCCCTGGGACTGCTGGGTCTGGGTGATGGTCGTGGTGGTGCCGGAGGGGCCTGTGGTGGTTGTGCGGCTGCTCACAGCCGTACCGGCCGCGAGAGCAGGGCTGTTGCTGGCAGGAGGCATATCCGAGGCAGACTGCTGGGCGGGCGGAGCCTCAGAGATCACATCCACTATAACCGCATTGCTGGGCTGGTTGTTGAGCACGAAGAGCAGGATGTACCGGCCCGCCTTTTGCGGGGCGAAATCGACGCTGCTGTACCCGGAGAAGAGTGTCAGGCTCTTGCCGGTGATGCCCAGTGTATCCGACTGATATATCTCATAGTAGTCGGCCTGCCCTCCAGACGGGGAGAATGCCAGGAGCTGCACTGCCGATTTTACAGGGAGTATGGCATACTGGGACCAGTCCAGACCTTTCTGAAGCCAAAGCTCATTGCCCCTCAATGAGGATGATATGGCCGACTGGTACTGGGTATATGTGATCTGCTGGCCGTTGCCGAAGTATATCTTGGCTGGCGTCCTATGAGAGATATCTACCTTTACAGGGACAAACCCTACTGTGGCCGGTGTTGTCGTGTCGATGAAGAACTCGGAGAAGAAGGATGATGCGCTGCTGGTGTTCTCAAACTCAGGGCCAAACCAGCTCTCCTGGGCCTCAGTGCCTATGCCGAAGAGGCTGTTTACAAACTCGTTGCTGAAGGCTGCCGCCCCGCCGTTCATATCCATAGATTGCAGCAGGGAAATGCCTGACGCGCTGGCCGCTCCCGCTCCTATGAGCAGGGCGAGCAGACATATGCATAGAATGTTGAATCTCAATCAGATACCTCACTACTCCGTGATATCCAGGATACTATTTAGCTTTAGGTTTTGATGAGGCTCATCTGACCCTTATGGAGGTCAATACTGGATTTCAATGCTCCAGCTCTTCAGCCTTCCCCTCTCCGCGCTGGCCAGATCCAGGACTCGCAGCGTCCACTGCCCTCTCATGGACTGGCCGCGCATGGCTGCAAGCGAGGCCTTGCTCGCAGAGCTGTATCTGCCGTGCAGGTCTCTTCTGCCGATTCCTGTTCGGTTGTGCAGTACCGCCCTCTTGCCCTCGGGGCTCGCCAGATCGACTCTCAGATTGGATATATTGCTGTGGACGATCTCCACCTCCACGACCAGATGGGCGACCCTTCCCTCCTGCCTGACTGCTATGGCGCTGGACAAGCCGCTCGCGGGGATGGGCTCGTCCGGCGCCGCAGACTCCCTGACAGCACCCCTCTCTTCCCCCCTCCCCACAACAAATGCGATGACCCGCCCCGGCTCGCTGATATCCGATATGATCAGCCCCGAGTCAGAGCCGTCCCGGAGGAGGGACGATGGCAGTGTGTCATGGCTTAATGCCACTCCTGCCACCCTTCCGAAGAGGTCACCCCTATCCCCCAGGCTGCGGCTGGTCTCAAGATCGAGGCTGCCGTCCGCCTGGAGCAGGCAGCACCGGTAGTCTGCGCCGCCTCCCTGCCACTCATCGGAGACCGGGCAGTCGCAGTGATAGACAGCCAGGCCTGAGTCTGGCAGTGCTGCGTCCAGGCCGAGAGCAGACCGGTTCTCCACCAGAAAGTACTCGTTGATATTCTCAGTCTCATAGACGAAAGCTGTGCTATAGTCCCCGTGACCTGCCTCGTACCGGCCGGGCTGGTTGAGGAGGATCCTCCGCTCACACCAGCCTGCCAGCTCCCGCAGAAAGGCACAGGCAGGGGAGGGCGTCCTGCCTTCGTCATTGTGGCTGCCGGCGCTCATCAGGCAGAAGCATCCAAGTCCGAAGCCACCGTCGCGATTGCCGTAACCGTAGAGGTCCGGCCAGCGGCAGAGCATATGGCCGCTCTCATGGCAGAAGTTGCCTATGGACAGCTCCTCCCGGCTGCGCCCCAGGCTGGAGAGCGTATAAAAGCATGTGGAGATGTCGCCGTAGTCCAGATCTATGAATTGGCTGTGGGGCCACAGCTCCCCCAGATACTGGGTCTGGCCGGCATAAAGAAAGCTCATGGCATCGACTACACCCTCTGCCCTGGAGTCGAAGCTGTGCAGGTCCAGCCCCTCCCTGACAGCCAGGTCCAGGGCCTCCTTGACCAGCAGCTTCTCAGTGTAATGCTGCCGGCTGCGGCTTAAGGTCACAGGTCCAGCCACCTGGTTCCTGTAATCCAGCTTTCCGCCGGAGATGAGCCGGAAGTACTCCCGCACCGAGCAGAAGTTGCCGTTCTCATGATAGTCCTTGCCGTTGAGCATAGCCTCAACATCCTCCCGCCTGACATTGCTCTTGACATCCTTGAACTCGACCATGACTGCGAGGCCGAGCACCTCCCCCTCGCAAAGCCTCCGCCCCTCCATGGCCGCCCCGAATGTCCTCATGCGCGGCCTGAAAGCGGACGTGGGATGGCACATCCTCGAATAGCGTTCCGCAAACTTGCGGCCTCTAACCTCTTCAGACTCTTTCAAATGGCGGCGCAGGCCCGGGGGAGGGCTCTTCGAGATGTCAATTCCGCTGGAGACGAACTCGCCTGAGACTCTCTGAGCGTAGCAGTACAGCCCCATGTCACTGTCATATACCACGCTGTAGCCCTCCGAATCTTCATACCGGGCATAAAACTCGTCTCCATAAACCGTAAGCTGCACCTCCCTCCCCCGCCCCTGAGAGAATGTCAGATGCTCTCCGAATATGAAACTCATCGCAGATATTCTATTGTATAACTATTTAATGATTTCATTTTAGATATTATAATTGGCGGCGGAACAGCGCCTTCTCTAATGCCGCCTCATATTTGCGGGCCAGAAGGCGCCAATCATATCTCTCTGCAACCATCCTGTGCCTTTCCGGGCTGTCTCCGCCTGCCCTCTGCAGGGCAAGGATGCTTTCGGTCTGGCTGACAAAGCTATCTTCATCGTCATAATAATATATCTCGTCGCCAAGCTCATTTTCCAGGGCGATCATGCGGCTGGAGAGCACCGGGCGGCCGCAGGCCAGGTAATTGAAGACCTTTCCACCGATCGCCACCTCATTCTTCTTCATCTTCTTGAGCGGATTGAGACCGATATCCATGGCGCTGATGTACGTGGAGAGTTTGCCGTACTCCACAGCCCCGGTAAAGACAATTCGGCCCTCCACACCCAGCTCTTTCGCCATCATCTTTATCTTGTCCCCGTAATCGGTAAAAAGCCCTGGACCCACAATGAGCAAAGTGCAATCGAGCCTGGGCAAAGCCGAGACCGCAGTCTCCAGATCGACCCAGTGCTCAAGCGATCCCACATAGCCCAGGACGGGCCCCTTCAGCCCAAGGGAGCGCTTGGAATCATCCATTGGCAGAGGCCTTAATAGGCCGGTATCAACTCCGTTGACGATCTCTGTTATCTCCTTGATGCCGATGCCCCTCAGGTATTCAGACAGCTCCCGGTTTATGGTGATGACTGAGCGGGCCTGTCTGAGATTGAACCTGGTGATAAGCCTCACAGCAACTTTGACAATCTCTTCCAAAGCAGTTCCGGGATAGTAAATCGATGCCGACTCCTCCAGATGGTCCAGGTAATCGAATACAATGGGAATTCCAGAGAAATTCGCAGCCAGCGACGGCAATATATTGGTGGAGAGGATGACGTCGATCTTAAATTGTTTAATAGTGCTCCGAATCTTCACAAAATGATAGGGGAAATTCAGGACATAATAGAGGGACGGATCTTCGACATCAATCCAGCTTGCCGGCAGCAACCGGCATTTCGTCTCCCTTGCAGGCAGGCCGGAAAATCTCTTCAGTCCGAAGTGCATGACGTATACCTCATGCCTCTCGGCCAGAATATCGAAGATGAAATTGAGCCTGTTGGGAACGGGATGCCTGATCCAGTCCGTTGTGGGAATCACCAGTATCTTCATTGTTTCATCAGTAATATCCGGTCTTCCACTGCTACTATAAAAGAGTGGGCTCTTGTTATTATCAATTCATATTTTTTATGATTTGCTGACCGAAAAGATATAAAGCAAGCTGTGCTACAAGTATCCTTTCGAGAGATCCGGGCTGTGATAGATTTGAAGGGAGTCATTTTGGCGGCAGGAGAGGGCCGCAGATGCAGGCCGCTCACCCAGACCAGGTCCAAGGTCATGCTTCCAGTGGGAAACCGACCCATAATGGAGCATGTCATAGCAGCCCTGGCTGCAAACGGCATTCAAGATCTTTACATTGTGGTAGGCTATCAGAAGGAGAGGATCATGGACTACTTCGAGGACGGCCTCGATTTCGGAGTGAAGATCACTTACCTCGAACAGAACGAGCTTTTGGGAACGGCTCATGCCCTGAGAAAAGCAGAGCCCTACATCGATGAGGCTTTCCTGGTGGTCAATGGAGACAACCTCATAGACGCTCGGGCTGTGAGGGAGCTGATTTCGGCCGAAGGGGAGAATGTGATCCTGGCCGCACTGCGCCGGCACACAGGAGACTACGGAGTTCTCATGGTCGAGCAGGAGCGGGTTAAGGCCATCATCGAAAAGCCCGGCCGGCCCTGCTCCGGCATCATCAATACCGGGGCCTACAGGTTCAGCCCCTCCATATTCGAGGAGCTGCGGCACACTCCCATATCCGAGCGCGGATCATACGAGCTGACCGAGACCATATCCCAGATGATCGCCGAGGGAAAGGAGATCGTCCCCCGGATCAGCCAGGGCATCTGGGCGGACGCCATATTTGCCTGGGATCTGCTCAATGCCAACAACCTCGCCCTGAACATGCTGGATATGAATATATCGGGAGAGCTGGAGGAGGGTGTCCGCATCAAAGGCCCTGTGGATGTGGGCGAGGGCAGCATCATTCGCTCCGGGTCGTATCTGGTGGGGCCGGTCTCAATCGGCGAGGACTGCGACATCGGGCCGGGAGCCGTCATCCTTCCAACGACATCCATAGGCGACAGCTCCAGGATCGGCCCCCATGCCGAGATTCGAAACAGCATCATCATGAACGATGCCAGGATCGGATCGGCAGCTATAATCTCCGATTCGGTAGTGGGAGCCAGCACCACCCTCTCCGACCAGGTGGTTGTGGAGAGCGGCCCCTCTGTTGTCGAGGTGGAGGAGGCCTTTATCAGGGCGGAATTCGGAGCCATAATAGCCGATGATGTGACCGTCGGATCCAGAGCCCTGGCCAGTGCTGGCACTGTCGTGGGCACAGGAGCGCGCATAGGCTCAGGCTCGCGCATTCGCGGCTGCATTGAGAGGGAGAGCAGGGTGGTCTGTTGATGTGCGGAATTGTAGCATATGTGGGTGATCAGCAGGCAGGACCGATACTCTTTGATACTCTGAAGCGGCTGGAGTACAGGGGTTACGATTCTGCGGGGGTGGCCATCAAGTCCAATGGCGGAATAGAGGTCCTCAAGTCCGCCGGCCGCATAGCCGATCTGGAGAAGGTCTATCAAAGCCGCGGCAGCCCGGGAGAGGGTATGGGCATAGGCCATACCCGCTGGGCCACGCACGGCCGGCCAAGCGACAGAAATGCCCATCCCCATACCTCAGGTGAGATCGCCATAGTCCACAACGGCATCATCGAGAACTATCTGGAGCTGAGAGATATACTGACTGAGATGGGCTATGAATTCTCCTCTGAGACGGACAGCGAGGTGCTGGCCCATCTCATTCACTTCTACTATAAGGGCGATCTGCTTGCCGCAGTTTGCAGGGCTCTGGATCATGTGGAGGGCTCCTACGCAGTAGCCGTTATGGCAGCCAGCTCTCCATACCTCGTCTGCGCGAGGAAGGACAGCCCCCTCGTGCTGGGAAAAGGCAGCGGCGCCATCTTTGTCGCATCCGATGTCCCGGCGCTGCTGCCCTACACCAGAGATGTGATCCGGATGAAGGACGGCGATGTCGCCCGGATTTATGCAGACCGGGTGGAGATCCTTGATAGAGAAGGGCATAGCCGCCCTGTTGATATCGAGCGGATCACATGGGACGCCGATGCGGCAGAGAGGGGAGGCTATGCCCATTTCATGCTCAAAGAGATCCATGAGCAGCCGAGGGCCATTCGCGAGACGATCGCCGGCCGGATCTCCGAGATAGACGGTGATGTCAGGCTCAATCTGGGCATAAGCGATGAGGAGATCAGATCCCTGGAGAGGGTGACAATCATCGCCTGCGGCACATCCTATCATGCCGGCCTTCTCGCCAAGAACCTGTTCATCCGCGCAGCCGGCCTGCCTGTGGATGTGGAGGTGGCATCCGAGTTTCTCGATCTCTCACTGCGACCCAGGACGCTGCTCCTGGGCATCACCCAGTCAGGCGAGACTGCGGACACACTCCTGGCCCTGAAGAAGGCCAAGACATGCGGCGAGCG
>ERZ795031.4338-NODE-4338-length-12000-cov-5.889745_pt1 | contig 12000 bp, 9 predicted proteins | sample MGYA00375123_ERZ795031 | MGnify/ENA primary metagenome ERZ795031 (study PRJEB30166, sample SAMN05720159) | activated sludge metagenome | isolation source: anaerobic digester from wastewater treatment plant | place: USA | collected 2015-04-21 ... | reverse complement strand
TTAGGAGCGTCGTCGTCTCCAGCAAAACAAGTGACAGCGAGTTTTTCAACAGGTATCCCAAGTTCTTTAGTTAAAAAATCAAAACTCCAAGAAATCGATTCTTTTTTCCAGTAATCACCGAGTGACCAATTACCAAGCATTTCAAAAAAAGTAACATGGGTGTCGTCTCCAACCTCATCAATATCATCTGTTCTTAAACATTTTTGAACATTCACAAGTCTATTTCCTAAAGGGTGATTTTCTCCTAAAAGATAAGGAACCAAAGGATGCATACCGGCAGTAGTAAAAAGCACCGTTGGGTCGTTTTCAGGGATAAGTGAAGCAGAAGGGATTAAAGCGTGATTCCTTTCCTGAAAAAACTTTATAAATTTTTGTTTTAGTTCATTTGTAGTCATTTTTAAGCCTTTTAAAAGGAAATCTCGATGTTGATATTTTACCACCATCGTGATAATTTAGGTACATATGGCAGTATCTACAATAAGCAATGACGAGAAACCACTTTCAACCGCCCTACTGTATTTTTTAGGAATTGTAGGTGTGGCTTTAGTAGTATTTTTTGGTGGTGAATTAATTAGAAATCTTACCGGAATAGGAAATAGATCTGCGTTAGAAGTAAGAGTAGCAAGCGGTGAGGCCCAAGTACTTATAAATAACGAGGTTGTAGGAAACACTCCTTTTGAATCTAAGGACATAAAGCCCGGAACAAATGTAATAGCAATTAGAAGCGACACAAGACAATATCAGACTGAAATAAAATTTTTACCTTCCAAAAAAGACACCATATATACTGTGGGAATAGAAAGAGATTTGGGAATATCAGATTTATTCTCATCAGGAAGAGAACTTTGGTTTGATAAAGACGGTTCTGATAATACCCTTAGAATTGTTTCTGAACCTTCCGGAGCTGATGTCTATGTTGATGGGTCAAAGATAGGAACTACTCCTTTTTCTTCCGCAGCTATAACAAGCGGTGACTATAACTTAAAAGTCGCGCTTGCCGGGTATGAATCAAATGAAACAAACATAAATATACAGAAAGGTTATACCTTAAACGTTTCGGTTAAACTTTTCCCCTTCCCCGTCGACCCAATAGTAGAAATGTTTAAAGACTCTCCAAATCTTTACAACATATCCTCTGATAATCCGGACATTACTTCTGATACCGTTTCGTGGGCAAAAGGGGTAGTTTACTGGAATACTACAAGGGGTATAAACATAGACAATGTAGGAATTAATAAAGATAAGTTATTTGATTATTTTATTGATTATAAAGGCGGATTATTTGATGCAAACGGCAACCCGATTACAAAACAAGAGGATTTTGCAAAACTTAAGGATCTAAAAAGAGGTGCGTATTTAGGGTTAAAAAGCTCGGGCGGGAGAATTTCGCAAGAGGCGAAGAGCGCTTTGGAAAGTTTATCGTCAGTTGGAGTTGAAACTGTAAAAAAGGAAATTGCCAAGGTTAAACCTACCCCATTAGGTTGGTTAAGAGTAAGAGAAACACCGAGCCTCAACGGAGCTGAAATAACAAAGGTGAATACCGGAGAAAGTTATGATGTTCTGGATAAAGAAACAGGTTGGATTAAGATAAAAGTTTCCGAAACAGTTGAAGGTTGGGTCTCCGACGCTTATATCGAATTATCTGAATAGCTCGTTCCAATCTAATAAGTCTGGTCTAAGAAATTTTATTCTTTCTACACTATTTTGGTATGACTCCTCCAAACCTAGTTTTTTTTCATACTTTGCTACACCTAATATCACTCCCGCATCATTTGGATAGTTATTTTTTGTTTCATTATAAAACTCTTTAACATAACCTATATATCTTTCGTCGTAATTATTATTGCTGGGAGCTTTATAAATATCTCCCACAGCCAGAAAATAGTATATTGGAATGGAATTTCTAATGGTGACTAAATTATTTTTATTTAGTTCAAATGATTTTGTAAGATCTTCAAATATTTTCTGTTTTATTTTTTGTTTATCCTGTGATGAGACTAGTAAAACTGTATTCACTTTCGCTCTCCCACGATAATAATTTGGCTCAAGTGGGTTAGCTATCACTGCCTTGTCTGCAAAATATAAAGCTTTTTTCTCTTCACCTTTTTTAATATATTCCTGTCCTTTTTTATAATAAATATCGGCATTATAAAATTTGAAAATATAAAAATTTAAATATAAATAAACACCAACGATCAGTGTTATTAATAAAGTCTTATAAAGTAACCGTACTTTATTGAGTTTTAATTTGTTAGCTGTCTCAGTTTCAAAAGGTTTTAATTTAACATCATTAATTTCTAATCCGCTAAGAAATAACCAAAACAGTAAACTTGTAGGAACAACCGGCCACCCAAAAATATTTGTTACAGAAAAAACTACAATTGCCGAAGCCATGTGATTAGGTAATTTTTTAACACATGTGTAAATTAAGGCAATAAAAATTACCAAGGTTAAAATTCCGGATTCAGACCAAATCTCTAAATAATAATTGTGGGGTTTATTAAAAACAAAATCCCATTCCGAAGAATAATTTAGTTTCCCGTTACGATAATTTTGAAATACATAAGGAAATGTCTCCGGACCCGTACCAAATAGAAAAACCTTTGGAGAAGAAGTTATTAAATCGAATGTACTTTTCCATAACTCTAATCTAATAAACCCCGGGTCAGATAACTTATTAATATTTTCTGAAGCATAGGCCTTTTTTATTAAAACAAATTGCTTTTGAACATCTAAATAAAAATCATAAAATTTTTCTTTATATAACCCGATATTAAGCAACGCTATCAAGGCTGTTATCGAAATGAGAAAAATCAACTTCGTTTTATATACTTTATTTTCAAAAATTTTTCTAAAATATTTTACAATCAGATAGAATACACCAGCAAAGAAACCTAATAAACCTGAAACTGAAAAGGTTACCCATAAACAATAGAAGCCAAAAATATACACCAATCCCCACAATTTAAATCTTTCACCCTTTTCAGTAAAAAAATAGTAGGTAGTTATTGGAAGTATCATTCCTAAATACTGCGATAACCAATTAGGTTGACCGAAGGTGGAGTAGACTCTGGTTACACCACTGATGCTTTGGGCGATTCCGTAGAGACTAACTGGAATTATTGATATCAAAATCAATCTTATTAACTTTTCGTAATCTTCTTTGGTAATTCTGTTTATACATATAAGATAAAGAAAAAAGTATATAAAATATGAAAATAAAGAATCGTTAAATCTTGAGTAATACCCGACCAAAGATGTGTATTTGTGAGTAGAAAAAAATGTTGAGATGGAAGTTAATAACAAAAATAAAACAACCAAAACACCGGGACTGATAATTTTTTTGGATTTTACTATTGTGTCTATCGCAAAAAAGAGAATTATGAAAAGCCCTATAACAAAAACAAAGAACATTTTTGGAAACTCAAACAACTCGTTGGTATTTTGACTAAAAACTAACGGTGTAAAAAACAATAAAATTGAAAAAAGCAAAAAATATGGCTTTTTTAGAATATCCTCAATTGACTGTATTGTTCTCATAGTAGTAATATAATATCAGCCCTGATCAATGTTTGCTTGAAAAATCATGTTTAGGGTAAATTAAAATGACCCTGTCCAAAATACTAGCAAGATTAATAGATAAAGCCATAATTCCAGCAGTGTTGCTTATAGCATCCAGACTGATTTCAATAGTACTTGTGTCCAAATATTTAGGAGTAGCTTTTAAAATAACCGATCGCGGACTTATTGTCCAAAATTCCTATGATTACATAAAGGTAAACTCCTATTCGGTATTATTTATGACCACTATGTTGGTTATAGGATTATTTTATGTATTAATAAAATCATTGTTCTTCCACGATTCTCACATAAAACCAACCATAACAGCCAAGCTATTCTCAATTAAAGCGGAATCGTTAATTCAAAATTCATATGAAATATATACTCAGGGAGCGGTCTGGGTGTCCTACTCATATATGCTTCTTTTAGTTTCAGGGATAATGGCCATGTCCAATCTTATGTATAAATGGGTGTTCTACATAATTACTGGTGTTACTCTATTAACAACATTATTGTTTGTATTTGACGTAGAAGAGGAAATGAAGATAAAAAAGGATAAAGATGTTGAATATGATACAGATAAAAGTTTAATTGAATTACCGGGAGATCTTTAATGAAAACAGTATTTAAAATTGGTTTTAATACGGTTTTATTAACAATGTTTTTAGGAATGCTTGTACTTCCAGCTGGGTTTATGGGATTAATGAGCTTTGAGGAAAATTCAAATGTTCTTTCCGCACAAGATTCAATTTATGAAGAATCCTCAATTAAATCAATTGATAACCCTGAAGTTCCTTTAGATGTTAAAGAAATGATATTAAAAATGGAAAGAGAATATTATCAAGAACAACAAGATAAATTTGTTGGGGATATTAATAGGACAGATGAAATTGAAAAATTAAATGAACAAACTACAGAGAATAAAGAAGAAACAGTAGAAGAAAATTCTAATGTATCAGAAAAAAACTAACTAAGAATCGGCAAGTAAAATATTATCACTGATGCTACCAAACCCCAGATTAATACTGTAAGTAGTAAGGGCTTGTCCGATAATAAAACTCTCTCAGGAGATTCTCCCTCCTCTTTTTCATAAATTACATAAAGATACCTTGCTATTCCGTAAATAACCAAAGGAATTGTAAGCATCATCAATTTCGGGCTCTTTAACACTGTGGGTAGAAAACTGGATATTCTATCCCCTACCTCACCCGGAGAAACCATAAAAGTAAAAAGTGAATATGTAAGTATAGTATAAGATGCGGACATTGATATCATACTATCAAGCAAGGTATCAGGATAACGTCTCAAGGTTTCTCTGGTTTTTATATCATCGTTTGCCACAGAATATTTTGCTAAAATGGTTTTTTCAGATCTCCTTTTTCCAAAGGCTAACAACATAGATATGCCTATGGTTGTAAGTATTAACCAAGATGAAATTGAGGTTCTGGAAACAAAACCTCCCGAAAACACCCTAATTATGAATCCGGAAGCTACAATTAAAGAGTCAAGGATGATTACATTTCTAAGATAAAAAGAGTAAGCAAATTGCATGGCTATATAGATAAAAAGCATAGCTACGAAATAATCATCCAGGTAAATGATGGAATATATTATTGAGAAAGAAATTAAAGCTAAAGAAATAATTATCGCTAATAAAGGAGATATTTCTCCCGAAGCTATGGCTCTGTTTTTCTTTACAGGGTGTAGTCTGTCCCTTGGAGCATCAACTAAATCGTTAAGAAAATACGCCCCGGAAGATATTGCGCAAAATGCCACAAAAGCTTTCAAAGACCATGAAAAAACCTCACCATCCAACAATGTTCCAGCGAAGAATGGAGCTGCAAAAACGCTGGCATTCTTTAGCCACTGCCTTGGTCGGGCTGTTCTTAATATGTGGTAAATTTTTCTCATCATTATGTTGATAATAGGGGTTTTATAACTTTTTCTCAAGTCTCAATTTCATATCCGAAGCCTCTGTTAGTTCTAATTATTTTTTCACCTAACATAGATTCAAAATTTTTCCGAAGACTTCTAATATGTACCTCAACAGTATTGCTCATAACATCCAATCCTTTCTCCCAAACATGCTCCAGTAATTCTTCTTTTGAAACAGCTCTTCCTTTATTTATCATAAGGTACTCCATAAGATCAAACTCCTTCCTTCTCAAATGAAGGCACCTTCCATCTATATAAAAAATTCTATTTTTCATATCGAGTGAGATGTTCCTGATCTTCAAAACATTTCTACCATTTTTGTGATTGCCGTTTCTCCTCGCTAGTGCGTGAATCTGTCCAAGTATTTCCTCCACACCTGCGTATCTTGGTATTATCACATCAATACCTGCATCTAAGCACATAACTCTATCGGAACGATCTTCTTTATTTGATAAATACGCGGTAGGAGAATCAACATCGTAATCTCTTATCATTTTACATAACTCCAAGCCTTCTATATCATCTAAATAAGTATCAACAACAATAGAATCGTAATAATTAGTTTCAGACAGACTGACAGCTTGCGAAGCCCCTCGAGCTGTATCGACAATGTAACAATCCCTCAAATTGAGGTTTAATTTTTCAATTAATTTATTGTCACTTGAAACCAAAAGTATCCTCATTTTTTGTTTTGGCACACTTTCAATATTCTTTCCAACGAACATTAAATGAAAATTAAATATTTAGAAGACGTATGAGTAACTAACTATTACAAGACTGTGGGAGGAGTCTCTTTCTTTCTTGTGTTTAAACTGATATTTAAAACTATGAGACCGAAAGCAACCACACCCATTATTAAAAAGGTGAGTTTTAAAACTATTCTTTCAGGAGAGAATAATCCGACTAGACCGAATAAAGCAGTTGCTAACCAGTAGAAAATTGCCACCTTGCTAACACTCCAACCCTTATCTAACAGTAAATGATGTAAGTGTCCCCTATCTCCTTTGAACGGGTTTTTACCATGAAGAATCCTCCTACTAACAGTGAATAACGCATCCAAAAAAGGTATTAGTAGTATTAATACGGATACAGCAATTTTAGCCTGGGCTAATATTGCCAAACTTGCTATCACCAAACCAGCTGACATTGCTCCAAAGCCCCACATAATTTTTGAGGGGTGCCAATTGTATCTTACCGAGCCAAAAGCTGCGCCTGCACTAATTGCTGAAAAAACAGCAATTTGATAATGAGAATCTGTAAGTTCCTCAAATCTCAGTGCCAACAAGGCAACTAAGAGAGACGCTATTCCTACTATACCTGGAAACTGGCCGTCAACACCGTTTGACCAAGAAAGAACATTCATTAACCAAACTATCCAAAGAGAAGTAACAAGGAGAGATATCAGAGGGATGGAACTGTTTAAAATATTTATTTCAATAACATCTAATTTAACAAAACTACCAAAAGGATTACTTACTGTATGAATCATAACTCCTGAAAAAACGACAGGGATTACACTTAAAAATAACAGAAATAGCCTAAGAACTGGGTTTTCAAGAAATCTATAGCTAGATTTAGGATGTGTGTTTTGATAATCATCTACAAAACTTAAAACAGAAATCATTATTAGAGATATGTATAAACCTGAAAACTGTTTACTGAATCCTATAAATATGATTGCTGAAATCATTAAAATTATTGAGTAAAGGAGACCCCCGCCCCTTGCAGAAGGTGCTCTTAATATCATGCCGGGATGCGAATGCACTTGCGGGTTTGTTATTAACTTTTTCTTTTTTGCGAAATCTATAAAGTAGGGCATCGTTATAAGCATAAAAATTAATGAAAATGACATAGGAACGAGCAATTTTACATATAGTGGATTTATAAAAGAGCTAAAAGGTATTGAGGATATTCTGATTATTCTTAAAACAGAACCCACTATAAAAATGTTAAAGAATAATACGCAATACCAAAGAACATCCTCCAAATATCTAAGGTAGTATCTATTAAGGAGTGTAAATATTAGAGCTACAACATTGACTGCCATTGCCACCAAAGGTATTAGATAAAGGTTAAATTTTGGAGCTAATTGAGCATCGCCCCAAATCTTTGTGTACCACAACGGTATATCGTTATTTAAATACTGAAACCTTGAACGAATGTATATAAATAGAAAAATATCTATGATGGTATTAACAAGAAAATTTGAGAGATTTTTATCTTTAAGCTTCACTAAAATATATTCAGTTGTTTTCTCAATCCTCTTATTTAATTTCATATCTACCTAATCTTTTGTGTATGGTACAAATCCTTAAATCTCTTCCCGAAAATCAACATGGTTTGAGCATGAAGTGTCGGAAAGAAAGAATAAGTCAAAAGATTAATAGTAATTAACGGTGCTTCAAAATAAGTTAAAAATTTTCTAAATCGGCTCCATTCTTTTGGAGGGGCAACTGAAAACTTTTTTCTGAAATATACGCCGGGAATCATAAACGACATTGTTAATGTTAGTATGAAACTCATAATTTTAGGGAGACTGTAGGCAAAATTTGATTGTTTTACATATGGGTTCACCAGTGTAACAATGGCAAAACCAAAAGTGATTAGAAAAACTATGTTTGTCAAAATAACCCTCTCTTTTATGTGTCTTCTCACCCATCTGAATTTTTTTGCAAACTCAATGTTGTGGTCTTTCAAAAATGTTTTAATTGATAAAGGAAAGTCAACGGCTCCCCAACCCCATCTTAAAAGTTGTTTGTATAAGCTCCTGTGAGAGTCTCTAAAGTTCTTACCCTCAACGGCATCAGCTGAATAAGGTATAAAATGACCCACACCGTCAAAATCTCCGTTTCGGGCAAAAAAAGCTCTCCAATAAAATATAGTATCGTCTGCCCCTAACGCCACATCAAAAAAATTGGCATCTATTAGAGTTTGCAAAGAAACTGAAAAAGCTGAAAAACACTTTCTTATTTTTCCTTTTGAAACTGCCCAGTCTGAAATTACTCCTAAAGTTACTGAATTAGCTTCTAACCTCATCATAAGAGGAACTCTCCAAAGATTGTTATCAAATAAAGGAACGGCTGAAGAATAAAAATGGTTGTCTCTCCTGTCTGTAGTCAAATAAAGATATGTCAGCCTCGAAAGATATTGTTTATCTAAAACGTGATCCGAGTCTATATTACTAAAAATAAAATTCCTTAAATTATCACCTCTTTTTTTCAACTCCTCTACCGCGTGAGAAGAACCCCAAGCACGGTTAGCACCACCGTCGCCAATGGCTTCACCCGGTATTCCTGCAGGATGGATAAAAAACATTAAACTATGTAGATCTTTATCCTTATCACCAATAATATTTTTAATTCGCTCTATAACTTCTTCAGAATATTTTTGCTCTACAGTAAAAACCATACAAATTTGAGATGTAGGTAGAGTCTGATTAAAAATACTAAATATAGAATCTCTTAAAACAGCCTCGGGCTCATTTACAACGGGAATTAAAATCATATGTCTGATATCAGATAAATATTTAGGACGTGTTTCTGGTTCTGGAAGACTGGAAAAATCTAACTTTTGACATTTTAGGTACCAATCTGTAGCCATTTCCTCCCTATATTGTTTATACCCCATAAATAAACCGAAGGTATGGGTGAAAGCCATATAACTCCAATAAACTGTAAGCAATGTCAAAACGTAAACAACTGCTTGAGGAAATAATATCCCTAGCCATACAGGTGATAGAAGCAGGCTCCAGGTTAAAATACCCAGCATTATCTCCAATATTCTACTAACCAGTCGATCGTGTTTTTCTACAAATTTTGACAACATATATTAAAAAGGGAGCAGGTATTCTTAAAAGAAAGCTCCGAGACTTCATTAAATGTTTTTTGCTTTATCTGTGCGACTTTCTCTGCAACGATTTTAACATACTTAGGATAATTTATCTCACCACGCATAGATTGGGGTGGAAGATACGGGGAGTCAGTTTCGATTAAAAATCTATCTTTAGGTACATTTTTAACAACTTCTAAAAGTGCATCTTTTTTAGGATAAGTAACCATATTTGAAAAAGAAATATAAAAACCGAGATCCAGCACGTTTTTTGCAAAAGACCAGTTTGAATCGAAACAATGAATCACACCCCTTAGATTATTACTTGAATACTTTTTCAAAATATTTAGAATTATTTCGTCTCCATTTCTATTGTGTACCGTAACGGGAATACCGTATTTTACTGCTAAAGAAAGTTGCATTTCGAATAAAGACTTTTGATCCTCCAACTTTCTTTGACTGTCCCTGTTTGTTATATCTATGCCGCACTCTCCTATACCAACAATTTTTTTACTTGAGTTAATATTTTCCTCCAGTGATTTTTTTAAATTATCAAATGTTAATTCCTGATTTTCGTGCGGATATATACCAACAGTACAAAAAACATTTTCGTAATTTTCGGATACTTGAATTACTTTTTGATTTTCTAATACTGAAGTACCTATGGTAATAAAATTTGAAATTCCTAATTCGATAGAATCTTTAATCAACTCTTCAAGATTATTTTCGTAGAACTCGTGAGTTAGATGACAATGGGAATCTATAAACATGTGACTATTATTTTAATTAAGAAACAAGTTCCTTAAACTCGTCCCCTCCGATAGTTTCTACTTCTAATAATTTTGCAACGACCTTATCTAATTTTTCCTTATTTTCTTTTAGAATTTTCTTTGCTTCTTGGTATGATTTTTCAACAATACCAGAAATTTCCTTATCAATCTTAGAGGACATTTCTTCACTGATCGAGGAGCCTTCCCCAAATTCTTCGGCAAGCCATGAGAATTCACTTCGTCCTTCAAAGAAGATCGGACCTAAAGAACTCATACCATATTCAGTTACCATTTTTCTGGCGAGTTCAGTACATCTTTTTATATCATCAGACGCTCCCGCAGTAAGTTCGCCAAAAACTATTTCTTCTGCGGCTCTTCCCCCGAGCATAGTGGTTATCAATGATTCGATTCTTGTTTTTGTTAGTTGGTACCTGTCTCTTTCAGGGGGAAGATCTGTGTGACCAAGTGTTTGACCTCTGGCAACAATAGAAACTCTCTGAACCGGATCCATATCTTTTACATTTACTGCAACGAGAGCGTGGCCTGCTTCATGATAAGCAGTCATTCTTTTTTCCTCGTCACTCTGCAATGTTTTTCTCTCTGAACCAATAGTAACTTTTAACGATGCCTCATCTAAATCTTTGTCGGTAATGGATTCTCTGTTTTCCCTGGCAGTAAGAATTGCAGCTTCGTTTAACATATTTTCAATGTCAGCCCCACTGAAACCTACTGTCTTTTTAGCCAATTTTTCCACACTAACATCTGGATTTATTGGCTTTCCTCTCATGTGAATTTTAATTATCTCTTCTCTGTCTTTTAAATCAGGAAGGGGGATTGAAATTCTTCTATCAAACCTTCCGGGTCTGATTAAAGCAGAATCCAGCATATCCGGTCTGTTTGTTGCTGCCAACACGATGACGCTTGTTCTAACATCAAAACCGTCCATTTCGGTTAAAATTTGATTTAGGGTTTGTTCTCTCTCATCGTGGCCTCCTCCAATTCCCATTCCTCTTTGTCTTCCGATAGCGTCAATTTCATCAATAAAAATTAAGCTGGGCTGTTTTTCTCTGGCCATTGCAAAAAGATCTCTCACTCTAGATGATCCTACACCGACTAACATTTCCATAAACTCGCTCCCGGCAACACTAAAAAAAGGAACCTCCGCTTCCCCGGCTATTGCTCTGGCTAATAAAGTCTTACCAACCCCCGAGGGGCCTACCAGTAAAACTCCTTTTGGAATTCTTGCCCCAAGTTTTCTGTATTTTGTAGGAAATTTAAGAAAATCAACTATTTCAGCCATTTCTCTTTTGGCTTCCTCACAACCTGCGACATCATTAAATGTAATTTTTTGTTGACCTTTAACAAAAAGCTTTGCTCGTGATTTTCCAAAAGACATAATATCTCCGTTCTGACCTTTCATTTGTCTTAAAAAGTAAAAAAGAACCAAGAAAGGAAGTCCGAACATCAGTAAGGGAGAGAGAATTTCTCCTATACTAACTTGTTGTTTTACCTCTAATTTTCCGGAAATTTTTGACCTGTCGACGTTGTTGTTGCTTAGAATCTGATCAAAACTTATTGAGGTTTCTTTTTTGGAATATACTTTTGTACCACTTCTTTCCAGAACTTCTATTTTATCTCCGGTAACAATGACGTCCTGTACTTTTTCTTCATTTATTAAATTTACTACCTGACCAATTGGAATCTCTTCCTGAACCAGCACACTATCTTTCATTGATCCAAAAATCATGTAAGCGGCAAATAGTAGAAATATGTAGAAAAATACATTGGTGAAAATGTTTGGTCTTTTTACCTCAATTACCATTTTGTTAGGCAATTTTATTTTTTGGGTTTTTTTGCCGTTTTTTGATTGTTTTTTATTATCTTTTTGATTTTTTTCTTTTTGTTC
>ERZ795031.4321-NODE-4321-length-12041-cov-6.401635_pt1 | contig 12041 bp, 13 predicted proteins | sample MGYA00375123_ERZ795031 | MGnify/ENA primary metagenome ERZ795031 (study PRJEB30166, sample SAMN05720159) | activated sludge metagenome | isolation source: anaerobic digester from wastewater treatment plant | place: USA | collected 2015-04-21 ... | reverse complement strand
AAAATCCGGCCGCGTGACGGAACCGGAAAAATCCGGTATTATGGCGGCGGTGTCCGCCCCGCCGGCACCTGAAACCAACCGCCCAGGAGATCTCCCATGGGGTGCGCATGTTTCCTGCTCGCCGCGCTGCTCGGCGCGGCCTCCGATTCCCCCCGGGTCTTCACGCTCACCGCCAGGGCCAATGTCTGGGATGTGGAGACGGCAGACCTGAACGGCGACGGGCGGACGGACATCCTGCTCCTTTGCTCGGACGAGGAGGCGTCCCCCCTGGACAAGGAGATCGCCCTCTTCCTCGCCGACGATGCCGGAGGGTACCCCGCCGCACCCAGCGCCTCCCTCCCGCTGCCGGAAATGTCCGGACCGGTCATGCTCGCGGAGTGCGACGGCGCGCCGCCGAAGGAGGCGGTGGTGCTGGACGCCTACGGCGCGGCGGTCCACGCGTTCCGCAACGGCGCGTTTGAAAAGACCGGCGAGACGCGCTTTCCCTCCCTCCTCCCCTGCGGGTCGCGGGAACCCGTCTTCCTCAAGAAAGCCGCCGTAGACCTGCTGGGCGATGGGCGGGATGTCTGGCTGATCCCGTCACCGTCGGGCCTGCTCCTGCAGCGGCTGGACGGCCCGGTGGCCACGGTCGCCTGCGACGTGCGCAGCGAGATCCGCCGCTATGAGTCCACCCACATCACCCACCGGCTTCCGGCGGTCCACCCGTTCACGCTGCCGGGGCAGACAACGAAAGCCCTGGCCTTTCTCAGCGACGAGTACGCCGACTTCGCCTCAGGCGGGGGATGGAAGGAGACGCACCGGTTCAAGGTGCCCATGACGCTGGAGGAGAAGTGGGACGCCAACACGGCGATGGAGGACATCTCCGGGAACGGCCTGCCGGACCTGGTGGTGACGCAGGTGAAGGGCACGGTGAACATGGTCGCCAAGACGCATGTCTACCTCGCGGAGAAGCCCTTCACCTACCCGGAGACCCCGGCGGCGGAGTTCACGTTCAAGGGCGGCGTCTCCGCGCCGGTGCTGAAGGACGTGGACGGCGACGGGCGGCAGGACATTGTCCAGATCAGCATCCCCCTGGGGGTGACGAATTTCATCAACTATTTCGTGCGCGGCAAGATCGCCATCCACTCCGAGGTGTACCTGTTCAACGGGACGGACTTCGGGAAGAAGCCCACCTTCTCGACCAACATCACCATGGAGGCGCCGGAGGGCCGCGAGCGCGTGGCCTACACCTTCGGCGACTTCACCGGCGACGGCCGGCTGGACGTGGCCTACGGCAAGTCCGGCGACACCCTGGTGGTCCGCGCGGGGGAAAAGGAGCAGTTTCTCGCCTCCAAGCCCTGCGCCTCCGTGAACATCCCGAGTTTCGGCATCGCCGAGCCCGTGTCCCTGAACGGCAACCCGGCGGAGGACATCCTCCTCTTCCACCCCGGCGGCAAGAACGCGAAGCGCGTGGACGTGGTGCTGTTCTAGTATCCTTGCGCCTGCGGGCACGAGATGGCTTCGCTTCGCTCGCCATGACGGTTGTTCCCGCGTCATGGCGAGCGAAGCGAAGCCATCTCGTGCCCGCCAATGCGTCTCCTCCCGCCCATTTCCTCCGGCGGTCATGGATTGCCCTCCCGCTTGCGCAGGCGCGGGGCTTTGGCCCACAATGTCGGCGGCGGCATGGAAAGGGCGCATCATGGACGCGGTGGTCATCAACGGCGCGGTGCTGGAACTGGCGGCGGGCGACATCACGCGGGAGCGGGTGGACGCCATTGTGAACGCCGCGAACAGCACGCTGCTGGGCGGGGGCGGCGTGGACGGCGCCATCCACCGGGCCGCGGGACCGGGCCTTTTCGAGGAGTGCCGCACGCTGGGCGGCTGCGCCACGGGGGACGCGAAGATCACCAAGGGGTATAATCTCCCCGCGCGGCATGTCCTCCACACGGTGGGCCCCGTGTACCGCGACGGCCGGGGCCGCGAGGCGGAGATGCTGGCGTCGTGCCATGAGAAATGCCTGCGGCTGGCGCTGGAGAACGGGCTGGAGACGGTGTCGTTTCCCGCTGTCAGCTGCGGGGTCTATGGGTATCCCCCGGAGGAGGCGGCGCGCGTCGCCCTGGGCGCGACGGCGGGTTTTCTGCGGAAGCGTCCCGGCCTGAAGAAGGTCCGCTTTCTGCTGTTCGCACCGGACGTGCTGCGGGCGTTCCGCGCGGCGCTGGCCGCCCTGCCCGAGGCCGCGGCGGCCCCGCCCGCAAACGAGGAGGAATGATGCCGGACGGCAAGTACCTGGGCGTGATTCTGGCGGCGGGCCACGGCTCGCGGATGGGCCCCTTCGGCGAGGAGGTGCCCAAGCCCGTCGCGCCGGTCTGCAACAAGCCCCTGCTCGTCTACCAGATCGAGCATCTGCGGGCGCTGGGGGTCACGGACATCCTCGTGGTCATCGGCCACCTGGGCCACCGCATCACCGCCGCCCTGGGCGACGGGTCCGCCTTCGGCGTGCGCCTGCGCTATGTGGAGCAGGAGAGGCGGCTGGGCCTCGCCCACGCCGTCGGCCAGCTGGAAACGCTTGTGGACCGCCCCTTCCTGCTCTTCCTCGGCGACATCTTTTTCGAGATGGACCGGCCGGAGCGCCTGTTGGCGGAGTTCGAGGCGAGCGGAGCGGCCGCCGCGCTGGCCGTGCGGGAGGAGACGGACGTGGAGGCGGTGCGCCGCAATTTCAGCGTGCGCACGGACGGCGACGGACGGGTTCTACGCGTCATCGAGAAGCCGCGCTTCGTGGAGAGCATGCTCAAGGGCTGCGGCCTGTACCTCTTCAGCCTCCACATCTTCGACGCGATCCGGCGGACCCCGCGCACGTCCCTGCGCGACGAGTACGAGCTGACGGACTCGATCCAGATCCTCGTGGACCTCGATCTGGAGGTGCGCGCCGTGCCCGTGGTGGCGTGGGACATGAACCTCACCTACATCGGCGACCTGGTCGCCTGCTGCCGCCGCCGTCTGGCCGCGCTCGGGCTCTCCTCGCTCACCGGCGAGGGGTGCCGCGTCGCACCGGGGACCGAGCTGGTGGAGACGGTGCTGGGCGACGGGGTGGAAATCCGGCGGCCCGCGCGGCTGGAGCGCTGCGTGGTCATGCCGGGCGCGGTGCTGGACGACGGGGCCGCCCTGTCGGACATGGTGGTCACGCGGACCGCCCGCCTCCAGGCCTGACCCCTTTTCACTCCCCATCGAAGTGGCCCTTCGGAAGGGTCCGCGCCGCCGCGCGCAGCTTGGCGACGGCCGATCGCAGGTCGCGGCAGGCGGTGGCGGGGCTGGTGCCCGCCCGCGACGCGGCGGTCCGCATGTCAAGCCCCCCGAAGTAGTAGAAGCGGACGCAGGCCTGCTCGCGGGGGGTGCACAGCAGCGCGAGCGCCGCGCGCACCCAGCACAGGCGGCGCTCGCGCGCCCTCCCCTCCTTCAGCGCCGCGGCGATCTCGTCCTCCCCCTCGTGCCACATGGCCCGCGACGCGGGCAGGTCCCGCAGCCGCTCCGGCGGCACGGACACCCCCAGGCGGTTCCCCCGGCTCTCGTCCTTCTCCAGTTCGTCCTCATAGTTGTCGGCGTGCTTCATCGCGCGTCTCCCCGTGTTGGCGGGCCGCATGCGGTCCGCGGGTTGGTGTTGCGCGGAGAGTGTGCGGGGGGACGCGGGAAAAAGTACTTTGCCCTTGGAATGACTATTCGATGCCGGTGCTTTGATTTGCGCGGCGGGGAGGGACGCGGCTATGCGGGGACTTCGGGGACACGGAAACGCCGGGGATCAGTCGTCCCGGCGGGCGATGAAGAAGGCGTAGCCGTAGCTGTCGCCGTGCTCCTCGTACATGCGTATCTCGCGCTCTTCCATGGCGAAAACAGCCTCCGCCTCGGGGTCCCCGGCATGGAACGGGCGCAGGGCGGCCAGCCGCGCGCGTATGGGCAGGTAGTATCCCTCCATCCAGTCGGAGGCGGGCAGGATGAAATAACCGAGAAGCCGGTACCCGGACCGCGCCAGCAGGGCGAGATTCTCTTCCACCGAGGTGATGGCGGGATATTCCGAGTCCCAGAAGGCGCGGGCCGCCGCGGGCGGGGTGTCCGTCAGCCAGACAGACTCGCTCAGGCCCAGCACGCCGCCGGGCCGCAGCAGGCGCCGCCAGGCGCGGAGCCCCGCCTCGAAGCCCATGTTGTACACCGCTCCCTCGGACCAGACGAGGTCATAGGCGCCGTCCGGGTCGGACAGTTCGGACATGGACTGGTTGCGGATCGTGATCTGTCCGGACAGGCCGGCCGCCGCGGCCCGCTGGGCGAGATCATCGAGGAAGGGCTGGTGAGTGTCCACGGCGGTGACATGGCCGCCCGTGGCGCGGGCCAGGCAGAGGGTCTGCTCCCCCGGACCGCAGCCAATGTCGAGAATGGCCGGGGCTTCGGGGAGCGGCCCGGCCAGACACAGGGCCCTCCGGGTGGACAAGTCGGACCCGGGACCCTGGCGGGGCATGTCGCGGTGGACTTCAAAGAAGAAGGGGGGCAGATCCATGGGACGCCTCTTTGCCGGTTCTTTGCGGTGGCTGCGGGGAACAAGGTAGCATATCCGGCGAGCGGGGCGCATGTCCCCGGCACGGGCAAGGAGGCCCCATCATGAGCATTCGCGAACGCATTCAGGAAGGCATCAAACAGGCGACAAAGGACCGGCAGACCCTGCGCATGGAAACCCTGCGCATGGCGAAGGGCGCGCTGCTGCTGAAGGAGAAGGAGTCGCCCCACGCCAACGGCGTGAGCGACGAGGAGGCCGTGGCCGCCCTGCGCGCGGAGGTGAAGAAGCGCCAGCAGAGCATGGAGACCTTCCGGCAGGTGAACCGCCTGGAAATGGTGGAGCAGCTGGAGCAGGAGATCGCCATCATCGAGGAGTTCCTGCCCGTGCAGCTGGGCGAGGCGGACCTGGAGGCGCGCATTCGCGCCCACCTTGCGGAGCACCCGGAGATCAACCACGCCGGGAAGCTCACCGGGGCGCTTAAGAAGGAGCTGGGGGATCTGGCCGACGGCCGGATGCTCATGGAGCTCTGCAAGAAGGTGCTGGGATAACGAGAAATGCCGGAGCGATGGTCCGCTCCGGCATTTCCGGGTGGTGCGTCACGTCACCTGGGAGGAGGTGTCGTTCGGGTCAGCCCCGTGGGGCTGGCTATTTCTTGTCCTTGTCTTTCCCGCCGCAGCTCTTTCCCTTGCAGCAGGATTTCTTGTCCGCCGGACATCCCTCGTTCGCGGCCAGGGCCGCGTCCACCGTGGCCGCAGGGAGCGACGCGTCCACTTGCGGTGCCGCCGTCTCCTCAAGCTTCGCCTCGCCGGACGGGGATCCGCTCACCGGGCAGGCACCGGCCTTCTCGCCGCAACTCGAGCCCTTCTTGTCGCCGCAGGACGCCTTGGCCGGGAAGACGGCCTCTTTCAGCCGCATCACAGGGCAGGCGCTGCCTTCGCAGGCCGCATTGCCCGCCGGAGCGGACCCGTCGCCCGCCATGGCGGTGGCCATACTGAGTCCGCCGGCAAACAGCATGCCCAGCAGCAGAATCAGCAACAGACTGCGCCCCGACTTTCTGGGCGGCTTGGGGGCCGGCTGATCTTCCCAGACGTAGGGATGCTCTTCGGCTTTCCCTCCACAGGAGCAACTGCAACCGCACCCGCCCTTGGGGGACTCTTCAACAACTTCAGGGGTTTCCTTGTTTTCGCTCATGGGACTCTCCTTGGCCTTCCTTAGCCCGGCCGGTTTGTTAACTGCGAACCAAGCGTTCACCAAGGTTAACAAAAGGAATGCTCGGTTATTCCTGGTCCCCGGGGAATTGCGGCGGAGGGGACGGGCGCGTGTTGCTCTCGTCGAGGCCCAGGGTGATCCACAGGATCCGGCCGAGGGTGCGCAGGGGGAGCAGGGGATTGAGCATGGCAGTGACGGTGGGGGGCGTCCTGTGGCTGTCGTGGACGGTCCACAGACTGACCATGCCCGCGAGCACCGCCCAGACGGACGAGACGACAAAGCAGACCTGGAAGCCGCGCAGGCCCCACGCGCCGATGACGGCGCCGGCCAGAAGGGGCGTGATCCCCAGAGCAAGGGCGGTGATGACGGTCCAGACGGCGGTGTAGCCGATCCGGTTGGTTTCCGGGACCTGGTTGAGCATGGCGCGGTTGGCGGCAACGTTGAAGGCGGCGCAGAAAACGGCGCCGAGAACCATGACCCCGGCCATGCCGTAACCCGCCCAAGGGGACCCTACGGGCAGAAGGAGCACGATGAACACGGCGCAACCATGGCCGACGAGGCTCTTGAACATGGCGCGGCCGCTGCCGCTCTGCTCGGTGAACCGGCCCCACGAGCCGACGGTGAACAGGACACCGAGGCTGGCGAGGGCGTTGATGGACATGGTGGCGCTGTCGGGCAGAAGCAGCACGTCGCGCATGTACATGACATTGGCGGCGCCGAACCAGCACATGCTGGAGATGCCGAAGGAGGCCACCAGCATGAACTTGAGGAACGAAAGGTCGCGCACGGCGGCGGCGCAGGTCTGGAACTCCTCCCGGAACCGGACCGCGCTCATCCCCTCCACGGCGGTGCCCCCGGGAATGCGGCGCATCCACAGAAGGCTCCAGAACCCCATCAGGATGCCGATGGCGTAGATGGCGAGGAAGCGGTCAATGCCCGCATCGCCCCCGGCGAGCAGCGCGGCCTGTGCCAGCATGATGAGCACGTTAATCACCTGGGTGACCGCGGTCTCGCTGCTGAAATAGGCGGAGCGCTGCCCGGGGGGCACGATCTCATGGAGCCAGGGAAGCCATCCGCCCGCGCCGAGGGCGCGCATGACACAGAAACCGAGGATGGCAGTGCCGAAGACCGCCCAGGAAAGCTGGGGCCGGCCCCAGGCGAGGGCCAAAGGCAGGGTGAACACAATGCAGCAGATAATGTTGCGAAGGCCCCAGGCCCACATCATGACGCGCTTGGGCCCCAGCCGGGGCACCCAGGGGACGGTGAGCAGCATCAGCACAGAGGTAAAGGGCAGAAAGGAGAGCATCATGCCCACGAAGAACTCGGGCATGCCGATCTTCCTGGCAAGCAGGACCATGGAGGGCCCGACGATGTTCTGCCAGGAAACGACGTTTACCGCCACAAACAGCAGAAAGAACCGCGGCGCGGGGCCGAGGTCGCGCATGCTGCCAAAGAGGGGGATGCGGATCATCTCACCCCCTAGACCTCGATTTCAGCGACGGAGCCGAGCACCCAGGTCGGACGGTACGGAAAACGGTCTATGGCGTCGCGCGCGGTGACGCCGCTGAGCACCAGGATGGTGTCCATGCCGGCCTGGAGCCCGGCGATGATGTCCGTGTCCATGCGGTCGCCGACCATGACCGTGTTCTGGGAATGGACCCCCAGATGGTTCATGGCGCTGCGCATCATGAGGGGCGCCGGTTTACCGATGAACAGGGGCGAGCGGCCCGTGGCCCGCTCGATAAGGGCGGCCATGGCCCCGCAGGCGGGCACGATGCCGTCCTCCGTGGGACCGGAGGAGTCGGGATTGGTGGCGATGAAGCGCGCCCCGCCGGCGACCAGCCGGATGGCCTTGGTGATGGCCTCGAAATTGAGGGAGGTGGTCTCGCCCAGGACCACGTAATCCGGCGCGTGGTCGGTGATGATGTAGCCCGCCTCGTGGAGGGCGCTGGTCACGCCGCTCTCGCCGATGACAAAAGCCGTGCCGCGCGGGCGCTGCCAGTGCAGAAACTGGGCCGTGGCCATGGCCGAGGTGAAGATGCGGTCGGCGGGGATGTCCAGGCCGCTGTTCTGGAGCCGGTGCGCCAGATCGGCGGGGGTATACATGGGATTGTTGGTCAGAACGAGGTATTTCGCGTCGCGGTCGCGCAGGCGGCCGATGAAGTCCTGCGCGCCGGGGATCGCCGTGCGGCCCCGGACAAGGACCCCGTCCATGTCAATGAGATAGTTTCTGGGGGTGTTCATGGGCTTTTTCCGGAAAGAAGGTTCGCGGCTTCTCGCCGCGCGGGGCGTCCGCAGCCGGACACCATGCTGGTATCATACCCCAAACATGTTCGGGGAGTGTTAGCCGGGGCCGGGGTGGAACCATCCGGCACCCAGGGGGTATTATTCAAAGAAGTACCCTTCACGAGCCCCCGGGTTCGGTCCCGCGCCGTCATGAAAGAATAATACCGATGGACAACAACAAGTTCCCGATCATCCTCATCATTCTGGTGGTGCTGTTTCTGGCTGCGCCCGTGGTGATGAACGCCCTCAGGGAGGAAGCGCCCGCCGCTGCCCCCGCGGCGGCCCCCGCGCCCGCCCCGGCGGCCCCGGCTTTCGCGCCGCCCCCCGCAGCGGCGGCCCCGCAGGCGGCCCCCCAGCAGGCCTACGCCCCGCAGTCCACCCCGGCGATGCCCGCGCAGACCGGGCTGAGCGCGGCGACACTGCCGGGCACGGCCTGGCAGGCGCCCACGCCCTACGGAACCATCCAGATCCAGCTGAACCCCGGCGGCCAGCTGGTGGCGCATCACCAGATGGTGGGCGCAGTGGGGGGGACGTGGAGTGTCTCGGGAAATCAGGTGAGCGCGACGGCCAGCGCCATGGGGCAGAACATCAGCATTGTCGCGGAGATCAAGGGGAACAACCTCTGGTACCAGGGGCGCGCCCTGAAACGCATCCACTAGCACCGGGCGGGGCGCCCGGGGAGGACCAAGGCCATGCGGCGGTTTGAAGGCGCTTCGGTGATGATCACGGGGGCCTCTTCGGGCATTGGCGCGGCCCTCGCGCGCGCCTTTGCGGCGGAGGGGGCGAGTGTGGCGCTGGTGGCCCGGCGGCCGGACCGGCTGGACCAGGTGCGCCGGGACATTGAGGCCGCCGGGGGGCGCGCGCTGGTGTGCGCGTGCGATGTGTCGGACGCGGAGGGCCTGCGCGCCGCGGCCGACCAGACCGCCGAGGCCTTCGGCGGGCTGGACGTGGTGGTGGCGAACGCGGGGTTTGGCGTCTCGGGCTGTCTGGAGGCGCTGGAGATGGAGGACTACCGGCGCCAGTTCGAGGTGAACTTCTTCGGCGTCATAGCCACCGTTCAGGCGGTCCTCCCCCATTTGATCCGCTCGAAGGGGCGGCTGGGCGTGGTGGGCAGCCTGGCCGGGTGCTTCGGCAGCCCCACAACCTCCGCGTACAACGCCAGCAAGGCCGCCGTCATGTCGCTGACCGAGTCCATCTACCATGAGCTGGACGAGCACGGGGTTTCGGTGACCTGCATCAACCCCGGCTTTGTCGCCAGCGAGATCCGCAGCGTCAACAACCAGGGAAAATACACCGGGAATCCGGACCCGGTGCCGCGGTGGCTGGTGCTTCCGGCGGAGAGGGCGGCGGCGGACATGGTGCGCGCCCTGCACCGCCGGAAACCGGTGGTGTTCATCACCGCCCACGCGCGGTGGCTTGCCCGGCTGAACCGCCTCTCGCCCTGCCTGGTCCGGTGGGTGGTCCGCCGCATGACGCGGGGGAAACTGGCGAAGTTCCAGGCCGCCCGCCGCAACACGCGCCCCCCGTCGTCCGACGGGGCGTGACCACCCTTTTTCCGACCCCTCGACATTGAAAACGCGGGGGGGAAAGTGGTTTGATAGGGCTTCGGAAAAAGGGTTTCCCCTGTTGACCGACAACCGGCGGACCGGTCTGATGCCGGCCGCCCGCAGGAGCATCGCATGTCCATTTCTCACCAGAGCCGCCGGGATTTCATGATTGCCGGCGGCGCCGCCCTCGCGGGCATGACGCTGGCCTCGCGCGCCGCGCGGGCCGCCTCGGCCGAAGAACTGAAGCTCGGCCTCATCGGCTGCGGCGGGCGCGGCACGGGCGCCATGCAGAACGCGCTGCTGGCCGACCCCAACACGCGGCTGGTGGCGATGGCCGACGGCTTCGCCGACCGCATTGAGGAAAGCCTGAAGAGCCTGAAGAAGGGCCCCGCGAAGGACCGCGTCTCCGTGGACGACGGCGGCAAGTTTTCGGGACTCGACGGCTACAAGAAGCTGATCGAGATGTGCGACGTGGTCGTGCTGGCCACGCCGCCCGCGTTCCGTCCGGCCCATCTGAAGGCCGTGGTGGACGCGGGGAAGCACTGCTTCTGCGAGAAGCCCGTGGCCGTGGACGGCCCGGGGCTGCGCGCCGTGCGGGCCACGTGCGAGGAGGCCGCAAAGAAGGGCCTCAACATCGTGTCGGGCCTCTGCTACCGCTATGAGAACAAGAAGCGGGAGACGGTGAAGCGGATTCAGGACGGCGCCGTGGGCGACATCATCACCATTGAGACGGTCTACAACACGAGCGGCCTGTGGCACCGGGGCGACAAGAAGGACTGGTCGCGCCTGGAGTACCAGCTGCGCAACTGGATCTACTTCGGGTGGCTCTCGGGCGACCACATCGTCGAGCAGCACATTCACAGCCTGGACAAGATGATGTGGGTCATGGGCGACACCCCGCCCGCAAAGGCCACGGCCAGCGGCGGCCGCACCGTCCGCACGGACGCCAAGTACGGGAATGTGTGGGACCACTTCAACACCGTGTTCGAGTGGGACAACGGCGTGCGGGGCTTCAGCTCGTGCCGCCAGTGGGAGAACGCCATCACGGCGGTGTATGACAACGTCTACGGCACGAAGGGGGTCGCCAAGGTCCAGGAGCACACCATCCTGCCCTCCGGCGGCGACGCCTGGAAGTGGTCCTCGGAAGAGCCGGACGACATGTACCAGAACGAGCTGGACGCCCTTTTCCGCGCCATCCGCGCGGGCGAGGTGATCAACAACGGCGACTACATGGTGAAGAGCAACGCCGTGGCGGTCATGGCCCGCATGTCCGCGTACAGCGGCCAGACGGTCACCTGGGACCAGTGCATCAACTCCGACCTTTCCCTCGTGCCGGAGGATCTGAAGTTCGGCGACTACGAGGCGGAGCCGATTCCCGTGCCGGGCGCCAAGGGACGGCGCTATTTCTAGGTGGAATAACCCGTGGAAACCGCCCGGTCCGGAGGGACCGGAAGCATGGAGCAACTCATGGAAAGACGCGATTTCTTGAAAATGGCCGCGATGGCGGCGGGCACGGCGGCCCTGTCGGGCGTCTCGTGCGCCGCCGAGAACGTGTCCCTCAAGGGGCGCATCAAAAAGGCTGTCGGCCTGGGCATGCTGAAAATGTCCGGCGGCCCGGCGGAGAAACTCAAGGTTCTGAAGGAACTGGGCTTTGACGGCGTCGAGGTGGGCCCCGGCGAGGTGGACCCCGAGGTGCTGAACAAGGCCGCCGAGGAGACGGGCATGAAGGCGCACGGGGTGGTCCACGGCTGGTCGCTGGACGACATCCCGAAGAGCATTGACTATGCGTGCGCCATCGGGGCGGACTCGGTGCTGATCGTGCCGGGCAAGGTGGAGGACGGGGTCTTCTACGACGAGCTCTACGCCCGGTCGCAGAAGATCTACCGCGAAACCGCCATCCCCTACGCGGCGGAGAAGAAGATGCCGCTGCTGGTGGAGAACGTGTGGAACAACTTCCTCCTGAGCCCCCTGGAGATGGCCCGCTTTGTGGACGAGCTGGACAGCCCCTGGCTGGCGGCCTATTTCGACGTGGGCAACATCCTCCGCTACGGCTGGTCCGAGCAGTGGATCCGCGTGCTGGGCAAGCGGATCAAGAAGATTCACATCAAGGACTACAGCAAGAAAATCATGGAGGAGAAGGGCCTCTGGCCCGGGTTCGATGTGAACATTGGCGAGGGCAGCGCCAACTGGGGCGCCGTCCGCCAGGAGCTGGCCGCCATTGACTTCAACGGCTGGGCCACGGCGGAGGTCGGCGGCGGCGGCAAGGAGCGCCTGGCGCAGATTTCCAAGGAGATGGACACGGTGCTCGGCCTGTAGAATCACGCCTGCGCGGCGCCGTAACGCGCCTGCCGAATACATCCCGGCCCGCCGCAACCCCTGCGGCGGGCCGGTTCTTCTTTGTGCCTCTCCCCCCCTCCCCCTCCCCCTCCCCCCCCTCCCGCCGACCTGCCAGTCCGACTGGTCTGACCTGTCGGACTGGT
>ERZ795031.4316-NODE-4316-length-12045-cov-20.972811_pt1 | contig 12045 bp, 8 predicted proteins | sample MGYA00375123_ERZ795031 | MGnify/ENA primary metagenome ERZ795031 (study PRJEB30166, sample SAMN05720159) | activated sludge metagenome | isolation source: anaerobic digester from wastewater treatment plant | place: USA | collected 2015-04-21 ... | reverse complement strand
TTTTGCGGTGCCAGGCCGTTGCTCTGCCCGGGGTCCATTTTTCCATACTCGTTACCCTCCTTATCCAGGGCGTGAAGGGAAATACTGGTCCGGATTCGGCCCGGGTAGGCAATAGTTACCGAAATGTTGTGAGGCTTAAGCTCTACCCTAAGCGTTTCAAAAAAACCCTGAATGGCGTGTTTGGCTGCAGCATAAGCTGAACGATACATGAATCCGAATTTTCCTGAAATACTGCTCGTTGCTGCAATATACCCCACACCCGCTTCAATCATTCCTGGTATAACAGTTTTAGTAATAATGACATGAGAAAAGTAATCGACCTCCATAATTTTTCGGTCTATTTCAACGGGGGTTTCAACAGCCAACGAGCGTTGGCTAATTCCACCATTATTAATCAGCAGGAAAATATGACCATAGGTGTTAACCACAGATTTTGCAATGCGCTCAACTTCTTCAGGATCAGATAAGTCAAAAGGAACCTCATGGCAAAAAGGGGTGTACTTGCGGCATTCGGATGCCACAACCTCAAGCTCCTCAGGATTTTTGGCTGACAGTATAAGATGTGCCTGTTCCCTTGCAAGTGCCAGGGCAATCTCCTTGCCTATGCCTGACGAGGCCCCTGTTACCCAAGCAATGCGATTTCTAAAGTTTACCATGGTATGTGTTCTTCTCTAACGGGTTTCAGAAACCCTTCAGAAATTTTGAGTGGCAAATTTAGCTCTTTTTACATTTGAATAAAAGGAAGCAGGGGAGGCAATCCAAAGCACAGCCGTACTCAAATGTTCCATTTTGAGAAATTTTTACATTAACTTCATTCCTGCTATTTCCCAATGCTCACACAAAAATAAACATGAAACGTTTACCTGCTTGCTTTCTCCCACCTGATTTTCCAGTCTAAAAACAACTATTATCCAGTAATTTCAACCAAGAGGTTGGTACTTTAATGTGGCTACCTAACCTTCAAGCTCGCTTAACTCTAACCATCGCATCTCAATATTTCCCAGCCTTTCGAGTAGATGTCCATACTGTTCCGATTTCTCCTGCAGTTTGCTGGCATCCAGCATTCCGCTACTCAACTGCTGCTCCAGCTCTAGCTTTTCCCTTTCAAGCAGCTCGATTTCGGAGGTTAGGTGTTCTAGCTCCTTTTTTTGGGCAAATGAAAGCCGCTGCTTAATCCTCACCCTGCTACTCCCGGTCTTTACCGATTTTTGAGAAGGTTTGCCCTGCGGGCAATCATTCTGCTGCTCAAGAGTCCATTCCCTCAATTCGGTGTACGATCCGGGGAAACCGCTTACCTCGCCGGCGCCCTCAAATATCAGCAGGCCATCAACAACCTTATCCATAAAAAAACGGTCGTGAGAAACCACAACTACAACTCCGGGAAAGCTTTTAAGATACTCTTCAAGGATGCAAAGGGTTTGAATGTCGAGGTCGTTGGTGGGTTCATCGAGGATAAGAAAGTTAGGGCTACGCATAAGAACGGTTAAAAGATATAACCTGCGTTTCTCCCCTCCGCTTAGTTTTTGGACAAAATCGTGCTGCTTTTCGGGAGGGAAAAGGAACATGTTGAGAAATTGCGAAACGGTAATTGTTTTGCCATCGGCAATGGTAACCACCTCGGCAATATCTCTGGCAATGTCTATTACCCTGGCATTGTTGGGAAAGCTAACATCCTGCTGCTTATAGTAGCCGATAGCTACCGTGCTGCCAATGTCAACCAACCCGCTATCGGGAAGAGTATTACCTGTGATAATGTTGAGAAAAGTTGTTTTACCGGTTCCATTTCTACCAACAATTCCCAGCTTCTCAAACCTGTTAAATGTATAGCTGAAATCCCTGAGAATAACCTTGCTTCCAAAAGCCTTAGATATGTTTTTAACTTCCATAACCTTTTTCCCTAATCGGGAGGCACTGATGTTAATTTCCATCGGTGATTCCAAGTTTTGCAGCAAGGTTTTTTCCCTTAACTTGTAAAAAGCATCAATACGATACTTGGACTTTGTGCCCCTGGCCTTTGGCATTCGGTGTATCCATTCACTCTCGTATCTTAGCGTGTTATTGGCTTTTTCAACCTCTGAAGCAAGGGCGTTAATCCTATCCTGCCGTTTTTCCACAAAGTAGGAGTAGTTTCCTTTGTACCGGAACAAGGACTGGTTGTCAATCTCGAGAATACAACCGCAAACCCTGTCAAGAAAGTACCTGTCGTGCGTAACCATCAAAAGGGTTTGCTGCCCGTGAATTAAATAGTCCTCCAGCCACTCAACCATATCCAAATCAAGATGGTTGGTAGGTTCGTCGAGTATAAGAATATCAGGTTCTTCAATGAGGACTGATGCAAGAGCTACCCGCTTGCGTTGCCCACCAGAAAGATTGGCAATTGGCTGATTAAGGTTTTCGATTCGTAGCCGGGTTAAAATTTGCTTTGCCTTGGTTTCCCTTCCCCATACTTCCAACCTGTCCATTGTTTCGATAGCCTGTTGCAGGTGATCCTTATCGCTGGTTGCCATCGCCCTCTCGTAATCCTGCACTGCCCTAGAAATATCATTATCGGCACTATAAACACTTTCCAGAATTGTATAATCATCCCTTAACACCGGATTTTGCTCGAGGTAGCCCAGCCTTATTCCGTTTCTTGTAACAACACTGCCCGAATCGGGGTGCTGTTTTCCTGCCAGAATACTCAGAAGCGTTGACTTTCCGGAACCGTTCTTTGCTACAATAGCCGTTCTATCGAGCTGGAATAGGCTAAACGACAAGTTACCGAAGAGAATTCTATCACCAAAAGATTTTGTAAGGTTTTCAGCCTGAAGGTATATGCTAGCCACAAAAATAGTTGAATTTGACCCGCAAAGTTAAGTATAAATGGCTAAATACAAACAACATGCTGCTGGCAGGTTGAAGGCTGATGCTTATACACCTCTCAAGTTTTTTAAGTATTTACTAGCAACAACCCCTTGACGAATCAGCAAATCAGCTGCAGGTCGAAATCCGTTTCATGTATCTTGTCTTAAACATAGAAAATTTCCAACAACGCTGAACAATATTGCTACATGTTGGTTACTCTATTTAGAATGAGAATAAATAACATAATACGATAAAGCTATGTCATTTCAACTACCAACACTAAAGTATGATTATAAGGCTCTTGAGCCTTATATTGACGCCATGACAATGGAGATTCACCACTCAAAGCATCATGCAACCTACACCAACAACTTTAATGCTGCCCTGGAGGGTAGCTCGCTGGCCTCACTTCCCGTTGAGGAAATTTTTAAGGATGTTTCCAAGCATCCGGTTGCCATTCGTAACAACGGCGGGGGATTTTACAACCACAGCCTGTTTTGGGACATCATGTCTCCCAATGGGGGTGGAGAGCCTACCGGTGAGCTGCTTAAGGCAATCCAGAAAAGTTTTGGATCGTTCAGCGAGTTTAAGGAAAAGTTTTCATCCACTGCAACTGGAAGGTTTGGGTCAGGCTGGGCTTGGCTTGTGCTATCAAAAGGAGAATTAAAGATATACTCCTCTCCCAACCAGGATAACCCCCTGATGGATATATCGGAGGTAAAAGGCTACCCCATTCTCAACCTCGATGTATGGGAACATGCCTACTATCTTAAATACCAGAATCGTCGCCCCGAATACATTCAGAACTGGTGGAATGTGGTGAACTGGTCGGCCGTTGAAAAAAGATTTTTAGAAGGCTTAAAATAACCTGCCAGGGTCATTTTGTTTTGTTATTTGGTTTTGAGGCTGGGACAATTTCCCAGCCTCTTTTTTGTACTGCTGTTTTTATTTTGGTTATACTTTTGTAAATTTAAGCTTATAAAATATGCTATTCTGCCTATAATAAACTGCTGATGAATAGACTTTTCAAATACTTTACCTTTTTAATTTTAGCTATCCCCACGGGCTTGCCAAGAATGGCTGCAGCCATGGTAAATAAGGCTACACCGGACACCCTGCAAATTAATGGAAATCTGAATACGGTTAGGTCGCTAATAACCTCCCGAGAGTTTTCAGCAGCTGCAATGCTCACCAAAGAAGCCCTCAGCAATTCAAGAAAAATCAACTACATTAAAGGTGTTGCATGGAGTGAGTACTACCTGGGAATGATATGTTTTGAGAATTCAACACTAGATTCTGCAATATACTGGCTAAAACGATCAGAAAATGATTTTGCTGCCGTTCGCGACTATAGTGCACGGGTAAAAGCATGCAACCTGCTGGGAATTTACTATCGCCAATCCGATAGCAACGACAGCTCCCTGGATTGCCACACCCGAGCTTTAAAGATTGCCATGGAAAATAACGACTCGGCCGGTATTGCCGAGTCGCACTATGGAATTGGTATGACCCTCAACCAGCTCGGCTATTACCCCGAAACCATGGAGCATTTTCACGCAGCCATCTCGATAAGGGAAAAGCTAAATGACAGCTCAGGAGTAGCGGCAATTCTGAATAGCATGGGCATCCTCTTTAGAAATCAGGGCGATTATGCCAATGCATTAGATTTCTATGTCCGGGCATTGAACATTCATGAGAAGTTGGGAAATATTCAGGGATTAGCCTACCAGCACAACAACATGGGTCTAATTTACAGGGATATTGGCGATTACGGTAAGGCACTCGATCATTTCAACAAATCATGGGCCTTGAAAGTTAAAATAAACGATAGCCGGGGAATTTCCAACTCAATTATGAATATTGGTTCGGTTTACCTTTTACAGAACAAGCTGGACAGCGCACTAATATTTTTTGATCAGGCCGCCTCCATAAAGGAGCAGATAGGTGATAAGAGTGGAATTGCCAATATTAATTTATTCAGGGGTGAATGCTACCAAAAACTTGGTCTTTACAAAAAAGCTTTAGACTTTCTCGAATCATCCAGAAGTGACTACCATGCTCTAAAAGAACCCCGGGGTGAAACCGAAGCAATCATCCAGCTGGCTTCAACATACTTTAACTCGGGTATGCACGACAAGGCCTTTCAGCTGATCGATGAAGCTAAAAATATGGTAGTAACATTGAAAATGCTCGACCTGCAGCAGAAAGTTTTCCTGAACCTCTATAATTTTTATATCGAACTCGGAGATTATAGAAAAGGACTGGAATACTACCAGCTATACATTGCCGCCCGCGATAGTGTGATGGGTACACGAAACTTAAGGAAAATGCTTAATGTTGAGCTGCAAGATGAGTACTCCCGACTTATTAAAGAACACTTTGAACGAAAAGATCAGGAGATTTTGTCTAAAGAACAGGCACAACAAAGCAAAACAGTTTTACTCTATATACTTTCGGGGGCATTTATCATTCTTCTGCTATTCCTGGTAATGTTCATCCGCACCTTAAAAAATAAACAAAAAATAAATAACATGCTTATAGCCCAGCAGGCGGAGGTGGAGCATCAAAAACAGGAGCTGATGAACCAGCGCGACGAGATTGACACCCAGAAAGAAATGGTGGTTTACCAGCGTGATAAGATTATTACCATGCTCACCGATTTGGCAGAATCAATTGACTATGCAAAAAAAATTCAGCAAGCCATTCTACCAAAAGATTCCCTCCTGCAGCAGCTATTTACCGATTACTTCATAATATACCAGCCTAAGGAGGCTGTTGGGGGCGATTTCTACTGGGCCGGCCGGTTCAACGGCACCATTTGCTTTGCAGTAGCCGATTGTACCGGACATGGCGTCCCTGGAGGCTTTATGAGCATGCTGGGAGTTTCAATGCTTAACGATATGGCTACTGCCGACAGCGTTCAATCCCCATCATTAATGCTGCAAAGCCTCAGGCACAATATTGTGGCTGCCCTTGGGCAAACAAACTTTGATGAGGATAACCATGATGGGATGGACATTGCCTTCTGCACCTTCGACATCAAGTCGGGTATTTTAACTTACGCGGGAGCCAACATGCCTATCATTATTAACTCTAAAGGCGAAATACCACCCTCCGAACGTATTCAGCCCTATCAAAATGGGCTCTATGAACTAAAACCAGACCGAATGCCAGTTGCACTTTACGATAAGATGGACTCCTTTAGCGAAATTCGCGTCAAGCTATCGCCAGGAGATGCCGTTTACCTTTTTACCGATGGATATGTTGACCAGTTTGGTGGGCCAAAAAGTAAGAAGTTTGGACATGACGCCTTCCGTACACTTATTAACTCAGTGAAAGATTTAAGCTTTTCCGAGCAGAAGCAAATCATTTGGAGTACCATCGAGCGCTGGAAGGGAGAAACCGAGAACCAAACCGATGACATCCTGGTTATGGGACTAAAGCTCCCCGACAAATAAAAAACAGTGTAACCTTTAAAATTAACCAAGATGAAACATGAACTGCCGCAGCTACCGTACTCAGCCGATGCCTTGAGCCCGGTAATTTCTGCCAAAACGATTGAGTTCCATTACGGAAAGCACCACCAGGCTTACGTAAACAATCTCAACAACCTTATTGTTGGGACACCGTTTGAGAACGCCACACTTGAGACTATCATCAAGGAGGCAGAGGGTGGAATTTTCAACAACGGTGCACAAGTTTGGAATCACACCTTCTACTTCCTCACTCTTTCGCCCAATCCAAAAAGCGAACCGTCAGGAAAACTCGGAGAGCAGATTTCTTCAGACTTCGGCTCATTTGCAGAATTTAAAGATAAATTTGAAAAGGCTTCAGCCGGCCTGTTTGGTTCCGGATGGACCTGGTTGGTTCTAAACTCAAAGGGCGAGCTGGAGATTACCCAGGAGTCAAACGCGGGAAATCCCCTTCGCAAAGGCCTAAAGCCTCTTTTGGCGTGTGATGTATGGGAACACGCCTACTACCTCGATTACCAGAATCGCCGGCCCGATTACCTTCATAGCTTCTGGAATATAGTTGATTGGAAAGTTGTAGAGGGAAGGTTTTAGCTAAAAGATTTTTTTAAACTTACCTGGTAGGAATTAAGCTTACCGGGTATTTCTTTTATCCAATAATTTGTAAAAAATTAAAACCATGTTAAAAGATTTGGTGTTGCAGAACCGCAGCTATCGTAGGTTCTACCAGGAAAAAAATGTTGACAGAGAATCGCTGGTTGAGCTGGTTGAGCTGACCAGGTTTTGCCCATCGGGTCGTAACGCACAACCTCTAAAGTACTTCATTTCAAATTCCGAACCAACAAACAGCCATATATTTTCCAACCTGGCATGGGCTGCATATCTAAAGGAATGGAATGGCCCCGAAGAGGGAGAAAGACCATCAGCCTACATCCTGATACTTGAGGATCAAACCATTGCCACGTCCAGCCAGAGAGATCAGGGAATAATGGCTCAAACCATCATGCTTGGTGCTGCAGAAAAGGGGCTTGGAGGTTGTATCATTGCATCGGTTAAAGGTCATGAATTGGCTAAAATACTGGGTATTCCCGACCACCTCAAAATTGTGCTGGCACTTGCGTTAGGCTACCCAAAAGAACATGTTGTGATTGAGCCAATGCCTCAAAATGGAAATATAGAGTACTGGCGGGATGATAAGGGTGTACATCATGTTCCAAAACGTGACCTTAGCGAGCTGATTTGGAACAAGACAGTCGGTAAAGGTTAAACAATTACATTCTTCTAATCGCCAAAGCCAGGTAATCCAACGCTATTCTTCAACAGGAATAGCTTAGCAGCCTTACATTACAACAATTGGTCCGTAGCCACAACTGCTGCACCTACCCTCACGGGTTAGGGCGGAGATAACGGTGTGATAGCCATTCCTACGGATAACCGTGGAGGAACACGACGGACAAATGGTGTTGCAGCCCACCTCGTTTCCATGCAGGTTGCCCAAGTACACATAGGCTAGCTTCTCTCGAGCTATTTCGTATAGCTCAACCAACCTTTCTTCGGGAGTAGGCGGAATTTTCAGCTTGTAGGCAGGGTAGTAGCGGTTGATATGCAAAACCGTGTTGCTTCCCAGATTCGAAGCAATCCACGAAACCATTGCCTTGGTTTCGGCAAGCGAATCGTTTAGTCCCGGAATGACCAGAAAGGCAATCTCCAAATGTTTACCCAATTCCCTTATGGTCACCAGAGTTTTCAGCACGGGCTTGAGCCTTCCTCCTGTTTGACTGCGGTAAAAATCATCGGAAAATGATTTTAAATCGATATTGAAAGCATCCAGAACTTCAAGAAGCTCCCTCAATGGTGCAGGGTTGATATACCCATTTGAAACCGCAACATTCAGCAAACCTTTACTTTTAGCCAACCTTGCCGTTTCAAGCATAAACTCAAATGATATTGTTGGTTCGTTGTAGGTATATGCAATCCCAATGTTTTCCGGAAGAACCCTGGCCTTCTCAACAACTTCTGAAGGCTGATAACTCCTCAACGGGGGCATCGAAACAGGGAAAGATTGCGAAATCTCGAAGTTCTGGCAAAAATCGCAGTGCAGGTTGCACCCGTAGCTGCCGATAGAAAATATCCGGCTACCCGGATGAAAGTGGTAAAGCGGCTTTTTTTCCATTGGGTCTAGCCCCGATGACGAAATTACCCCGTATCCTAGAGCGTTGAGAACCCCACCCTGGTTTTGACGTGCCTTGCATATACCAAACCTTCCATCCTGTATGCTACAACTATGAGGGCAAAGGTTACACCTTATGCCGTTACCCTTTTTTGAATAGTACTTTGCCTCCATGATCAAAAAGCACATTTAGAATTATCATCAAAGTTCGATAAACTTTTGCTTTAATTGCAAGTCATCCCAACTTAATTCCAACGATACAATACTTATGGGTTAAAACAAAATTTAAAAAATCGAGTGTTGAATGCTTTTTCACTTCTTCAACGCAGAAATCATCCCACAAAAATCATTAAAAATAGTACCTGTATGTTTTACACCTGTTGGATATCAGAAATTTTGAAGTTTACCTGCTTCCTGCATAGCTTGACCAACACAAATTAAATTTAGGATTTGCATGATAATGTTGACGATTAAATAACTCCCGTATTTACATGTAGGTCATAGTAGTAAAGGACTGCATGAAGCCGCTGTAAAGTAAAAACATTAAAGAGATTAATCTGAAATTAGGGAACTTCCACTACTATTCCTTTCCGGGTTGCGGCCAAATTTTTACCTTTGAACTTTTATTTAATAAATGGAGAAAAACTTACGCAGGCGTATTCTGGTTATCACCTACTACTGGCCCCCATCAGGTGGTGTAGGCGTTCAACGTTGGCTAAAGTTTGTAAAGTACCTCAGGCTGTACGGATGGGAACCGGTGGTTTACACACCCGAAAATCCCGAATCGTTTTACGACGATGAATCGCTGCTGAATGACATTCCTGAAGGGGTTGAGGTTATAAAAACCAGAATATGGGAGCCCTACAAAATATACAAAAGAATCACCGGCACAAAGAACGAAAAAATTGCCGTGGGTTTTACCTCTTCTTCAAATAAAAAAAAGGGATTACTGCATAGGGTGGCTGTCTGGCTAAGGGGCAACCTGCTTATTCCTGATCCAAGAGTCTTTTGGGTTAACCCATCGGTTAAGTTCTTAAAAAAATACCTAAGGGAAAATCCGGTGGATGTAGTGGTTACAACCGGCCCACCGCACTCCATCCATCTAATCGGGCTGAAGCTGAAACAAAAGATGAAAGTAAAATGGCTAGCCGATTTTAGGGATCCATGGACAAATATTGACTACATTAAGGATTTAAGACTAAGCGCTCCTGCAATGCGAATCCATCGCAGGTTGGAAAGCAAGGTGGTAAAGGAAGCAAATCGGGTGGTTGTGGTGTCGGAACAAATGAAAAGGGAATTCCAACAGCTTGCTGCCAAAAGGATTGATGTTATAACCAATGGCTTTGATGAAGACGATACTCCAATAAAATTAATACCACTTGACGAAAAATTTTCAATTACCCATGTAGGAACCCTTACTCCTTCAAGAAACACCCCTATGCTTTGGCAATCCCTGGCAGAATTATGTGTTGAAATTGTTGGTTTTCGCAATGATTTGATAATCAGATTAGTTGGACAGGTAGATATTTCTATTATTGAATCCATTCGCAGCGTGGGCCTTGATGGTAATCTGGAAAGTTTGGGTCAGGTTTCACATGCTGAGGCAATGATGTTTCAGAAAAAATCGCAGGTGCTACTTCTGATTGTCAACAATTCCCCAAATGCCACGGGAATAATAACCGGAAAGGTATTCGAGTACTTCGCCTCGGGGCGAATGGTGCTGGCAGTTGGACCCACCTATGGCGATTTGGCCTCCCTGCTTTCCGAGACAAAAGCAGGATTCTTTGTGGACTATAACGATAAAGCAAAAACTAAAAGGGTCATTACACATCTCTACAATCTCTATAAAGAGAACAACCTGCGGCCAGAGACCAAGGATATTTTGCGTTACTCCCGTAAGGAGCTCACCCGCACCTTATCAAACCTATTAAATGAAATGACTAATGAATAGCAAGTTGATACTTACTGTTTTAGGGGCTAGACCCCAGTTCATAAAGGCAGCCGCAGTTAGCCGCCAACTTATGGCTTTTGGATTGGAAGAAGTGATTGTGCACACCGGCCAGCATTTCGATGAAAACATGTCCGAGATATTTTTTAAGGAAATGTGCATTCCCGCTCCAAAGTACAACCTTGAGGTTCATGGTTTGAACCATGGCGCCATGACTGGTAGAATGATGGAGCTGCTCGAAAACATCGTTATTAATGAAAAACCGGCAGCAGTAATGGTTTATGGCGACACCAATTCAACACTTGCCGGAGCACTGGTAGCCAAAAAGCTGAACACCCGCGTGGTGCACGTTGAAGCAGGACTCCGCTCGTTCAACATGACCATGCCCGAGGAGATCAACCGCATTCTTACTGACCGGATATCGGATTTACTTTTTACCCCAACAGAAGCGGCGGACAGCAACCTGATGGCCGAAGGATTCAGCCATTTCAACGCCAAAATTATCAGGAGTGGCGACGTTATGCAGGATGCAGCCTACTTTTACTTTAACAGGGCTAAAACCGAGTCACATGTACTCGAACGCTTAAATCTACCCGAGCACTTTGTGCTGGCTACCTTTCACAGACAGGAAAACACCGATAATCTTAATAATCTTCAGGGAATAGTTGATGGGCTGAACCGTATAAATTCTGAAACTCAGGTAGTTGTTCCCCTACATCCCCGAACAGCAAAAATTCTTGAAAGGGTAAGTATTTCACCCAACTTTAGGATAGTTGAACCCTTAGGCTATTTTGATATGCTCATGCTGCTAAACCAATCCTCGCTGGTGGTTACCGATAGCGGCGGTTTACAGAAAGAGGCATTTTTCTTTGGAAAGCATTGCGTAACCCTACGTGAGCAAACCGAATGGGTTGAGCTGGTTGAGAAGGGCTACAACATGCTTTCAGGAACCAGCTCCGACAGCATATACAACTCCTTCCGCCAAATGATTGCCCGAAAATCAAACTTTAAGGTTAACCTTTACGGGAATGGGCATGCAGCGGAGAAAATTGCAGCAGAGCTAAAGGATTGGCTTTAGGCTAAAACCCAGATTCAATAAAAACTCTTACAACCCATTTTGAAGCAAAGAGGAAGAAAATAAAATCCAGAAGAGCAGATGTGCATTGTGAAGCGTTAAAGGTAAAAAGCCGGGCAAGATTACCTTACTTTTTCTTCAGCCCCAACGGGACGCAATAGCTAGCATGGGGCAAAGTTCCTTTTGGCGTTCCGGAGAGAAGTGTTAAGCCATAAAGGTGCAGAATGAATTTGTGAGTTTGTTAAAAGCTGGATAAGTTTTTATCATGAAATCTTGGGGCTTTGCCCCAAACCCCACATACTTTTTTGTCTTGACACAAAAAAGTATGCAAAAAAAGTCAAGGCTGCGCCCGCCTCGCACGAAAAAGCTACGCTTGGCGGCTAAAAAATCTGAACTTGCGCCTCGCTCCGCTCAGCGCTTCGAACAGCAGATTTTTTCTACGCCGCCTGCGCTTGTTTTTCGGCTCGCCGGCCGATGCCGCTCTTTAAAACCCTTTTTAATGTTAGGTGAATCCGCCAGGAGGCGGACAAGTTCCGTC
>ERZ795031.4311-NODE-4311-length-12053-cov-9.050175_pt1 | contig 12053 bp, 12 predicted proteins | sample MGYA00375123_ERZ795031 | MGnify/ENA primary metagenome ERZ795031 (study PRJEB30166, sample SAMN05720159) | activated sludge metagenome | isolation source: anaerobic digester from wastewater treatment plant | place: USA | collected 2015-04-21 ... | reverse complement strand
GTTCTTAACATAGTCAGCGTGACCCGGGCAGTCAACGTGTGCGTAGTGTCTGTTTGGAGTTTCATATTCAACGTGAGATGTTGATATTGTAATTCCTCTTTCCCTTTCTTCCGGAGCTTTATCAATATGATCAAATGCTATAAATTCTCCGGTTCCGTATCTTCTGTTCAATACTAACGTAATTGCCGCCGTTAATGTTGTTTTTCCGTGGTCAACGTGACCGATAGTACCTATATTAACATGCGGTTTCGTTCTTTCAAATTTTTGCTTTGCCATTTCAATCCCTCCCGGATTATTTTTTAAATTTTTTTGGAGCTTACGAGCAGACTCGAACTGCCGACCTCCTCATTACCAATGAGGTGCTCTACCTCCTGAGCTACGCAAGCATGCTGTCAAACCCTTGTTGTTAACAAGTTTCATTATATCAACAACCGGAAAATAAATCAATAGGAAAATTTAAGAGATTCTCCTCACCCCACCCGATGACTTTGTCGTTTTGAGTGCAGGCTGCGAAGAATCTCATATTATGTATTGTGTCATATTGCTTTTGTTGTAAACAATGCCCATTTATCGAATGTTTTTTTCTTAACCCTTTGCAATGCATTATCTACTGATTTTAAATTAGTATTTAATATCTCAGCAATTTCTTTATATGTCTTTCCGTTAAAATATTCCTTTAATACGGAGTTTTCATAATCGCTTAAATATTGTGATGCAAATTCAATATAGTATTTTTTTTCTTCCTCATACATCAATATGTTTTCAGGATTATAAGAATCATCATACATTTGCTCTACAAAATCATATTCACTGTCACTTTCAAAACAATTAAATACAGTAAATATATTAACTGTTTCATATTTCTCTGACTTTCGCAGTGCTGAAATAATTTGTCTTCTTATGCATATTTCAGCATATGTTTTAAAGCTTACATCATACCTCTTATTATAAGTTTTCATCGCTTTAAAAAGCCCAATCATTGATTCCTGCAAAATATCATCTTTTCTTCTGTCTTCTATATTAAAAGAGTTGACAATTCTTCTAATCAAATAAAAATATCTTTTCATTAAGCATTTTTCAGCTTCTATATTTCCTACATTGAATTTTTTTATGAGTTCTCTATCCGTAAATAAGTCATATTCTTGCCCATATCTTAGATTACCGTATATAGCGCGAGAATTAATCATAAAGTTCCTCCAATTCATAACATATAAAATAATAATAAATTATATACTGTTATAATCAAAGGATATACATATTGAGAAATCATGAATTGTTGTCAAAGTGCTAAATTTTTTTTCTAATCTTATCAAGTTTATTCAAAGTTTCGGTATCCAGTATCCTATCGATATTAGCTCCTTTTTGACTCGGGTTTTCGGTTTTTATCCTAATATCCTTTTTAGTGTTTTCCAATTCCAAAATCAGCTCTTGAGCAGTGAGCCTTGTCCCTCCTCTTGACAAAACAATTTGTTGAATTGCTCTGTCTGACGTGGCAACCCGGACTTTTTCATACCTTCCTATCTTATCAAGCTGCTTTTCAATATAGCTGTCTGCTGTTTCATGCTCCTTAGTATAGACAACTTCCACTCCTGAAACATACTCTTTCTTTTCGCGGCTGCCTTTTACCAAGTGAGCATCAAATACAACAACTACCTTCAGTCCTTTGTATGCTTGATATTCAACTAGAAGCTCAATAAGCTTATTCCTTGCGTTTTCGATATTTCTTGAAATATCCCTGAAATACTGCCACTGATTTATAATATTGTATCCATCTATAAAAAGATATTCCTTCTTTGTTCTAGCCATTTTTATGTCCTTTGCTTCATTATTTCATATATAATAATTGAAGCTGCATTGGAAGCATTTAAAGAATTTATATTTCCCTTCATGGGGATTTTAATCAAAATATCACATTTTTCTTTAACCAGTCTTCCTAAGCCTGAACCCTCGCTTCCTATAACCAACCCTACCGGAACATCAAAATTCTCTTCATAGATGTATTTTTCACCTTCCATGTCTGCTCCGTATATCCAAAGTCCCTTTTCCTTTAATGTTTCCAATGTGTCACTTATATTGGTAACCCTGCAGACAGGTAGATATTCAATTGCACCGGCGGAAGATTTTGCAACAACACTATTTATTTGAGCAGCTCTTCTTTTGGGAATTATAACACCGTGGGCGCCTAAGCATTCGGCCGAGCGAATAATAGAGCCTAAATTATGGACATCGGTAATTTCATCAAGAATCACTATAAAAGGCTTTTCGTTTTTTTCTTTTGCATAATTAAATATATCGTCAATATCCTTATATTTGTATTCCATAGCTTCTGCTATGACTCCCTGATGCTTTTTGTTCTCGCTTAATCTGTCCAAAAGTGCCCTATCAACATTTTTAATCAATATATTCTTTTTTTTAGCCAGCTCGAAAATTTTATTTAAAGAGCCTTGAGCCGCATCCTTATTTATCAGTATGGTATCAATTTCGGCATCGCTTCTCAATGCTTCAATTACCGGATTCCTTCCTTCGATTATCCTCAATTACTGTCATCCTTTTCTATTATTATCTCAACAACTTTTTCAAATATATACATAAGTCTTTCAATATCATTATTTAAAAACAGATACCCAAGCAAAGCTTCAAATCCCGTAGCATATCTGTAATCCATAAATTCAGCATTTTTAGGAGAAGAAGTAACCTTGGCATTTCTTCCTCTCTTTACGATTTTCTTCTCTTCATCGGTCAGTTCATCATTTAATTTGCTTATAATATAAGCCTGAGCATCAGCCTTTACAAACCTGACGGTAAGCCTGTGCATTTTATTTACGCTTAAGTCATGATTTTTTAAAACATAGCTTCTTACCAGCAATTCATAAACAGCATCACCTGCATATGCCAGTTGTGCAGGTGAATACATATATGTTTTGTTCATTTTATCGCTTATTTTATTAAGAACTTCAAATTCTTTGGTTAATTTATTTTCTTCCAATTTACACCCTGCCTGGTATCTTCAAGCATAATACCCTTTTCCAAGAGTTCTGCCCTGATTTGGTCAGCCAGCTGATAGTCTTTATTTTTCTTTGCTTCCTGCCTTTTTTGAATCATTTCCTCGATATATGCAGACAGCTCATCATGAACCTCATCTTTTTCTTCTTCTTTTAACAAATCCAATGACAAGACCTTATCAAAATCTTCTATAAGGCTTAACTTTTCATAATTGTTTAATGTATCCGTTTTAAGCATTTCATATAAAACGGTTATTGCATTTGCGGTATTTAAATCATCCCTTAAACAATTTTCAAAATCATTTTTGAATTTATTATAAGCTTCATGATTTTCTTTTATTCCATCCGCATTATTTTTAATGGAGCTGATTCTGCTTTTCAGCTTATTATATGCATTTTCAGCAGAAGCAATAGAATCAAACGAAAAAGCAAGCTGCTTTCTGTAATGGGAATTTAAAACAAAATACCTGTATGCCAAAGGATTGTAACCTTTCTTAATAAGGAGTTCAAGGGTCAAAAATTCACCGCTTGACTTACTCATCTTTCCTTCATTGTCGATGAGGAATTCACCGTGCCACCAGTATTTAACCCAATCCTTGCCGGTATAGCTCTCTGTTTGAGCTATTTCATTGGTGTGATGAACCGGAATATGGTCTACCCCTCCGCAGTGAATATCCATTTCTTCCCCTAAATTGCAGAGGCTGATAACGGAACACTCTATATGCCATCCGGGATAACCTACTCCCCATGGAGAATCCCATTTCATTGCCTGATTTTCAAATTTGGATTTTGTAAACCACAAAACAAAGTCATGAGGGTTTTTCTTGTTAACATCTAAGTCAACCCCTTCCCTTGTGGCGCTTCTTAAACTGTCCAAATCCATTCCGGAAAGCTTTGTATAATCCTTAACCTTGGTTATGTCGAAATACACATTGCCGTTTGCGAAATATGTGTAGCCCTTTTCTTCCAAAACTTTGATAAACTCAATATATTCGTCTATGTAGTCAGTAGCTTTTGCAACAACATCAGGTCTTTTAATATTAAGTCTGTCTATATCGTCAAAAAAGGCATCAGTATAATATTGTGCAATTTCCCAAACGGTTTTATTTTCTCTTTTTGCACCCTTCAGCATTTTGTCTTCGCCTTCATCGGCATCTGATTCCAAGTGACCTACATCAGTAATGTTCATTACCCTTTTAACATTGTAACCTAAGTATCTGAGGGTTTTCTCAAAAACATCCTCGTGAATGTACATTCTTAAATTGCCCAAATGTGCATAGTTGTATACGGTAGGTCCGCAAGTGTACATTTTTACTAAGTTTTCATCAATTGGTTTAAAATCTTCTATTGTTCTGGATAATGTGTTATAGATTTTCATGTAAATCCGCTCCTCTTCACTTAAACTTATTATATATTACCTTTGAAACAGTATCAAGCATAATTTGCCAATATTTTTTGTTAAGATAAAGTAACTTTAATGCAAAAATTGTCGAAAAATAGCACAATGACAAGGGGACGGGGGTACTGTCATCTTTTGTGACAGCACCCCCGTTAACCGTTGATGCGACGGTGCCAGGCACCTTCATGAGGTGCCTGGCACCAAGTGTTTCCCCATACCACTAAAGGAATAACTCAGCAAAAATTTCCACAATCAAATCATCCTTAACTGCTAATGATAAAATTCTGTTTTGCTTAATAAAATTCGGTACATTTTTAATAAAGGCAGTAGGATTTTCTCTGAATTTTTCGATTGTCAATTCAACAAATTCTTCAGCCTTATATATTTTAAACCTTTCAATGCCATATTTTTCGGCAATTCTTTCAAAAAACCGAATGCATATGTCCTGGTAGTCATTTTTGCCCTTCATATCTAATATTGATTCTAATCTGGGTATAATTTTTTCAAAAAACATTCTGTCTTCGCACATATCTTCATAGCCCAAAAAACGTCCGATATTACATAATCTTTCTTTGTATTTATTATAGAAATCTGTCAATATATTTATAAAATTACCCTCAAAAGGAATACAGTAATATTTAAAGCCTTTTAGCTTTTTAAAAACCTTCATGGCGTCATAATAGCCTAAATTAATGTATTCCTCAGCTCTTTCCCTGTTAAAATCTAAAGCGCCGAGCATTGAGCCTAAGCTTTCAACCGGTTGAATAAAGATAATATTTAAGTCTTTTATTTTTGCCTTTCTGATAATACCGATTGCCAGTGTTCTTACGGCAATTATATTCTTATATCCTTTGTTGGCTAGAATATCTATGGGAAGATTGTTATAAAAACCTCCGTCTAAATATTTCTTCCCATCCACTTCCTCTATTCTAAAAGCAGGAAGGTTTGCGCTTGCTATTAAAAAATCAATTAATTTCCCCTCCGGTATATCCTCCTTCATAAGCTCCATCGGCTTCTTGTCGGTCAGATTAACAGTAACTATTCCAAAATCAATATTAGAACTGCGGATTTTTTCCTCATCAATATAATAGTCAAACAATTCTCTTATTCTTGAAGTGTCCAACCCTCTATTGCTTAGTATTTCTTTAGATTGATGCAAAAGATAGGAAAAATTAATATTTCGCAAATTAAAGTGCCTCAAATCTTCAACTGTCTTCTCGTCAAGATCAAACAATTCATAGGAATCAACGCTTAACCATATCTTTTCCAGCAAATCATAGTCCCCTTGGACCATCATTGCCCCATTAATAGCCCCTATGGATGTTCCGGCGATTCCTCCGATTTCTATATTTAATTCTTTTATAGCTTTATAGGCTCCTACATGGTAGGCTCCCCTTGCGCCTCCTCCTTCTAAAACCAATCCGAACATAATATCACCCTATTCAACTGATAATAATTTTACTTGAGTTGCGCCCCTTATTTTTTTTATATCGGCTATTACTTCGTCAATAGACTTGCTTAAATCTGAAATATCCAATGATACATTTACAGATGCCTTGTTGTTAATTGGAATGCTTTGATTTATGGTAAGAATATTTGCATTTTCCTGAGACAAATAATTCAAAACATTTGAGAGTATTCCCTTTTCATGCTTTAGCATCATCGAAATTACTGCTTTTCTGCCTATTTGATTTTCGTCCGGAGAAAAAACATAATCCTTGTACTTATAATATGTACTCCTGCTTATACCAACAACCTTAACTGCCTCGCTGATACCTTTCACACTTCCGGTGTTGATTAAATTTCTTGCTTCAATTACCTTTTCATATACTTCCGGAAGAATTTTTTTATTGACAATCAAATACTTTTTCATTATATCCACCTCCATTCATTATTGATTATTGCGCAGTTACTATTTTAATGTCATTCTGAGAGTCTTAGCTCGAAAGATGCCCTAACCCTATTTTTCAGAGTCGACTTCTACTGTTGCTCCGCTTTTATCGGGTTCCAGCATTTCAATTCTCCATTTATGTTTTAATTTGCTAATGCTGTCTTTAATTTTTTCCGGAAATTTCTCATCTTTTGTAATATTCATCAAAGTCGGTCCTGCGCCGCTTATAAACAATGCCGGCGAGCCAGCTTCAGCACAAATTTCTCTTATATTATCGTATTCATGAATTAAAGTGCCTCTGTAAATCTGATGCAATCTATCGTCCAATGAAATATTAATCATATCCATATCGCCTGTTTCCAATGCCTTTAGTAATACTGCAACCCTTGATACATTAAATACCGCATCCTTGAAGTCAATTGTTTTAGGGAGAATTTTTCTTGCTTCACTTGTCGAAGTTTCAAAATCAGGAATTAAGGCATAAAACTTTAGTGTACTGCTTATATTGTATCCGACGGCGTAAGGTCTTTCTTTTTCAATCATGGATGCTGTCAGTCCTCCATAAACACAGGGAGAAATATTATCGGGATGTCCTTCAATCGCAGCGGCAATTTTAAACATTTCATCTTTTGTCAATCCTCCCTTGTAAAAAGTGTTAGCACCATAAACCCCTCCCACAATACATGCCGAGCTGCTTCCTAAACCCCTTGAAACAGGAATTTTGGCATCTATGGAAATTTTAAGTCCATCAACCTTTTTCCCTAAATTTTCAGCAGTAACAACAAACGATTTATAAACTAAATTTTCATTATTATTATAAACTTCCGGGCAACCTTTAATTATCAGTCCCTTTTCAATTCTCTCAAAAGTAATTCTGTTATACAGTTTAAATGCAAGTCCCAAGACATCAAAGCCGGGTCCTATATTGGCAGTAGTTGCCGGAACAGTTACTCTAACCATTTTTCACCTCATTAATATTCATTTAAAGCAGAAATCACAAAGTCTTCCATTTCATCAACACTGCAAACCTCAAAATGCCTTAATTTTTTATATTGAAGTACTCTTAGGTTTTCAGGTATTTTTATTTTAGTTTTTTCGGACAATTCTTCCATTAATACAAATTCATCATCATCCGTCTCTCCAAAAAGTGAGCTGTAAACACTTTTGGCAAATTTAAATGGGCTTGCAGTTGAAAGAACTACGCTTACAGTATCATCCTCAGTTTCTGTTTTATAATCCTCAAGCGCCTTATATGCCACCGCTGTATGGGTATCAAGGAGATATCCGTATTTTTTAAACGTATCCTTGATGGTTTTTTGAGCATCTTCCTTAAAAACACATCCTCCGCAGAAATCCTCTCTCAGTTTTTCAGCCATTTCATCGGATATTTCATAAATACCTGAAGTATTTAGCTTTTTCATGTATTCTTTGACTATTTGATTGTTTTTGCCGCTCAAATAATACAAGAGCCTTTCAAGATTGCTTGATACCAAAATATCCATGGATGGTGAAATGGTTTTATGAAAATCTCTGTTTTTGTCATAAACTCCCCTTCTGATAAAATCATACAGCACATTGTTTTCATTTGAAGCACAAATAAGCTTATTTACGGGAAGTCCCAATATCTTTGCATAATATCCTGCCAAAATATTTCCAAAATTTCCGGTAGGTACTGCAAAATTAACCTTGTCTCCTAGTTTGATAGCACCCTTTTCAACCAACTTCATATAGGAAACGAAATAATAAACTATCTGAGGAACCAATCTTCCTATATTGATGGAATTTGCAGATGATAATATTTTATTTTTTGCAGCCATTTCCTTAATGAAATTTTCATTAGCAAAAATTTTCTTAACCCCGGTCTGAGCATCATCAAAATTTCCTTCAATTGCACAAACAAATGTATTATTCCCCTCCTGAGTTATCATTTGTGTTTCTTGAATCTGACTGACCCCGCCTTCGGGATAAAATACAATAATTCTCGTTCCTTTAACATCCTTAAATCCTTCCAATGCAGCTTTACCCGTATCCCCTGAAGTTGCGGTAAGTATTATTATCTCGCTGTTTATGCCGTTCATTTCATAAGCAGCCGTCATTAGATGCGGTAATATTGAAAGAGCCACATCCTTAAATGCCGAAGTAGGTCCATGGAAAAGCTCTGTCACATAATTTTGTCCCACCTTTACAACAGGAGTTATTTCTTCTGCGCTGAATTTATCCGTATACGCTTTTCTTATACATTCCTTAAGTTTATCCTTTGAAAAATCATCGAGCAAAATTTCGAGAATAACTTCAGCAATTTCCACATAATTTTTACCGACTAGACTATGTATATTTACTTTTCTTTCACCTAAATTTCTCATTACGAATAATCCGCCATCCTCTGCAATACCCTTTAATACGGCTTCCGAGGCAGCAGCTTTCAATTCAAAATTTCTGGTGCTTTCATAACTCTTTGCCATATTCCCTCCGTCCTCATATATAATAATATATGATATACTGTTCCCGATATAATTACAAGTGTTTTTTTAAATATGACAATGAGAAGTCCTTGATGTCATCCTGAGCGCAAGCGAAGGATCTACCCCATTTGTCATCCTGAGCGCAAGCGAAGGATCTACCCCATTTGTCATCCTGAGCGCAAGCGAAGGATCTCAGGTTTTATAAAGATGAGATTCTTCGAGCTAAAGCTCTCAGAATGACACGTAGTATATTAAAAGCAATGACACTCCACAAGTTATTCATAGCAAATGTCAATTTCAATAAGAAAATAATTAGTTTTTCGTTAGTTTCAGACAAAGGAGATGTCATAAAATATTACTGTTTTTTTTTAAATACTATGGTAGAATAGCATATGAAGAAAACGCACTTTTATTACAACTTCAAAATATAAGGAGCAATTATGAAATATATCAGTATTTTAGGTTCCACCGGTTCAATCGGAACACAAACCTTAGATGTTGTACGTGAACATTCAGATAAAATTACAGTTTGTGCAATTTCCGGAAATAACAATATTGAGCTTTTAAGAAAACAAATTATTGAATTTAATCCACAACTCTGCTGTGTGATGGATGACAGTAATGCGCTGAAATTAAAAAAGTTGCTGCCATCTCATATAAAAACGGAAATTGTTTCAGGCATGGAAGGCTTAATTGCAGTAGCAGAATATGAGAAAAGCGAAATTATTGTTACGGCAGTATCCGGAATGATCGGTCTTAAGCCTACAGTTGCTGCAATAAAAAAAGGAAAATCAATAGCCCTTGCCAATAAGGAAACATTGGTAACAGGCGGAAGTTATATAATGAATTTATCAAAAAAACACAAAGCTAAAATTTTCCCCGTTGACAGTGAGCACAGCGCTATTTTCCAATGCCTGATGGCAAATGAAAACAAAGCTGTCAATAAAATATTGCTGACTGCTTCAGGCGGTCCTTTCAGAGGCAAAAATGAAGAATTCCTAAAAACTGTTACCGTCGAAGATGCCCTGAAACATCCCAGTTGGTCAATGGGCAAAAAAATAACCATAGATTCCGCCACATTAATGAACAAAGGTTTGGAAGTAATCGAAGCAAAATTCTTGTTTGACATTGAGCCGGAGCAAATCGAAGTTATTGTGCACCCTCAAAGCATTATACATTCGGGAGTTGAATTTATCGACCACTCAACAATTGCACAGCTGGGACTTCCGGATATGCGAATCCCCATACAATTTGCGCTGTTTTATCCAAGACGTATGAGAAACAATTATAAAAGCCTGTCCTTAACAGACATAGGTACCTTAACATTTGAAAAGCCGGATTTATCTACATTCAAATGCCTGTCTTTAGCCTTTGAAGCGCTAAGGGCAGGCGGCACCATGCCTGCCGTACTCAATGCATCCAACGAAGCCTGTGTCAGACTGTTTCTGGATAAAAGAATAAGTTTCCTTGATATAGGAAACATAAATGAAAAAGTAATGCTGAGACACAACCCTGTAAAAATAGATTCAATAGAAACAATACTCGAAGCAGAAGAGTTTGCCAAACAAATGGTAATCAATTTGACAAAAGGACGGGGTTAATGTCGTATAACATAGCCCCCGTCCCCTTGTCATTGTCCCCTTGTCGTCTAGTCCAACATATTTTTTATTGCTTTGTTATGTATATCATCATCAACGTTAACAATTATTACATCCGCGCCGATTTTTAGTATTTCTTCCCATCTGATTCTTCTGGGTTTTGTCTTGCCGAGCATCCCCATAAACTTACTTCCTTCCTCTATATAAAAGGATGTAATTTTGCCCTTTCTTGTATCTATTTCTACATCGTCAAACCTGCCCATAACCTCGCCGTTTTTTATATTAACAACATCCTTTTCAGCTATGTCCCAATAATTAGTCAAAACATCACCACCTTACCCTTTTATAATAAAATATGTACAACAGTTATCAAATATGACAAACATTGTAGCAAATCACCATAAGGGTATACAGCAAGTTACTTATATTTTGACTTCAAAAATCGAACCTTCTCTTCGGTAACCAAGCTTTTCATAATAAGGGTCTACATCGCTCATCACATAAACGGGTTGATTTGCAAAATCCTTGCACACTTGTTCCATAAGCTTTTTACCAAGCTGTCTCCCACGATAGGATTTTCTCACAAGTAAATCATAGACATAGACACCAAAACCATCATCCTCACGACATCGAACAAAGCCGCACAGGATATTATCGTCATAAATTACATAAGTAAGGCTTGATTTCAATGCTTTAATATATTTATCACGGCCTTTTTCTCCATGATAGTCGCTCCAATCGTCCCCCTCTTCTTTTAGCATATCAAACAAGGGTGACTCATCAACATCAGAATATCTTTTTATAATCATTTCTTTCTCCTTTAATCTCACCAAGACCTGATTGTTGTCTGCTGCATGATGACAACAACATTCATAATTTCTCCGTGAAAATTCTATATAATATTTGGCGAGGAATATCCCCTTTTGCGAAAGTATTGTTATTATCGTTTAACTAATTTTACTTTATAATATAATTAGAATCAACAAATTCTTTATATGTGTAATATCTCCATCCCATGACACAAAAAAGGAACGCTGTACGTTCCTCAAATTTACAAATACGAGTTTATGGCATATTATGAAGTTTTGAATCCCTTCTTCAACTGGTTCAGTGCTGATTTTTCAAGGCGGGATACTTGCGCTTGGGAAATTCCGATTTCATCCGCCACCTCCATTTGCGTCTTCCCTTTATAAAAACGCATATCAACAATTTGCTTTTCCCTTTCGGATAAGTTGTTTATACTATCTTCCAAAGTTATTTTTTCAATCCATTTTTCATCTATATTCTTTTCGTCCCTTACCTGGTCTACAACATAAAGAGCATCTCCCCCGTCATTGTAAATAGGTTCAAACAACGATACGGGCTCTTGTATAGACTCCAAGGCAAATATGATTTCTTCCTTATCAACTCCCACCTCTTTTGCAATTTCAGCAATTGTGGGCTCCTGTGAATTTTCAGCCGTTAATCTTTCCCTTACCTGCAATGCTTTGTATGCAGTATCTTTCATTGACCTCGATACTCTTATGGAATTATTGTCTCTAAGATATCTTCTGATTTCCCCTATTATCATGGGGACAGCATAGGTAGAAAACTTTACATCTAAAGACAAGTCAAAATTATCAATAGCCTTTATCAGTCCGACGCAACCAATTTGAAACAAATCGTCAACAGGCTCATTTCTTGAATTAAATCTTTGAATTA
>ERZ795031.4292-NODE-4292-length-12091-cov-4.565886_pt1 | contig 12091 bp, 7 predicted proteins | sample MGYA00375123_ERZ795031 | MGnify/ENA primary metagenome ERZ795031 (study PRJEB30166, sample SAMN05720159) | activated sludge metagenome | isolation source: anaerobic digester from wastewater treatment plant | place: USA | collected 2015-04-21 ... | reverse complement strand
CATGGCCATACCAGAGCCGGCCGAGCTGACCGCCAGGTTGTTCTTCAATACCAGATCGATAGCTTTCTCGATGGACATATCGGCCACGACTACCGGGGTCTGCGGCCCGTCCACCACCTCCTGTGCCGGAAGGCTTTTTGCGGACAGGACGAGCATCATGAGACTGGCTGCAATATGTTTTCGATACCTTTTAATCATCTGTGCAATCCTCAATAGAATTGTTGTACAATCGGAGGTGTTGTGTTTCCCCCCACCGACGGAGGGGGGAAACACAACTTTCCCACGATGTGCGTGATACCCGACAGCTATACCGGTTTCTTCCCACCGGGAAGCGCAGGCTGCGCGCCCGTTATACCGAAACGCGACAGCACGCTTCGTACAACACCCTGTGTGTCTTCGACGATATGATAGAAACAGGGCACAAGGACGAGCGTGATGAAGGTGGCGAACAGCAACCCGTATCCAAACGCCAGGGCGAGCGGCGTGACGAGATAGTCCTTGCCACCGAAACCGTATATAACCGGGATGAGCTCAAGAACCATGGCCCCGGCGGTAAGGATGATCGGCCTGAGCCGCACCACACCGCCCTCGGCGATGGCATCCTTGAGGCTCAGGCCCTCATCCCTGAACTTTCCGATGAACTGCACCAGCACCAGCGTGTTGCTCACGATGATGCCGGCAAGGCTGAAGAGACCGAGCACGCTCATGAACGACAGCGGCAGGCCATGCGTGAAGAGCGCAAAGACGACGCCGATGAGCGCGAAAGGAATCGCGATCATCACGACAAACGGCATCACGAGCGAATGCATGAACACGGCAAGGACCACGTATATGACGAGGAGCGCCATGATGAAGAGCGTACCGAGCTCGCCCATCGATTCGTTCGTGTCCTCCTGCTCACCGCCGTAGGCGATCGAATAGCCGGGATACCGCGCTTCGATATCGGCGAACTTCTTCTCGAGCAGCTTGGTCACCTCGACCGGCGTGATGCTCGCGATATCAACATCAGCCTGCACCTGGACCAGCCGTTTATAGTTGAGGCGGTTGATCTGAGAATATGCCTTTCCGGTGCGAACCTCACTCACCGCGTCGAGGGGAACGAGACCGCCGACCATGTTCGCGATCCTGACCTCTCCGGGGCCTTTCATCTTCGTGCGCGCCTCCTCGTCGAATCGTACGCGAATCCCCACCTCCTCCTCGCGTTGGTTGACCTTGGTGGCCACGGCGCCCGCGAAAGAGGCGTTGATGGCCGACGCGATGTCATAGGTAGACACCCCGGCCCGCGTCGCGATCCTTTCCCTGACGGTATACCGGTATTCGGTTTTCCCTTCCTCGAGGTCGATCGAAAGGTTGCGAATTCCCTTTACACCCGAGAGGTAACTCATATATTCATCCGCGATTTCTTTCATAACGGCGAAATCGCCTCCCCGTATCTCCACGTTCACAGGCTTTCCGACGGGTGGCCCCTTCATGTACGGCTCCACCTTCACCTCCATGTCGCGCGGGATCACGCCATCGGCCTGCGCCCTGGCGAGTTTATCACGAAGCTCCGCGCCGATGACCTTCGCGATCCGGTCCCGCTCTTTTTCCGGTGTCAGATGCAAGTCGAAAGTGGTCTTAAATGTGGCCGTGGCCGGTTTCGGGTCGGTTATCTCCACATGCTCCTCTCCGACCCTTGCATGCACCACCTTCAGCTCCGTCCGCGGGAGATCCGAAACGATTTTCTCGACCTTTTTCATCTCCTCGAGGTTCGCCTCGAGATTCATCTCATGGGGCAGCTTTATCTTGACGCGAATAAGTTCCTCACCCCCGGCAGGGATGAATTTGAATCCCATCCGCCCGAGCAGCCCGACCGAAACGATCAGAAGCAGCAGGAGCACGCCAACCGTCAGGTAGCGGTGTCGCAACGCCGCCGAGACGACCGATTTGTACTTTCGCTGTACCTGCCCGAAACCTCCCGTCTCGAAATTCGGGTCCTCTTTCCGAAGACTTTTCGATGACCGGTTTATGCTTTTCGCGGTCTTCCCGCCTTTTTTGAACAGGGAGAAAACGAAGATCAGGAAACGCATCGGCATGGACTGCTCTCCATTGCCGTTTTTATGCGATTCCTCCAGGAACATGTTGAGATGCACGGGAAGCACGAACATGGCAACGACCCACGATGCGATAAGCGCGGTGATAATCACGGTCGGTATCGGCTTGATGAATTTCCCTATCATTCCGGTCACGAGGAGAAGCGGCATGAAGGCGGTTATTATGCAGATCAGCGTGACGGTTACGGGCCAGAAGATTTCAGCAACTCCCTTCTCTATCGCCGACGCCCTCGGCTCCCCGATCTCCATGAAACGGTGGCTGTTTTCGGCAATGACGACGCTGAAGTCCACGACCATCCCCAGCACCATGATCATGCCGAAGAGGCTGACGATGTTGAAGGTCATCCCCAGGTATGACATCACCACGGCGACCAGCATGAAGGTGGTCGGAATCCCCGAAAGGACGATCAACGACATCCGCCGCCCGAGGAGCAGCAAAATGAAAAGACCGAGAATCAGGAATCCGAGAGCCGCCTCCTCGCCGACCGCCGCCAGGCGGTGCCGCGTCTCGTCGCTTTTATCGTCGAAGAATGACAAGGCGACATCATTATACCCCGGCAGGGAATAGCCTGCCACGGCCGCTCTGAGCCGGTTCGAGAGATCGATTTCATCCGCGCTACGCTTCTTCCACAGTTTGAACACCACCGCCTGCTTGCCGTTGAAACGATGGTGTACGTCCGCTTCTTCATAGGTATCCGAAACCTTTGCGATATCCCCGATTCGCGTAACATAACCGCCGTCATTCGCCATTATGACGGTGTTCCGTATCTCGTCGACGTTTTTGAACTGCCCCTTGGTTCGGAGCACGAATTCCTTTTTTCCCACACGGAGCGCACCGCCCGGGAAATCGACGTTTCTCATCCTGAGAGTGTTGATGAGGGTGTTCATCCCGATCCGGTATTTTGTGAGGACGTCCGGATCGACTTCCACCAGGTATTCCCGGTCATAGTACCCCAGTTTTTCGACCTCGGCGATTCCGTCGATATCGTAGAAAAAGTTTTCGGAGAGGTTCGCGAACTCGCGCAGCCGCGCATAGGGTACATCCTTCGTTTTTCCGACAAAGGCGACGCTGACGAGCTCGGTATTGTCGAAATTGATCTCGGTGACGAGGGGTTTCTGCACGCTCGCCGGAAGCCCTTCCACCTGCTCCACCGCATCCTTTATGTCCTGGACGATCTTCTTTTTGTCCTTCGCCCTGTCGTCCAGGTAGATGACCAGAAAGGAAACATTCTCGACGTTATAAGAACGCACCTTGTCGATCCCGCTGACGCCGCGCAGTTTTTTCTCGATTGGAATCGAAATCAGTTCCTCCGCGTCGTTCGGCGCGGCGCCCGGGAACACGGTCACCACGCTGACCATGTCCAGGCTTATCTGGGGGATCGATTCGCGGTTCAGGCCCGAAAGGGAATAGATCCCCGCCACGAGGATGACAAAGACCGCGAGGTTTACGGTAAGCTTCTGCCGCATGAGGGCGTGTATCAGTCGTATCACGTATTTATCTCCTTGGCTCTCCCATTAACATGCCGTCGGGTGGTTATTGTTTTTTTGTGTTCAGTCGGTATCACAGCATCGATTTAGTACGATTGTTCAGCAATCCGATCGATGATTCTATCGATATACAACGCTACTTCCAAAGGAAGATTGATGATTTCCGGAATATCCCTGCCCGGGGCGAGACTTTTAAAGGTATTGTAAATGACAAACCGGGACATGCGGTCGAGGCCACCGGAACCCGATGATTTTTCATAGATTTTCGTTCCTTCGTAATATGGCAGATTCTGGTGGTAAGTTGAGATAAACGAAAAGAGGTTGAGTACCAGCATGAACGGATCGCCATGCTCGAATTCCCCGCTTTGCACTCCCTGCGTGATGATCTCTTCGATTCTTTCGATCGTCGGAAGAACGTATTCGTCGACAACTAATTTCATGTACCTGTGACCGGTGCTGATCTCGTTGTTGATGATTCGCCAGAGGTCTGGATCCTGACCTTTGGCGAGTAATTGAGTGATATAATAAAGCGTCGCGTAAAGACGCTGCGTATGCGTCAACTGCACACTTGCGATGTAATCGAAAAATTCGAAATCCACCCTGCTTTTAAGCAGCCCTTCAAGCACCGCCACATACAACTCTTCCTTCGTATGAAAATAGTAATGGATGAGCGCTTGGGGCAGCCCGGCGTTTCGGGCGATGACGACGAGTCGCGCTCCGTCATAGCCCTTGAGCGCGAATTCCTTTTTCGCGGCAACGAGTATACACAGCCTTGAATCCTTTTTTTCCATATCGAGCATTCCCCCAGCAGCTATCTGTATAAGTAAAGCACTATTGATCGAAAAGTCAAATAAATTGATAAAATTATCAAATTATTCCTATCTATCTTCGGGGGCGGAGATCGCGTTTTTTTAACTTGAGTTTTTCTTCAAACTGACATTTTAATAGAGTTGTTGATAAATCCGGGAGTGATGGACTCACCCTTGGCCACCCGGCACATAAATAGAAATAGTGGCGGGGAAATCCCATGAACACTGATCGTTCAGTCCGAGCCGGAGCACGATGATACTGAAAAGATTATATATTCTGATCTCGCTTATCCTCGCAACACTCGCGGCGGGATATCTGTTCACCGCCACAATTCAGAACCGAATCCAGCACGAAATAATCCGCCGGGTGCATAAAACCGCGCATGAGACAATCGGGAAGAGTACCATCCAACGGGTGGACTACATGCTCAACATCATCGCCGATCAAGTCGCAGGGAAAACAGGCGAACAACGGAGAGCCGCCGTCAAAAGAGCAATGGAACCATTTGAAGAATTAAAATTTGAAGGGTATACCCAGTGCCTGACCGATGATACCGGAAAAATTATCTACCTCTACTCCAGCGATACCCCCGGAAATACCGCCGGCCGGGAAAATGACGACTTCATGGATTTTATGGAACGATTTCGGCAACTGGAAAGGGTCGGAGGCGGGTATCAATATTACAGCACGGACGATGATGCGACACCGGAAAAATTCATATATGTCTCAAAAATACCCGGGAGCAATCTGCGGCACTGTATTATAATGAACATAGATATAATCACGAATGAACTGGGGAAAATATTCCTGCCACTAAATGAACTCAACGCCACCTTCAGCCGTATTATCTTTATAATCGTCGGGGCGGCATTCATTTTCATTCTGCTCGCGTCCTTTCAAACGATAAAAAAGATATCAATCCTTGAAAAAGAACGTAAAATCCAGAATTTGAAACTGAAAGAGACGAACACGCTTTTGGAGGTTGAGGTAAATGTTCGCAAGCGAATCGAGGACGAACTCAAAGAAGCCAACAGGGAGCTTGAGCGTATATCCTCCAGGGACGGCCTCACGGGACTGGCGAATCGACGTCATTATGAGGAATACATCAAAACCGAGTGGGAACGCATGGCACGGGAGCGGAAACCCCTGTCCATACTTCTCTGTGACGTCGATCATTTTAAAAAATACAACGACACGTACGGCCACCTCGAAGGCGATTCCTGTCTCAAAGCCATCGCCGGTGTGATCGGGAACGCGTGCAGGCGGCCGGCCGACCTGTCGGCGCGGTACGGCGGCGAGGAGTTCATCGTGGCACTCCCCGATACCGACGGCCCAGGGGCCGTACAGGTCGCCGAAAAAATCAGATCTGGGGTGGAGAATCTCCGCATGGAGCATCGTGCATCGGAGTGGGGCTTCGTCACTCTGAGTATAGGTGTGGCAACCACCATTACCTCCGGCGATACGACACGTCACTCGCTAACCAAAAAAGCCGACATAGCCCTCTACAGGGCGAAAGAGTATGGACGCAACCGAACCGAAAGCTGTTAACTCTCTTTGTTCTCCGGATCGCCATTGCCGTCCGTGCCGGCGAGGCGAAGAACATCACACGGCTAGGTTATTCGTCATCTTCAACAGCACATCGCGACAAATATTTATATCGGAGTGTGAAATTCCGTTCCCGAGCCGGACCAACAAACTTTGAAGAATCGCAACGGTCTTTTCCCCGACCCCCCTTCCTTTCTTTGTGAGATAAATATTCTTATTCCGCTTGTCTATGCCATTCATGACGCGCCGGACGAGCCCTCTTCTCTCGAGACCATGCAATAAACGAGTTATACTCGCCTTATCCTTTTCGAGTTCTTTAACTATTTCCTGCTGCGTCCTGCCGTCATGTTGCCACAGCAGCACCATGATCCCGACCTGTTCCGCGGTGATGTCGATGCCGCCAGCAAGGAGATCCTCGTTCAGTCGTTTATTCATCGCCATATATACATGATGGAAGTCAATGGCGATGTTTTTTTCGAGAGTGCCGTAAAAAGGTTCCACAGTTCGGGAAACAACAATTCTTGAATTTTTCGGCTATTTTATCAATTCCAAGCTTTTAGTCAATGAAAATAAATAGCTCGCCGCGCCTGAAGCGATTCATGGACATAATCGCGTCCGGTGGTACAGCCATGGCCAGCCCCGTTTAGAACCGGTACCCCACATTGACATACCATAAAAATCTTTTACCTCGAACACCATCACCGTGAATGCCGGTCAGCTCGAACGGTATCACGAGATTCCGGAACCCGAATGTAAATCCGTAACCCCACGATAAATCCCGCTCCCCCTTCAGGTCACTTGCCCGCTCCACCGCCTTCCCGCGCGAATACCGGGGTATGATAAAAATTCCGCGCCAGGGCTCTAAGCTCAACGCGACGGAAGCCGTGTACATGGCCTTCCCCGATATCTCAAAAAGGCGTAATCCCGGCAGGGGGATGGATCCGCTGTGGTACGTATACACCCCCCCCAGATGAAACAAATCCAAGGGGGGTATTTCGTTTCCGATGATGCATCCGAAAGCGGCGCCTGCGGTAAGCGAAATACTCCTGCGCAACGGAAGCGCGAAAACCGCGGAGACGAAATACTTATAAAAAGGGGAGAAATCGTAACGATTATATACATCGAATTTATCGGTACTGTATTCGACACTTCCATCGATTTTAAACCCGCTCTTCGGAAAGTAGTAATTATCGAGAGTGTCGATTGCCGCGAAAGTGAGCAGGGAGGAGGACTCAAAGATATGGTTCTCGTCAAAAAACATTTCGCTTCCCGATTCAGGGTCTACGAAGGTCGATTTTTTTACAAGGCCGGCACCGAAGACAACGCTGTTCCACAACTCGACGTTTACTACGACACGCCCCTCCTGTTTCGTCAGTCGATACTCGCCGGATATCTCCCGCCCGTCCGATGTCGTACTCGTATCGACAAGAAACCTGTTGGACTCGAGCTCAACGCCGATACCGATTCCAGGTCGCGCGCCCGTATATACAAACGTTGAAAGCTTTACACCCGGATTTTCGCCGACCCACGCGTCGACGGACAGATCGTTCCCTGTCATTAACAGATTGCGAAAGGTGTAATTCGCCAGCAGCGCCCCCTTGAGATAGGTATCATAGCTGAAACCGAACTTGAGAAGGTCGGTTCGTTTCTCAACCACGTGCACGATAAGAATGTTACTCCCATCGTTGTCGGGCAAAACCCTGAACGAAACCTTATCGAATAGCCCGCTCCCATAAACGTCGCGAATGCCGTCTTCTATCGCCACCGGATCGACACTGGACGGCGTTTTAATACCGAGCTTGGCAAGGACAAGTGTCTGGGATACTTTTAAGAGACCCTCGATTTTCACCTCGGAAATCCGTACCGCGATCGTCGCCGAAGGGATTGCTTCACCGTCACTACCGCTCGGGACCCGTACCTTCAATCGTGCGGCAAGCGCCCGGATCTCGGGTAGCTTTCCCCGGGCGGCTCGCTCTCCACGGCTGATGATGTCTTCAACATTCTCAAAACTCGCCGATGATATTCCCCGTATGTCGGGAAGCACCAGGATATCGCACTGTTTCCTCTGCTCCCTCGTCGAATAGTCCCCGAGGAAACTCATCGACTGTTCCATGATCTTTCCGAACGAATCCAGTTCCTCTTTTTTATAAAGAGGCTGCCCCACGTCGACACCGATCACGATCTGGGCACCCATTTCCCGAACGTCGGAAACGGGAAAATTTCTGACAACCCCTCCGTCCACAAGAAGGTGCGGGGTGACCTCTACCGGCATGAAGATCGAGGGGATGGAAAAGCTCGCCCGGACGGCGTCGGGAAGGAACCCTTCTCCGATCACGACCGCCTTACCCGTTTCGATATCGGTCGCGACGCACTTGAAAGGGACCGGGAGCTTCCCGAAATCGCCCGACCCGTGGTAGGGAATCATAAGCAGCGATAGCCTTGATTCGAGAAGCTGGCCCTTGACGAGCCCCCGGGGAATAACGAAGGAGAAATCATCGATGTCAAGAAGCACCGCGTACTTGTCGGAATTCAGTCTTTCCCTGATGGGGATATTCCTGCGCGGAAGTCTGTCGCTCATCAGCACGTGCCACTCGGTTTCGAGCGCCAGGCGCTCGAGATCCTTCGCACGGTATCCTATCGCGTAAAGAGAGCCGACAACGCTTCCCATGCTCGTTCCGGTGATATAATCGACGGGTATTCCTTCCTCTTCAAGCACCTTGAGGACGCCGATATGCGCGAACCCCTTGGCCCCGCCGCCGCTGAGAGCGAGCCCCACCTTGAGGCGCGACGCGGCGTGCTCTGCGGGCGCCGCCGATAGGATGGCAGTGGAGGAAAAAATAAGTGCCAGGAGGAATGCCAGGCTGATCGACCTTTTCGTCACCCTCTTAGTATTTTGATTGCCGGAAAGCACTTCTCGACCCGGTCCGAGGACTCTCCATCCCCATCCCCCATCATATAGTATTACAGTGCTACCTCGTTCGCTTTTCGATAATATGCGCACCGAGTTAACACACCCATGGCAATATGATATTCATCTGCATTCTTCCTCGATATGACAAGGCCAATAGCACGATACGCCAAAATACCATTTTATTACTTTCACAGAGCGGCCTGAAGCGTTTGGACGAACGGGCCGAGAAAGAATTCTTTTCAGTTTCTAGGCACCGTTAAATGAATACTCATGGATTGAACGGGACGGATCATTCCTATTATTCGCACGAGCACCCGGAAAACAATGACAGCGCGACGACTAAATCATAATCTTGTACCCCAACGCAAGTGAAAGGATATCCCTGAAATCGATAACGGACCTGTTTTTAGCATACGTTTTGAGATAAATGTACAGTGTGCATACCTCTACATAGAAAGAATTATACCGCCGATGCTGGGCATTAAACCAGCCCAGCTCAATTCCCAAATTCAAAACGGCATGCAAGGCCGTCGGCTTATAGTAATGATCGGGATATTTATCCGGAAGAAAAAGGAATGTGTCTTTATGAGGACAATAAATCATTGAGACTCCGAAATAAAATGGGAAAAGATGACCGGTATCGCTGAAATCAATTCGAACAGGGCGAAGACTGCTTTTAAGGGTAATGATGTGATGATTTTCCCCCGCCACCCCCTCGGGGACGAAACCATAGACGACGTCGCTCACCAGCCGATCCCGAAGGAACAGATATTCGGCCCCAACGCAGACGAATCCCATAAACCCGGCGGTTTGGAACATTATTCCGGAAGGTGCATACCAGGGGATAGCCTCGTCCCGCGCCGTGCCTCCGAACGACTGCGATGTGGCCGCCAGCACAATCGCGATCGTGCAGAGGTGTCGCCGGACGATCAGCCTCAAAAAAATTTGCATTGTTCAACCTCGAAATAATCCGCGTAAAACGTGACGATCAGGCAATGACCGAAGCCGGCACTACCGACGACATGTCTCGCTACGCCCCCCTGAACAAGCGCCCGTGGTCCGTGCCAATGCCCATGAACGGTCAGGGAAAACACGGAGGGGATCATGCTCTCGAAGCGCTCGACTTCCGCAGGAGTGAAAATGCCCTCGGCACCATCGCACGGGTCGATATGGCAGGCCAGCACCGACAGCGGGGAGATTATTTCCGAGACCGCGTCCTCAAGCCAGCGAAAATCCGGGACGCCGGCGCCGAACTCCCATTTATTGTCGTTAAAGCAGACAAATTCGACCGATTTATACCTGAATTTAAAATTATAACTACCAAACATAGTGTGAAAAATATCCTGCCCGAAAGTAAGGGCGTCATGGTTCCCGATCACCACCAGAAATGGATACCGCGACTTCCGGAAAACCTCCACCGACCATTCGTATTCCTGTAGAAGGCCCTGATTGGTGATATCGCCGACGATCATTATAAAGTCCATGTCATCCCGGTTATTGAGGATTTTGATTATTTTCTCGGTCTCCTCATAATACGTATGAGTGTCGGCGACGAATGCGACCTTGAATGGGATGGACCCATCATCCATCGACATGATTTTCGAAAGATTCTTCGCGTTGAGGTCATCGTATTTGTCACTTTCCGAGCCAAAAGGCGTGAAAACAAAACTGTCGCACCCCGTCAGGCCCGCGACCAGCAACAAAAGCAGCGACAGTGCGAACAGCACCACCCATCCCCTTCCCATCGCCCCCCCGACTCAACCCGGCGCTAACGGCATCGATAAGACATAAATGACCCGGGTGGAATCGTCAATAAAAATATGTTGCATAGTCAACTAATATTAGTTGACTATGCAACTTTATTTGCAATAATGACCGGCAGCGAACGGGTATTCGCATATTCACTCCTGAAGTAATTTTCGACAGACATGAAGCGGGAAGGAGGGGATAGCATGGTCGCGCTGGATCAGCACCGATCCGTACTTATAGAAAACAGTGGGATTCGCTATGCCGGGACGATCATAGCGGTCGGAGCGCTTTATAGCATTCTCTTCGATTTATATACCTATATTTTCAACCCGCCCTCAAACATAACGCTCACCGCGCTAGTGGTCGCACTTGATTTCATAATCGCCGCCCTCTTTTTCTTTTTTGTTTCCCTGCATAAATATCTTTATAGCATCCTGGTTCCGGCAATATTTCTCGTGAACGCCTCGGCGTCATATTTCGTCCGAACGTTGAAAATAACGATTTCACAGAACATCATGGGAATAGTCCTCGAGAGCAACATTGAGGAAGCGGCCTCGCTGCTCGGAGCGAGTTTCTGGTGTTGGATGGCAGTGCATTTGATGATATCGATAGCTATTGCAAGCGTCATCGATAAAAATCGCATACAGGTGAATACGGGAACTATTCTTGGGCTATCATCAGTAGCGCTCATAATTGCATTGTTACTTTTTTCCGGGTTCCCGAACAAGTCCATCCCGCGGCAATTGGTGAAAAGAAATCTTCAGGCTTCATTGATGAGCTCACTGCATGGATACGCCCGCTCACAGTATATTCATTCGATCGAAAGAATCGACATCTCGGACTCGGGGTGCACTCACAATGGTCAAGATCTTGCACTGATTCTCATACTGGGCGAATCGGCAAGGTCCGATCACTTCCATATAAACGGATACACTCGTCAAACTACCCCGCTGATGGAGAAAGAAAACGTCGTTTCTTTTACTGAAGCCTATTCCAGCTTTTCATTTACAAGAAAATCAGTTCCCTGTATTATAACGAGAGCCACTGCCGATAATTATGACTTGTCTTTACGAGAAACAAGTTTCATATCCGCCTTTCGACGCGTCGGTTTCCAAACGGCTTGGATATCCAACCAAAGGGAGCACCACACGAAACACGATACAACGGTTTCGGTATTCACGCGGGAAGCCGGGACGACTGTTTTCCACAACCCAATGCGCGCGGATCAGGGCGACGCCGCACGCTTCGATGAGGAACTGCTGCCGTACTTCAGTAATTTTCTTGGAAAAGGGGACCGGCGCCTTTTCGTCATCCTCCATACTATAGGAAGCCACTGGCTTTACAACGCGCACTATCCCCCATCATTCGCGAGATTCACCCCAGTCGCCACCAATAAAAACCCCACGAAAACCGACAGACAGGCGCTTGTCAACTCGTATGACAATACCATTCTTTACACCGATTATTTTATTTCGTCGGTCATCGAAGAGGTCAG
>ERZ795031.4285-NODE-4285-length-12100-cov-14.572769_pt1 | contig 12100 bp, 11 predicted proteins | sample MGYA00375123_ERZ795031 | MGnify/ENA primary metagenome ERZ795031 (study PRJEB30166, sample SAMN05720159) | activated sludge metagenome | isolation source: anaerobic digester from wastewater treatment plant | place: USA | collected 2015-04-21 ... | reverse complement strand
TGGTGTTTGATAACGGCAGCTGCCCTGAAATGGTCGCGTACCTGCAAGAGCTTTTTGCGCAAGGGAAGATTGACCGCCTGGTGCTCTCCGCGCAGAATATTGGCAAGCTGAACGCGCTCTACCGCATCACGCAGCTGGCATCCGGCAGCGTGATTGCCTACAGCGACGACGACGTCTACCACCTTAAAGGCTGGCTGCCCGCGCATCTTGAGGTTCTGGACACTTTCCCGAATGTCGGCGCGGTCACTGGCTTTTACATCCGCCAGCGCGTGGTCATGAGTTCGGACAGCACGCTTGCGTGGGCAGAAAGCTCTGCCGAAGGCGTGGAACGTGGTCTGCTGATGCCGCGCAAGTGGGAAGAAGAGTACATGGACAATTCCGGGCGCACGGAAGAACGCTACCAAAGCGAAGTTGCCGGGGTTGAGGACGTGCTGGTTTCGTATCATGGACTAAAAGCCTGGGTCAGCGCGCACCACTTTGAGGTCATGGCGCCCAAAAAAGTGCTGCTCGAAGTGTTGGACGAAATGCTTGTGGACGGGTGGAGCGACCAGCTGATGGGCAGGATGGTAGAAATGGACGACCGCATGGACGCCAAAGCTTATCTGCGCCTGACCACCTACGCGCAGACCATGCGCTTGCTGGGCAACGCCCTGGACCCGGAAGTCGCTGCTCTGGCGGCACAGGACGGCATCCAGGCTGAGGCTGCAGCCAGCGCGAAACCCCGCTCCGGGTTGCTTGCGCGCCTGGCAGCCCAACGCCGCGTGCGGAACGGCATCCAGGGCTTGATTAACTGGCTTTATGGGCTGCTGCACCAGAACGGGAGGGAATGATGCGTTTTCTCATCGTAGGTTTGGGCTCCATTGGCAGAAGGCACCTGCGCAACTTGCGCGCGCTTGGGCAGCAGGATATTCTGCTTTACCGGACCCACCGCGCCACGTTGCCGGATGAAGACCTGGAAGGACTGCCGGTCTTCACAGATTTAGCTGAAGCTTTGGCAGAAAAGCCCAACGGCGTCATCATTGCCAACCCTACCTCCGCGCACTTAAGCACCGCGCTGCCTGCCGCCCGGGCTGGCGCGAACCTGCTGATTGAAAAACCTATCTCCCACACGCTGGAAGGCCTGGACACGCTGCGGGAAGCCCTGGCGCTCAATCAGGCTCGCGCCATGGTGGGTTTCCATTTCCGCTACCATCCGGTGCTGGGTGAAATCCGGCAAATCCTGGCAGAAGGAAGCCTGGGATGGACGCTGTCCGGCCGCGCCCACTGGGGCGAGTACTTGCCCGGCTGGCACCCCTGGGAGGACTACCGCACTTCGTATGCCGCGCGGGCAGACCTTGGCGGAGGCGTTACCAACACGCTCTCGCACCCCTTTGACTACCTGCGCTGGATGCTTGGGGAGCTTGTTTCAGTAAGCGGCGCCCTAAGCAAGCTCAGCGACCTGGAACTGGACGTGGAAGACAACACCGACGCGCTGCTCGAGTTCGCCAACGGCGCGCGCATGTCCGTCCATCTGGATTACTATCAGCAGCCGGCTTCCCATACCCTCGAATTTGCTTGTGAGCGCGGCCGTATCCTCTGGGACAACGCTGACGGAAGCGCGCACGTGTTTCCCGCTGATGCCGCGACCAGGCGGCAGATTATCCCGCCGGAAGGCTTTGAACGCAACGACATGTTCCTGTCGGAAATGGCGGACTTTATCCGCCTGTGCAGGGGCGAGAATTTTGATTACTGTTCACTTGAGGATGGCATCCGCGTCCAGCAAATTGTAGCGGCGGTCCGGGAATCCCACGCGCAGGAAAGCCGGCGGGTCAGCCTGGCATGAAAGCGGAAGATGCCCTGGTGGTAAAATCTAAACGGAAATTCACGGGATAAACAAAAAAAATGGAACAAAACATCCTGAGTAAATTCGACATGAGTGGGCGAACGGTGCTGGTAACCGGCGCGGGAGGCCTCCTGGGCAAGCAATTTTCCCTGGCGCTGGCGCAAGCCGGCGCGAGCGTGATGCTGGCAGACCTGGCTGAAGACCTGGCGCAGGCGCAAGCTGAATTCATCCGGGCCCAGGGTTTGACCGCGGAAGCCGTGGCTGTGGATGTGATTGACCCGCTTTCCACGCGGGCGATGGTCGCCCACACGCTGGGTCGTTTTGGGAGATTGGATGCGCTGATTAACAGCGCGGCTCTGGACCCCAAATTTGACCCGCAGCACCAGGGCCAGCAGGCTGCCAATGCCTTCGAAAGCTATTCCCTGGAAAATTGGCGCAAAGCGCTGGACGTGAACCTGACTGGCATGTTCCTGGCTTCCCAGGCCGCGGTGGAACCGATGCTGGCGCAAGGCGCCGGCGTTATCGTGAACATTTGCTCAACCTACGGTTTGAACGGACCGGACCAGCGCATTTACGAGCGCCCGGACGGCAGCCGTTCTTTCAAGCCGGTCTACTATTCCGTCACCAAAGCGGGCGTGCTGGGATTCACGCGCTACCTGGCGGCGTATTACGCGGGCAAAAACATCCGCGTCAACGCCCTCACGCCGGGCGGTGTTTACAACGGGCATGATGAACACTTTACCAAATCCTACTCCGCCAAAACCATCCTGGGACGCATGGCGAACCTGGATGAGATGAGCGCGGCAATGCTCTTTCTGGCGTCTGACGCGTCTTCTTATATGACCGGCAGCAACCTGGTGGTCGACGGAGGTTGGACGGCATGGTAAGCCAACCCGAAGTGCTGGCTCTCATCCCTGCCCGCGGTGGGTCCAAGGGTATTCCGCGCAAAAACATTCGCGATTTCGCGGGCGCGCCTCTGATTGCCTGGAGCATAGCCGCCGCGCTGCGCGCCGAATCCGTAACCCGCGTGATTGTTTCCACCGACGATGAAGAAATCGCGGCGGTCGCGCGGGAGTGGGGCGCTGAAACGCCTTTCCTGCGCCCTGCTGAACTGGCGCAGGATGACACCACTGATTATCCCGTGTTCCGGCATGCCCTGGACTGGCTGGCCTCGCGCGAAAACTACCACCCGGATGTCATTGTGCAGTTGCGCCCGACTTCGCCTGTGCGACCCTTGAACTGCGTGGATGACGCGCTGCGCCTGCTGCTTGCCCACCCCTCGGCGGACTGCGTGCGTGGAGTAGTGCCCTCCGGGCAGAACCCCTTCAAAATGTGGCAGGTCGACGCTGAAAGTGGGCGCATGCTGCCTCTGCTTCCGGTGGAAGGACTTGCCGAGCCCTATAACGCCCCGCGCCAGAGCCTGCCAAAAACCTACTGGCAGACCGGGCACATAGACGCCATCCGCGCCAGCACAATCCTGGAAAAAGCCTCGCTCACCGGCGACGAAATTTGGCCGCTGATGATTGACCCGCGCTACAGCGCGGATATTGACACCCCCGCCGATTGGGAGCGCTATGAACGCCTTTTGCAGGACCCGCAAATCCAGGCGGTGGACCCGCTGGTTTGCCGGCGCGCCTTCCCGGATCGGGTGCGCCTGCTTTTGATGGACTTTGACGGGGTGTTGAGCGACGACCTGGTGTTCACAGACCAGGACGGGCGCGAATCGGTGCGCTGCAGCCGCTCGGATGGCTTTGGGTTGAGCTTGCTGCGCGAAAAAACGGATATTCAGGCGGCGGTGCTTTCCCGCGAGGAAAACCCGGTGGTCAGCGCCCGCTGCCGAAAGCTGAAACTGGAAGTTTTTCAGGGCGTTCAGCAAAAAGACCAGGCGCTAAAAGACCTGATTGCTGAACGCGGCTGGAACCCCGCGGAAATACTTTACATTGGCAACGACCTGCCCGACCTGGCTGTTTTGCCCCTGGTTGGCTTCTTTGCCGCCCCTGCCGACGCGCACCCCGAAGTGCTGCGCCGGGCGGACTTGACCCTAAAACACAAAGGCGGGCGCGGCGCTGTGCGCGAACTTTGCGAACGCCTGCTGGCTGACTCACATTCTCATACCCTGGAGACCCTATGAACCGCGAAGTGACAATTGGAAACCGTAAAGTCGGGGACGGACACCCGGCATTTATCATTGCGGAAATTGGAATTAACCACAACGGCAGCCTGGAATTTGCCAAGCAAATGATTTTTGCGGCGCATCAGGCCGGCGTGGACGCGGTGAAATTCCAAAAGCGCACCCCCGAACTGTGCGTGCCGGAACATCAGCGCAGCCAGATGCGCGATACCCCCTGGGGTTACATCAGCTACCTGGACTACCGCTATAAGGTGGAATTCGGGCAGGAGGATTACCAGGAAATCGACCGCTACTGCAAAGAGCTTGGAATTGACTGGTTGGCTTCCTCCTGGGATATCCCTTCCGTGGAGTTCATGGAGCAGTTCAACCCACCCGCGCACAAGATCCCTTCCGCGCTGTTGACCGATCATGCCCTCCTGCGCGCGTACCGCGCCACCGGGCGCCCCTTAATTCTCTCTACCGGCATGTCCACCCTGGAAGAGATCAAAGAATCGGTTGCGCTGGTCGGCGAGGATAACCTGATCCTGTGCCACACCACCAGCAGCTACCCCTGCCCTCCGGATGAACTCAATCTGCGCATGATCCAAACCCTGCGCGAGATGTTTAACTGCCCGATTGGTTATTCCGGGCACGAGGTAGGCCTGGTGCCATCCGCCGTGGCGGTAGCCCTGGGCGCCTGCCTGGTGGAACGCCACATCACGCTTGACCGCGCCATGTGGGGCAGCGACCAGTCAGCTTCGGTCGAGCCGCAGGGCATTGAACGCCTGGTAAAGTACATCCGCGTCACTGAACAAGCGCTTGGAGATGGCGTCAAGCAGGTCTACGAAAGCGAAAAATCATCCCTGAGCAAACTGAGACGCTTCAGTCAGTAAGTATGGCAGCTAAAAACTTTGTCAAACGCGCGCGCCGGCGCCTGGCAGTATCCCAGGCGCACCTGCGCAGCGACCAGCGCACCCGGCGCATGGCCGAACTTGTCGCGAGGCAGGCTCCTGAGGCCAGACGCGCGCCGGTGCTCTTTTTCAATGCCAGTACGCGCCTCTCGGGCATGAGCCTGAACGCCGCCTTTGGATTGCTTGCCTCCTGGTCTTTGCGGATGCAAGGCGTTCCGGTCGTTAATTTTGTCTGCCAGCGCGGCATGACCCAATGCGTTCTGGGCACCGACCGCGGCGAGCCCCCCAAAGCGCCGCCCTGCGCGGCTTGTCTGCGTCAATCCCGCGCGCTTTATCACCAATCCGATACGCGGCCGTTTGTTTTTGAGCCCGAACCTGAATTGGACGCGGCCATCGCGGAATTGGATTTGGCAGAGCTGAGCGCTTTTGTTTACAAGAGCATGCCCCTGGGCGAACTGGTTTTGCCAAGCGCGCGCTGGATTCTGCGCCGACACCACTTGCAGGAAGACCCCACCACCCTGCGCATTTTGCGCGAATACATCCGCTCTGCCTGGTCTATTGGCGCGCGTTTCGGCAAACTGCTGGATGAGGTGAAGCCTGCTGCTGTGGTTGTATTTAATGGGATGCAGTACCCGGAAGCTTCCGCGCGTTGGGTCGCCCGTCAGAAAGGCTTGCCAGTTTATTCGCATGAAGTAGGTTTGCGCCCCATGAGCGGCTTTTTTACATCGGGTGACGCCACTGCCTACCCGCTTGTAATTCCCCAGGGATTTGAACTGGACGACGCGCAAAACAACAGGCTGGACGCTTACCTGCAAAACCGCTTTAAGGGCAACTTCATCATGGCGGGCGTGCGCTTTTGGCCGGAAATGAGCGCCCTCGACCCCGAGTTTCTTGCGCTTGCGGCTCATTTCAAGCAAGTAGTGCCTGTTTTTACCAATGTAATTTTTGATACCAGCCAGCCCCACGCCAACGTGCTATTTGAGGACATGTTTACCTGGCTGGACGACGTGCTGGAGACCGCGCGGGCGCACCTGGATACGCTGTTTGTCATCCGCGCGCACCCAGACGAAGCCCGCAAGGGCAAAGCCAGCGAGGAATCCGTGGCCGAATGGGCTGAAAAACGGCAGGTGGAGCAGCTTTCCAACATCAAGTTCATCCGCCCGGAAACCTACATCAGCTCGTACGACCTCATCCGGATGGCGAAGTTTGTCATGATTTACAACTCCACAATCGGGCTGGAAGCCTCCATCCTGGGCGCGCTGGTGTTGGCGGCTGGCCGCTCGCGTTACAGCCAGGCCGATACCGTGAATTTTCCACAAAGCCGGCAGGATTACCAGCACGAACTTGAAGCGCTGCTTTCGGCCCCTGAAGTCCGCGCCCCGGAACGCTACCGCGAAAACGCCCGCCGCTTCCTCTATTATCAGCTCTACCGCTCGTCCCTGCCCTTCGAGGCCTTGCTTGAGGAAGACCGCGTTTGGGCGGGTTATGTACGCCTGAAAGAATTTGACCCGCAGCAATTGCTGCCGGAGAACTCGGCTGCCATGCGCGCCATCTCGGATGGAATCTTGGCTGGCGGAGATTTCCTGTTGAAGGAGGATTAGATGAGCCTGGAGAAAATTGTGGCGCTGGTGCCCATGCGGCATGATTCGGTGCGGGTGCCCGGCAAGAACTACCGCCCCATCGCTGGAAAACCGCTCTACCACCACATTCTTGAGACGCTGCTGGCCTGCCCGGAAATTACCCAGGTGGTGGTGGATACGGACAGCCCGGTGATTCTGGAAGGATTGGCAAAAGACTTCCCCACTGTGACTGCGCTTGTGCGGCCTGAGCATCTGCGTGCGGATACCATCCCCACGAATGAAATTTTGATGCACGATACCGCCCTGGCGCCTGCCGACCTGTACCTGCAGACCCACAGCACCAATCCGCTGCTGCGCTCAGGCACCATTTCTGCTGCTATCAGGGCTCTCAAAGACGGCTTCCCGGCGTACGACTCGCTCTTTGGCGTGACCAGGCTGCAAACCCGCTTGTGGGATGAGCTGGGCAGAGCGATTAACCACAACCCGGCCGTGCTGCTGCGCACCCAGGACCTGCCGCCTATTTACGAAGAAAACTCCTGCATCTACCTCTTTACCCGCGAAACACTTGTGCAGAAGCGCAACCGCCTGGGGGACCGCCCGCTGATGTTTGAAATCCCGGCTGAGGAAGCCTGGGATATTGACGAGGAAATTGATTTTACCGTCGCGGATGTGCTGCTGCGCGCTCGAAAGGAAACACAATGAAGGACGTCCTTATTTCTGCCCCTTATATGCTGCCCTTCATGCAGCGCTTCAGCCCGGTTTTAGAGCGGCTGGGTATGCGCGTAATTATCCCTGAGGTGCATGAACGCCTCTCAGAAGAAGAACTCCTGGCGTATGCCGGGCAGTTTGACGGCACTATCTGCGGCGACGACCGTTACACGCGCCGTGTCATCCAGGCTTGCCAGCCGCGCCTGAAAGTCATTTCCAAGTGGGGCACTGGCATTGATTCCATCGACCAGGAAGCCGCGGCTGAATTTGGCGTTGCCGTCCGCAACACGCCCAACGCCTTTACTGTGCCCGTCGCAGAGAGCGTGCTCGGCTACATGCTCAGCTTCGCGCGCCGCTTTGGCGCGATGGACAGCGCGATGAAATCCGGAGAATGGGAAAAAATTCCTGGATACACGCTTAGTGAAAAGACATTGGGCGTGGTTGGCGTTGGCAATGTGGGCAAGGCAGTGCTGCGCCGTGCCCGCGCTTTTGGAATGAAGCTTCTTGGTAACGATATTATTGAAATCGCGCCCGACTTCTTGCTGGAGAACAGCGTGGAATCCGTGCCGCTGCGCGACCTGCTGGAACGGGCAGATTTTGTAAGCCTGAACTGCTCGCTCACCCCTTCCTCTTTCCACTTGATGAACGCGGAAAGCTTTGGATGGGCAAAACCCGGCGCGGTGCTCATCAATACCTCCCGCGGACCTGTGGTGGAGGAGCCCGCCCTGGTGCGCGCGCTGCAGTCCGGCCGCCTGGCTGGCGCGGCGCTGGACGTTTTCGAGGTGGAACCTTTGCCTGTCGAAAGTCCTTTGCGTGGGATGGAGAACGTGCTGCTTGCGCCCCATAATTCCAACTCCAGTCCGTTCTATTGGGAACGCGTGCATTGGAACAGCATCCGCAACCTGGCGCTGGGACTCGGGCTTTCTGTTGGGGATATTGCCAGCATAAAGGCGCTGGAACAGCACAGCTGAAAGGAAGAGAAATATGACCGAACAGTCACAACGTGTTGCGCTCATCACCGGCGCTGCCGGGGGCATTGGGCAGGCTGCTGTAAACCATTTCTACGCGCAGGGTTGGCGCGTGATTGGGGTTGACCGCAAAGAGCGCCCAGCGGATTTCCCTGCGGACGGTCTCTATATTCAGACCGATATCGCAAAGCCTGAGAACCTGGAAATGGTCTTTGCGCAGGCATCCCGTTTTTCGCCTAAGCTGGACGCGCTGGTGAACAACGCCGCTTATCAGATTGCCAAGCCTCTGGTGGAAACCACGGTGGAAGAATGGGACCTGGTGATGGCTTGCAACCTTCGGCCGGCCTTCCTGGGGGCCAAATTGGGATACGCCTTGCTAAAAGCCGCGGGCGGCGCGATTGTGAACGTCTCCTCTGTCCATGCAGTCGCCACCTCCGCCAGCATAGCGGCTTACGCTGCCAGCAAAGGTGGGGTGCTGGCGCTGACGCGGGCGGAAGCCATCGAATTCGCGCCGGATAATATCCGCGTGAACGCGGTGCTGCCTGGCGCGGTGGATACTCCCATGCTGCGGGCGGGTTTTAACCGCGGGCACTTGGCGGCTGGCTCGGAAGAAGAGCAGCTGGCAGCGCTGGCGCGCAAAACCGTCAACGGCCGGGTGGCAAAGCCATCTGAAATTGCCTCTGTCATTTACTTCCTGGCGGATAACACCCAGTCCAGCTTTATGACCGGCCAGGCTGTGGTGGTGGACGGCGGCGCGACCGCGCGGCTGAGCACGGAATAAGCTAATGTCGGAAAAAACTGGTGTGAATCTCCCTCCTGGTCTGATCGAGACCGCGCGCAGGCTGTATGACGGGGCGCGCAGGCTGCCGGAGCTGCCCGCGGCGTACTTGCATCCCTGGCGAAGGGAATCCATCCAGAAACTGGGTCTGCTGCAAAACTCGCACAAAGGCGAGCGCTGCTTCTTGATTGGCAACGGACCCAGCCTGAAGCACACCGACCTTTCTCTGCTTAAGAACGAGTTTACATTCGGCTTCAACCGCATCTTTCTGGCCGCGGAGGAATTGAACTTCTCCCCTTCCTGTTTGGTCTCGATCAATGACCTGGTAATCGAGCAGTCCGCCCAGGAATTCCGCGCGCTGGCGATGCCCAAGTTTTTTGCCTGGCGTTCGCACAGGTGGGTTGGGATGGATGCCAACACACACTACCTCTACACCAGCTACACCTCACCCAAATTCGCGCGCGATGTGCGCGGCAGGGTTTGGGAAGGCGCCACGGTAACGAACGTGGCTTTGCAGCTGGCTTATTTTATGGGCTTCAGCACCGTTATTCTGGTCGGCGTGGACCACAGCTTTGCTACCAAGGGCACGCCCAACACCACGGTGCAATCCGAGGGGGATGACCCCAACCATTTTTCCAGCGCGTATTTCGGCAAGGGCTTCAGGTGGCAGCTGCCAGACCTGGAAACCTCGGAGCTGGCTTACCGCATGGCCCGCCAGGGGTACGAAGCTGACGGCCGCCAGGTGCTGGACGCGACCATCGGCGGCATGCTGGAAGTTTTCCCAAAAGTCGAATACACCAGTCTGTTTGATTAATCCCACCATTTTTGCCACGAACCGTTTGACCACATTGGTGCTTGCCTTACGCGTGTGGGTATAATAAGCGTATGTCGGAACCCGCGCTCATCTCCATTATCACGCCCTCCTATAATCAAGCTGCTTTTTTGGAACAGACCCTTCGCTCTGTTTTGGAGCAGGACTACCCCAACATTGAATACTGGGTTATCGACGGCGGCTCCACCGACGGCAGCGTGGATATCATCAAACGCTACGCGCCAAAGCTGGCCGGCTGGGTCTCCGAAGCGGACGACGGACAAGCTGACGCAATCAACAAAGGTTTTGCGCGAGCCCGCGGAGAATACATAGCCTGGCTCAATTCAGATGACCTGTACTACCCCGGCGCGCTCTCAGAAGCTGTCCGCGCGCTGGAAGCTAACCCTGCAGCGCCGTTTGTGTTCAGCGACGTGGAATCGATAGATGAAACAGGCGAGGCCTTCAACAGAATGCATTACGGGGATTGGGGCTTGGCAGACCTGATGCGTTTTCGGATTATTGGTCAGCCGGGGGTGTTCATGCGCCGCTCCGCCCTGCGAAAAGCGGGCTTTTTGGATACCAGCTACCAATATATCCTGGACCACCACTTATGGCTGCGCATGGCGGTCTTGGGCGCGCCTTGTTATGTTCCTGGGGCGCTTTGGGCGGCCGCCCGCGTGCACCCCAGTGCCAAAAACACGGCCCAGGCTTCAGGCTTTCAGCCGGAAGCGGAGCGGCTGGCAGAATGGTTGATAAAAGACCCGCGTTTTCAACCCTTGACCCGGCATATGCAATATCAAATCCACGCTGGCGCTCACCGCTTCAGCGCTTTTTACCTGGTAGAAGCGGGCTTACCCAAATTAGCGCTCTGGTACTATGCCCGCAGTCTTAATTTTAGCCCTGCCGTCGCGCTGCAAGATTGGCGTCGGATTTTATCCGCGCTGGCAAGCGTGGCCGGCCTGGGCGCGCTGACGCGTAAAGCCCGACAAGCCCGGCGCAAGCGCTACCAGGCAGACAACAAGGCGGCGCCGCGCCCATGAACGCCTCTGACTATCCCAAAGTTACCATCGTCACGCCCTCATACAACCAGGCGGTATATCTCTCAGAAACCATGCGTTCGGTTCTGGAGCAGGACTATCCAAACCTGGAATACATCGTTATTGACGGCGGCTCGGCAGACGGCAGCGCTGAGGTCATCCGCGGGTTCTCGGACAGGCTGGCTTACTGGCAGTCTCAGCCCGACCAAGGGCAGACAGATGCTATCAACCAGGGTTTTACGCGCGCCAGCGGAGAAATCCTTGCCTGGCTGAACTCGGATGACCTGCTTCTGCCAGGCGCGGTGAGCGCTGCGGTACGGCAGCTGCAAGCACACCCCGAAGCCGCCATGGTTTATGGGGATGCGCTGCTCATCAATGCAAGCGGTAAGAAAATTGGCGACTTCCCGGCTGCGCAGACGGATTACCACAAACTGCGCCGGGGTTATGTGCATATCCCCCAGCAGGCCGCGTTCTTTCGGGCGGATTTGTGGAAGCAGGTTGGTCCGCTGGACCCAAGTTTTTACTTCGCGATGGATTATGACCTATGGGTGCGCCTGGCCGCGAAAGCTCCGCTGGTGTATGTACCCGAGCTGTGGGCGGCTTTTCGTCTGCACGGGGATGCCAAGTCCATTGCCGCGGATGACCGCTGCTGGCCGGAGATGCTGCGCGTGCATTATCGCGACGGTGGAAAGCCGCTCGCGCCAATTGTGGCAAAATACTGGGTGCGCAAACTGGTAGCCCCCATCTTGATGCGCCGGCGGAAAAAACAGCTGGCGAACGGAGAATAATCCCCGCTAAACTCCTTGAGTGAATCTGTTTGTGCAAAAATTCACCATCTTCGACTTAAGACCCTTGCATTATTCTTTAATCTGGTATAAAATAATCGCAATTAATAAGCCACATGGGCGCCGGACGTAGGGAACCGGCGCAAAAGGATCGCCAGTAACGAAGGACGCAGATTAGTGGCGATCCTTTTTTTAATGGCTATCGAAGAAGGCGACCGAAACGCCGTCTCCGCCTTCTTTTTCCCCACCCTGTTCCCAGCGTTTAACCAGGTGCGTATGCTGTAAGACATCCCGCACAGCTTGCCTTAGCACGCCGGTGCCCTTACCGTGAATGATGCGTCCGAAGGGCAGGCCAGAAAGATAGCCCTGTTCCAAATAAGTATCCAGTTTATCCAAAGCGTCTTCCACCCGCATTCCGCGCAAATCAAGTTCCATCCCAGGGGAGGCCACGCTGGGCAGCTGCGTTTTGCCTGCTGTAGGTTTGGGCGCTTCCACGGGTGCGCTAAAATCCGGGGCGGTTTTACGCTCCACTTCTTGCGGCTTCAGGCGCATGCGCAGCATGCCCACCTGAACCTCGATTTCATCGTCAT
>ERZ795031.4280-NODE-4280-length-12113-cov-4.444933_pt1 | contig 12113 bp, 6 predicted proteins | sample MGYA00375123_ERZ795031 | MGnify/ENA primary metagenome ERZ795031 (study PRJEB30166, sample SAMN05720159) | activated sludge metagenome | isolation source: anaerobic digester from wastewater treatment plant | place: USA | collected 2015-04-21 ... | reverse complement strand
CTTTCAGTTTGTTGTTGCCGAATTTATTCGACCAGGTCAGCATGAACGTGCGTTCGGTTTGCTGGTAGGAACTTTTGATCAGCAAGTTTAATTCCGGCTGGTCGGCGGTGCCGAACCAGTTATTGGTAAGAAAAATGTCATTGACATTCAGGTTGAGGGTTCCCCATTTTTCACTGAGTTTCTTTTGAACGCCGATGGACAGGTTGCCGTTCGGGTTCCATTTATAAACGCCCCAGTAGCCGGGCGAAAAAAAGTTGGCCGAGACTTCCAAAGAAAAGGCTTTGGGAAGGGTGAAAGATTGCGTGGAATTGACCCCGAAAAACACGTTTTTGAGTTTCAGGCTGTTGCCTTCGTACTGAAAATCCGCCCGCTGATGTACGCCGAACAGGTTGTTTTGCATATCCCACCATTTGGCCGGGTGCAGCTGGAAAAAGAGCGAGGCAAACACCCCTTCCGAATTACCCACATTTTCCGGCCTGTTGAACTGCGTATTTTTCACATGATCGATTACCGGAATATCCCGGATGGATTCGTCTTCCTTGCTGTATTCCACCGAGAACTGCCAGGATTTGATGCGGTAAGGTCGGACGATAAACTTAGTGTGCAATATGGGCTGTGTACTGTTCGGCGTTCATCAGACCGCCAACTTCAGCTGCATCTACCATCTTAATTTTTACGATCCATCCTTCACCGTAAGGATCTTTATTTAGAATTTCGGGATTGGATTCTACCAGGGGATTCATCTCCAGAATTTCTCCGCTTACCGGCATAAACATATCGGAAACAGTCTTAACTGCTTCGATGGTCCCGAACACTTCTTCTTTAGCCAGAGTCTCGCCCATGGTTTCAATCTCGACGAATACTATATCTCCAAGTTCGCCCTGTGCAAAATCGGTGATCCCTACATAACCTGTATCACCTTCAATGCGGATCCATTCGTGGTCTTTTGTATAAAGCAGATTTTCCGGTAAATTCATGTCATGATCTTTTTATGGTTAGAGCTTCAAAAATAAGGAATTTTTAAAAATCCATCCCTCCTCACTGAACTTTATATTGTCCGTGTTGATCCCTTAACTACAAGTTCAGTCTTTATAACCTTTGTCCGGAAGTTACCGGGGGTCTCTGTTTCAAACATTCTCAAACAAACTGAAAATAAACTTTAGCTTAAGGAATTACTGAACCAGGGTAAATTTCAGACTGAATCCGAAATTTGTATTTGATGTCGGAAAGGTATTGGCAACAAATGGATCATTCATTGTATGATCGGCGAAAAGCTGGAGATTAAACCTGTCACTCAATACATAGTCGGCAGTTATACCGGCAGTAAAGACCTTCTGGCCCACCACGGGCTGATTGACATCCTCAATAAGTTTCCTTGCAAGTGTTTTATTATCCCTTATTGAAAGGTCAAAACGCAGGTTCAGGTCGCTTTTCAATGATTTCTGGCCTCCACCCGTCCTCAGGATTATCTGTACCTCATCGAACCTGTAACCTGCACCTATTATCAGTTCATTTATCCTTGCATCCGCAATCTGGTTACTTGTAAGGTTCAATGATATTGTTCGTGATTTTCTCCACTCAAATCTTGTTGTAAGGCTGTTTTTCCAGTTCATGTCGATATTGATCAGCGGGCTGAATTGTTCATTCAGTGTCACAACTCCAATCTCATACTGCTGTATATAATTATTCTGAAGGTCCCTGAGGCTGTTTACCCCTTCGGCGTTAGTAATAAAATTCAGGTTCGTTGTATAACTCCCTATCTGATATGTGCTCCTGTACTGGTGAGAAATATTTATTGATCTGAATGTCTTCTGGATAAATGGGAATCTTGATAAACCATCAAATGTAAATCTCCAGTTTGGCATCATTCTCAGAGCCGAAGGAAAGGTTTCAAGTGTTACCTTTTCCGGATCTGTCTTAGTATATGCTGCGAGGAATGCAGGGATCATAACTTCACGGGAAGTCCTGCCATAGCCACTTTTGAACGGACCTTTTATTTGTTCCCCGGTGAGTGGATCTGTATCGGGATCATAATTCGGATCAATTTTGGCTCTTTCAGCAGCTCTCCTTGATGAAATTATTATCAGGTTCTCTTTGAATTTCTCGAAGGTAGGGGAAACATAATCATTTTCCTTAGTGATTTTTTCAAACGCAGTACCCCACGAAATAACCGATATTGAAAAGTTCCCTGTAACGATCCTGTTTCGGGTGCTGTCGGGGAAGTTGCCATTTATATCGGCAATATAGTAGGCGCTGACACCTTCCAGGAATCTCCTGTCGGCATTAACGTCCAGTCTCATTCCCGGGAAAGGTTCAACCTGAGCCCGTGCCGACAGATCGAAGCGGTTATTGTAAGTTGCCGGTGTATTAAGAAGTGAGTCTTTTGAAAGCCAGCCGTTCATTGCCGCTTTGTCGAAGAATTTTTTATCACTGTAACCCAGAATGAACGGCCATCCGGGGGCAAGAATATCATTATAGTCCGACATTCCCAGGTAATTTGTTCCCGGCATGTATCCGGGCAGGAACTGACCCTGTGATGAGGTAAGAGTGAGGCTGACATTTCTTACTCCCATTAAAGCCCGTACAAAATACTCGCCGGTCACAATGAACGGACTTCGTTTAACAGGAACCCTGCCTTCGATATCAACCTTCGCGCCGTCAACCCTTTCGGTTGTTGTAAAGTTTATACGGTTTTCATTGACAATATCCAGCTTCCCCTGTACTTCCTTACCTTCCTTGTCTGTCACCCTGACCTTTACATCGCTTGTCTTCAGATTATGGGTAATTCCCCGGATAACATTGGGTCTGAAGCTGATATTAGTCCTTGACCAGGTAACTGTCTTATACTCACGCTTCATTCTCTGTGCAGCATCCGGACGTGTGTTGTTCTCAATCTGCTTAAGAAATTTTAATTTGCCATAAAGAGTTGTCAGCGAAGCCATTGCAGTTAGTGAAAGATCGTTGCGGTTCTTGATCGAATTCCCTATATCAATATTCATGCTGTCGGGATAGACCGGCCCGGCAAGCCATGTATAATCAGAACCATACCGGGCATTCGCATTGACCCACGAAAGCAAAGGCAGCTTATTTACAGGTATTGTATATGTGAGGTTGAGGAAATGATTGTAGTTTGTCGTTCTGCCAAAATTCCGGAGATTGGTCATTACCGAATCGCGCCAGAGATTATATTCAGTACTGTACCTTCTCCGGTCAACCCCTCCTGAAGGCTCATCTATACGGGCAATATTGTTGGCAGTAAAGTCAAATTTAAGCTGACGGGTAAGATCATATTTAAAATCGAACATCCTTGTCCATTCAAAATCCTTCCTGAAGGTCGGAGTGATTTTGAGATACGGATTATTTATATTCCTTGATTTAACCTCATTATAATAGCGGTTCATGTCGGTCCTGAAGGCAATACTCCTGGGGAACACATAGAAATTAAAATCTTTTATAAGTCTGAACACAGGGGCATTAAGGAATTTAACATTCTTGAAAGGAGCGATATTGGCAGGTTGTGCCTCGTAGTTATAATTAAGTCCGCCCCTGTAATTCTTTTCCAGGTCAATTTCAGTTTTTGTATTACTCTTATAGATTTCATTGTAAGTGTAATTCACGCTGAGGTTTGCAAGGTCCCATGCATGTGATTTTTCTCCGCGTCTTGCCACACCGGCATTGCTCACGGCTATAGTTTTTCTCTGGGCCAGATCTTCAGCGATCGATTTTATTGAATCCCTTGAATGGCTGTCGCTTGCATTTAAAAGTGCATCGTTAAGGTAAATATCAGGATCGAGGGGGTTATAGAGAGGTCTCACTCTGGTTTCCGAATATCCAACATATACCGGAAGCCTTACTCCTGTTTTTTCCGGGAAGAATTTTCCGAGTTCAATTGTTGAGGAAAGATCATATTTTACAATTGTTTCCTTGCTCCGTTCATTAACTTTCTTTTCGATGCTTCCCCAGCCCGGAGTACTTGTCTGACCTACCATATCGACGGTGCCGAAATCTGCCAGCCGTGCCTGCAGATGAGCGTTGGCAGCCCATCCGCCATCTTCAATAAAATCGCTGAGCCTGAGTTCATTAACCCACACTTCTCCCGATTTGGGATTCCCATCATCTCTTCCCGGATCACGGGTCCTTATAGGATTCCTGACCCCTACCATAATTACTTTTACATTGCTGAGATTGGGATTACCCGAAACAGATATCCTGTGGCCTTCGTTAACATAAACAAAAACATCCGAGACACTTAGAGATGATCCCGGCTCCTGCATCCTTTTATTACGTTCCTGTTTGGCTTCCTGGAAAACCGAAAGATCGATATTGAAGCTGTTTTCCTCAGGCCACACAAAGATCCTCGACTTATCCGATTTATTATCATATTTCCCCGGAGCCGTGAGTTTAAGTGGTAGCTCGTATTCATAAAAATTGCTCTTATAATCCGAGCCGATCCTTATGAAAGCAGTCAGCTCATTATCCGAAAGATATTGTCCAATAAGTGCTTCAGCATGAACTTCCATACGCAGGCGCCTGTACTGCCGTATATCAAGATTGACATTCCTGAATGCAGCTCTGGCATCTCCATCTTCCAGATCCTGTACACGCAGAACCATGGATTGTTCATTTAACTGCCGCAGCTGAGGATTTGTGGGATCAGTGATCCTTGTGAATCCCGGAGGAAGAACATAATTCACAGGCTCTTTCCCGGAGTTCTCTTCGATGTTTACCGAGCTTATCTCAAAAGTTCCGTCAGTAGCTTCAGGGATAGTAATCCTTTCGCCTCCCTCCATGAATGAGATGTTATATTTCCTCCATTCCGCTCTGACAAGGTCGAGATCGGCAAAACGGAATATCACAGGTTCCTTGAAGCCCCGCATGAACATCCTCATGAAACGTATCGATTTGAAATCACTGATGGAACCGATTGCTTTATTGTAATCAGTTATAGGGATCTTGAACTGGTACCATTTGACTTTTGATTTTGTACCGTTTGCCATTGTGGCTTCATATTCTATTTCATCTACAATATAATTTGAGCCGATCTTTATGTCTCCCGGCCTCATACTTACCCGGTACTGATAATAGCTTTCAGTTTCACTGAGTGTATTATCGCGGTTTATATCTTCCATATCAGGCAGTGTAGATCCGGATGTCGGGTATGATTCGGGCGACATATCAGATGTAGGTGAGTTACCCTCATGGCCGTTATATTTCTTATATCTTTCGAGAATTCCCAGCTGTCTGAAATCATAGTCTGAACCCCTGAAATAATGAAAGTCATCATTTGAAGGGTCCTTAATTATTTCCTGATAAACTTCCGGTTTTGTTATCAGCATGGATTTCTGAAGATAATCAGAGAAAAAACTTGCTTCATCCTCATTTCTTAATCCGTCAAAACCGACATCCTGGTAAAGCCGTGATTCAGGTGCGTTATCGAAGGCATGTACGACTGCCTGAACCGTAGGCACACGTCCCCAGTTTGTTGTGTCGACATTTGCAGGCACGGGGGAACCGGGTAGTCCGTTCTCAAAACTTTTTCTGGAGTCACGAAGGATATCTTCTGAAATATTTCCCAGATTTATATAAAGGTCACCGCCCTCGTGTTCAGGGTTCTCAACAAAAGGATCCATCAGCCAGAACTTGATATACTGGATGTTTGCTGTTTCGAAATCGCTTGTAAGGACCTCTCTCATTATACCACCCCATCTCGATTCAGGAGTGTTGAGCTTACCTTCGGAGTTCATACCTTCAGAATAGAGGCCCGGATCAGTATCATAGTTGTACGGGCCCTTTTCATCGGGGTAATATCCGACGTTGAGCACCGTGATGTTTGTGGGAATGCCGCTCGGACTTTCACGGTAAGGGAATATTTCGTTTTCATATATTTCCCTTACAAAGTGGCTCGACTGCAGATCGGGGTTCTGCTTGATATGATCCGGGGTGGATGATCCGTTCCGCAGCAGGAGTGGATCGATCACATACCATGCAATTTTTGCCCTGTTAAAACCACTTGCAATATTATCATTCAGTCTTGCTTCAGGGAAAAGCTGGTCCTGACCCTGAGGGACACTGGAAATGGTCCAGGCATTAAAGGATTTCAGATCGAGGGGTATTTCACTCGATTCAAAATCGTCGATATAAGAATTGCCTGCACTTGATATCGCCCGTGAATGGCCGGGAACAAGCTGGGCAAATTCACCAAAAAAGGAAAGTGATGAGGGTGTCTTTGTTTCAAGCAGCGGTATCTTATCAATTATGTTTGTCAAAAACTGTGACTGTGTTTTATAAGAAGTGTTCAGACCCCAGATTGTGTTTGAAATGGGTTCCTCTCCAAAATTGACTTTCTGTGTATATGGCCTTTCTGTTAGATGAAGAATTGTTCCTCCTATATTGAAATTATCAGAAATCCTGTAATCCAGATGTGTCCCCACCAGGGTTTTTGTCTGGAAGCCGAAAAACTGGTTGCTTTCAAGGGATACCTGTATTGGGGTCTGGGATTCAATCAATGCCTGGTTAATTATTCTTACGGTACCCATATTATAATCGACAGTATAGTCGGTATTTTCCGTAAGTGTCACCCCTCCTGCCGTCACTTTAACCGAGCCCTGGGGAATATTTGATGCATTTAACCTTATTTCAGATCCCGATTCGGATCTGTACTGCCCCGAAAGTATGAATTTGTTCTTTTCGGCCATCTGGCGGGCTACAGTCTGTGTAGAATCATATAATTCCTGAAATATATATTTTTCTGCAAGGGTATTATCATTTATCTTCCGTTTCAGGTGGCTTCCGAAGGGTTCAAGTACCGGAAAGATTATCTTTCCTCTTTCCGTCATCACAGTAACCCCTTCAATAAAATCAAAATACCCGTCTGCTTCCCTGTCACGCTGGGAATTCAGGTTATCGAGACCCATTACCTGGAGAAGGATCATATCCTGAAGCTTACCGTCGGGAAGATAATTTATTGAATTTCCGGTATTATCATCCTGATAAAGAATATTGAGTTCGAAATCATTTGTCTCAAGTCTTCCCGATCCCAGGGAATAAACGTTTTTCATCATGAGGTCCCAGGTAGGGAGCTTCGGGCTCAGGGTTGTCCCTTTTATGAGTTTCAGAACAAGAGTTTGCGGAGCAACAATACCGTCGGTTGAGAACTCACCAACCTTATATACCTTCCCGTTAAGAGTATATTCATAAGCCACTGCCAGAACCTCATCGGTATTGAGTGCTGAATTCAGAGATATATAGCCCAGCTGGGTATTTATCGTGTATTCTCTTTCATTCAGCTTACGGGCATTTTCAATCTTCTCATAATCCCGTCCGATCTGGAAAGCCGGGTAAAGCGGGTCAAAAACATTTGTTACCTGATCAACATCCCTTACCCCGGTATATGAAGTATTCAGTTGTTCATATAATTTGTTGACAGTATTATCAGGGAAAACGGGGGCTCCGGGAGTTTCCTGAAATCCGGGAATATTATTGAAAATATGATTTCCGTTCTCAGCCAGGTCCATGAAAGCAACGATATTCCTGTTGCTTCCTTCTTCAAAGCGGCTTGTTTTGTTTGTGATCCATACCTCAATCCTTTCAATGTTCACTCCGGAGCTTACCACCGGGAGGTTCTTAAGTGCATCATCGTAGATATCCCGGAAAAACTGTGAGAGGAAGAAATGACGGTTTGCTTCGTAATCGTCGACGAAAATATCAAATTCGGTCTGCTGGGCTCCACCCTCAACCTGTATCACGGATGATTCTCCCTTTTGCTGGGAAAGTACTGTTGTCACAGTTAGCTTTCCGAACTGCATTTCAGTTTTCAGGCCGAAAAGGCTGTAACTTCCTGTTATCAGTGTACCTGTAAGAGGAAGAGTAACATCACCGGCTTCAATCTTCTTTATTATCTCATCTTCCTTTCCTGAATACTGAAGCTTGGTCCTGTTCTCAAACTCAAACATAGCATCAGTATTGTAGTTAACCCCCAGTTCCATTTTGTCGCCGATGGTACCGGTGACATTCATCTGGATCTTTTCCTTGAAGTCGAATGTGGGAATGGTCCGCAGTTTTTCCGAAAGAGTCGGATTTTCCGTTCTGGAAATGTTGATCCGAAAATGAGTTCAGCTGATCCCTGGGGAATTATGTTAATAACATTGCTCCCGAATATTTTGTCAAATGTTTCACCCCCTACCTGTATTTGCGGGATAAGGTTGGATCTGAATCCTGCCACATCACCTGAAATTCTTGATTGCCAGTAATCGCGCATTGCCCTTCCGAATTCATATTTCCTGAATTCCTCAGGGCTCATATGGACCGGAGTCCGGTAATCAAACGATCCTACTTTCTGGTAAATTATATACTCGTTCTTCTCAGGATCATATATCACGTTTGATGTGATATTTGACGGATTATTAAGGTAAAGAGGATTTTTATTCCTTACTTCCCAGGGTATCCCTGAAACATCCTGAAGCTTCAGTACCGGCCGGGGGGTCGTATCCTGGGCAGCGGAAGATCTGGAAGGTGTCTGCCCGTCTGCTTCCCTGAGATTAATGATAAAGGAAACTAACAGTATAAGACAAAAACATACCAGGATATCTTTATATACTTTCCCTGATCCCAATCCGGATTATATTCTGTTTTACAAGTTCTTCAGCGCTCTCTTTATCATGTCCTCAACAGTCAGGGTCCTGTCTTCCCTTACTATTTTGTCAAGGGCTTTTATGACAGCGCCTCTGGCAAACCCAAGCATCACTAAAGCAGATAACGCCTCCTCCTTCTTTGTATTGTCTGCAGGTGCAAATATTTCACCTGTTCCTGCCTGTTTACCAATTTTATCCCTGAGATCGACTATAATTCTCTCGGCTGTTTTCAATCCGATGCCTTTCACACCTTTGAGTGTATTTACATCTGATCCTAATACAGCTTTCTCAATCTCAGGAGGCGAGAGTGACGAAAGCATCATCCTTGCTGTTGAAGCACCTACACCGGTCACTGAGATCAGCAGGCGGAAAATATCTCTTTCCTCCTTATCGGCAAATCCGTAAAGCTGGTGAGCATCTTCCCTTATCACTTCGTGTACAAGTATTCTGCATTCAGTCTTACCCTCAAGCCTTGTAAATGTATTCAGGGAGATGTTGAGAAAATAACCTACACCACAGGTCTCAATTGTCATAAACGTCGGTGTGAGCTGGGAAATTGTCCCTCTTATATAGTCGATCATAATGGTTGTTCAGAATTAAAAATGTCAGGCGGAAGTTCATCGACCTTGTCGGAACGAAGATCAATTTCCTGATGTTTAAGCTGGTTTTTGGATATCTCATGATAGAACTGCCTGTTCCTGAAGATACTGCAGGCTAAATAAATTGCCTGGCGGAATGAATTTTCCGATGCCTCTCCACGACCGGCTATTGAAAATGCAGTCCCGTGAACAGGAGATGTTCTTATAAAAGATAGTCCGGCAGTATAGTTAACACCCGAATCAAATGATAATGCCTTGAAAGGGGGAAGGCCCTGGTCGTGATACATTGACAATATCCCGTCAAATTTTGTAAATGATCCCGCTCCGAAAAATCCATCGGCAGGAAATGGACCGAAGGCAATAATACCTTCCTTCTCAACCTGCTTTATGGCCGGAATTATCACTTCTGCTTCTTCCGATCCCAGAAGTGAATTATCTCCCGCATGAGGATTAAGTCCCAGAACGGCAATCCGGGGTTTACGTATCCCGAAATCCATCAGAAGGGATTGGTTCATAAGTCTTAACTTACGAGCTATAAGATCCGTTGTCAGAACTTCCGGAACTTTTCTCAGGGGGATATGACCGGTGGCAAATCCTATCCTCATATTCTCACTTATCATGAACATCAGAACATCATCCGCTCCGGCTCTGGATCTAAGGTATTCGGTATGCCCTCTGAAATTGAATTTATCCGACTGAATGTTTTTCTTGTCAATCGGTGCAGTAACAAGCACATCTATTTTACCGTTTTTGAGATCTTCAACAGCTTTTTCAAGTGAAACAAGCGCGGCTTCACCTCCCTGTGGTGTTGATTTGCCAAGCTCGACCCGCACATTATCGTCAAGACAGTTTATCATATTTGCCTTTCTGGGGTTAGCATCATCGGCAGATCTTATGTTGTTAAAGCTGAAATTATTAATGTTCAATGCCTTACGATGATAGGCGGCTACTTTTGGCGAACCATATACAATAGGCACACAAAATTCATTTATGAGATTGTTCATCAGGGTTTTGATTATAACCTCATAACCAATACCATTTATATCACCTTGTGAGATACCTGCAAGTATAGGTTTAGTTTCCATGTTTCATTTCAGTTTTTTATATTCTTCCGCTGTTTTTTTCAGGAATAACGAAAGGAGCCTCACACCTGAACCCGTTCCCTCCTTAAGCCTGTAATGATCATCCTTCTTCAGAAGTCCCGTTCCTGCAATATCCAGATGAATGATAGGATATTCTGCAAAATGTTCGAGGAATTTTCCTGCAGTGATGGCTCCCGCTTCCCTTCCCCCGATATTCCTTATATCCGCAACCGACGATTTGATAGCTTCATTATATTCATCATAAAATGGAAGCTCGGCTACTCTCTCATAAACCTCATTACCACATTCTGCAAGAAGGTCAATGTATTTACGGCCGGCATTTGTCATCATTGCCATTGCCTGGTTCCCGAATGTTGATGCTGCAGAGCCGGTCAGAGTGGCCACATCGATTATAAGTTCAGGTTTATATTTTGAAGCATAGCTGATCGCATCCGCGAGAATCAGTCTCCCTTCAGCATCTGTGTTACCGACTTCAACAGTCATTTTGTTGAACATTGTTATAATGTCTCCCTGTGTAAATGCATTCCCTCCCGGACGGTTATCGGTGATCGGGATAAGACCTATAATATGCAGGGGAACATTATTTTTTGCCAGGGTATGGAATACTCCTGTAACAGCCGCTGCACCTGCCATATCTCCCTTCATGAGCATCATATAATCGCCTGTCTTGATATTCAGCCCGCCGGTATCATAAACTATGCCCTTCCCCACAAGAACAAATGGTTTACTGTTCACCGGTTTTTGCGGATGCCATTCAAGGATGCAGAATACAGGAGGATCGACACTACCCTTATTCACAGACAATAGGCCACCCATTTTCAGTGCCTCAATCTTTCCCTTGTTAAGAACCTCAACCCTGAATCCTGCATTCTTACCTGTTTTTTCTATTTCACTGGCTAGAGCAAGCGAATTCAGATGGTTGACAGGCTCATTAATAAGATCCCGGGCAAGATAAACGGCATCGGTCAGATCATCAAGCCACTTTATTTCGGCCCTTCCCAGGTTGCCGTGCAAAAGCAGGACCGAAGGATATTTTTTAGGGACATCATCTTCATCCTTTGTTTTATACTTATCAAATTTGTAGATACTAAGGATTAATCCTTCGGCAAAGTCAGCAACAGATCTTTCATAAACATCCCATGAAGTTATTACAAGTTCAATGTGATCATTAGATCTGATCAGCTTCTTCATCCCGGAAGCAGCTTTTCGAAGCTCTTCACTGGCTTTGAATCCGCTCAGTCCGTCTTTTATCCTGACAAAGTAGGTGCACTTGAAATATGAATTTATAAATACAATTTCTTCACCGGTCCGCAGCTGTTTTACAGCATACTCTCTTTCTTCTCTGGTAAGAACAATTGTGTCGGGGATCTCATCCTTCCCGATGATGCAAACAACAGATTGATCGGGAGTTATCCTATGTATCTTTCTTAATTCCGGCTTCATGTATGGATCAGACAATTTTTAAGCCGTAAAGTTAATTAAATAATTGATTCTTTCGGATTCAAAGCACTACCTTTACCGGATGACTACAGATCAATTGTACGATAAAGCTCTTAAGCTTGTACCTCTTGATACAAAAGAAGGGATCTCACTTTATATGAATGCGCCGCTCGATGAGCTTATGTTCGTCGCCGGCATGATCAGGGAGATACATAATCCGGGCAGAAAGGCAGGCTGGATGATCGACCGGAACGTCAATATTACAAATATCTGTTTTTCACAATGCGCTTTCTGCAATTTCTGCAGAACTAAAAACTCCCCTGATGCATACATAACAACAT
>ERZ795031.4276-NODE-4276-length-12117-cov-10.340740_pt1 | contig 12117 bp, 9 predicted proteins | sample MGYA00375123_ERZ795031 | MGnify/ENA primary metagenome ERZ795031 (study PRJEB30166, sample SAMN05720159) | activated sludge metagenome | isolation source: anaerobic digester from wastewater treatment plant | place: USA | collected 2015-04-21 ... | reverse complement strand
ATTTTAGCTGAAGGAGCTCAAGGTACACTTCTTGATGTTGAGTTTGGATCCTATCCTTTTGTTACCTCTTCCAGCACAGTTACAGCGGGAGCTTATACCGGTTTGGGAATTAATCCTTCTCATCAAGGTAGAGTAATAGGGATTGTAAAAGCATATTGTACCCGTGTGGGAAGCGGTCCATTCCCTACAGAACTTTTTGACCAGGATGGGGAAAGAATGAGAAAGCAGGGCTTTGAGTTTGGTTCTACTACCGGTAGGCCAAGACGTTGCGGCTGGCTCGACCTGGTGGCTTTGAAATATGCTATTATGATTAATGGCGTTACGGAGATAGTGCTTACAAAAGCTGATGTTCTCACAGGTTTTAAAACTGTTAAAATCTGTACGGAATATAAAATTAATGGTGAAGTCACCGATCGTTTTCCGGCTGATTCAGAAGCCCCTATTCAACCGCAATACCGCTCCTTTGAAGGATGGAGTGAGGATATTACGAAAATTAGGGAGTATGAAAAACTACCTGAACAATTGAAGCAAATGGTTCATTTTATTGAACAAGAAACAGGAGTGAGAATCTCAATTGTATCCGTTGGACCTGATCGTGATGAAACTTTGATAAGATAAGCTATGAAAAAAAGATATTGCAATTATATTATTCTCATTATACTCGCGAGTTTTTTGTTCAGTTCTTGCCAACCTAAAATTTTCGGACAAACTAAAAGAAAAAGAGTTAGAGATTGTGGATGTGAATTGATGCAATCTCACAATCAATCTCTAAATCTTATAACCTACAATGAAACGGATCAATAACAGTCAATGGAATTGGGGTCAGGATGGTTTTAGAAAGGTTCTATTTTTCTCTGTTCTATTGCTTTTTTTAGGATGTAGTTTTTCCACTCAAGAGATCTCTTTTAAGGGAGAGTTAACGCACTGTTCACAACAAAAAATAGCCCTCTATCAATTGTTCCCTGACTACGAAAATAAAATTATGGAGGCTGAAATAAAAAATGGAAACTTTACTCTTAAACATCAAGGCATTACTGAAGAGCAATTGGAGCAATTCCCTTCTTTTTATAAAATAGCCCTTTCTGAAACTAACTATATTGTAACTTTAGCTTCTCCCGGAAATAAAATAGTGATTCAAGGGGATGCATCTAACCTGGTTAAAACTTATCAGGTTTCAGGACCTAAAGATCCCCTTTTGATGTGGCAGTTGGATCGTCAATTAAAACTCTTTATAGATTCGGTTGAAGCTCTGCAAGCAATTTATAAAGAGCATCTCTATAATGATTCTATAAAAATAGAAATAGAAAAATTATATAACCAATATATTCTCAATCATCAAAACTTTTTGTTTCATACAATCCGAAATAATAGCGCTTCTTTAGCTACTTTGACAGCCTTTTATCAGCGATTTAATCGTAGAATTTTTATTGAAGAAAAAGAACATCTCCATTTGCTTCAATCCATGTATGAAACCTTGAATAAGAATTATCCCAATAATCCCAACCTTATTTATCTCAAAGAACGTTTAGATCAAATATCAGAATAAAAAAAAGAGTTGATGAATTCACCAACTCTTTTTTATCCTTATCTAAAAAACTATTTCAATAGTTCAACTTTAGCTTTTTTAACTCTTTTACCTTTTCTATCCCTACGACTTAATAGGTCGTATGCTAAAGGAGCTGAGATAAATAGACCGGAATAGGTACCAATCAAAATACCGCTCATCATAGCAAAGATAAATCCACGAATTACCTCTCCACCAAAAATGAAGATGATAAGCAATACAATAATAGTGGTTCCACTTGTGTTAACGGTACGTCCTAAAGTTTGATTTACAGAGTCGTTGATATTTTGATATATTTCTCGTTTTGGATAGAGAGATACATTTTCTCTGATACGGTCATAAATAATTACCACGTTGTTGATTGAGTACCCGATTACCGTCAAAATAGCTGCGATAAAGGATTGGTCAACCTCCATGGAGAAAGGCATAATTTTATGCAGTAGCGAGAAAAGTCCAATTGTCAATAGAGCATCGTGAGCCAAACCTACAACACCACCGATTCCAAATTCCCAGTTTTTAAAACGGATGGCAATATAGAGGAAAATTAACACCAAGGAGATTAAAACCGCCCAAACGGCATCTCTGAGCAACTCTTTTGCTACACTGGGTTGAACAATTTGCAAACTTTGAATTCCACGTGGGTCTTGTTGTTCTGTAAAATCTAAAAGCGTAATCTCAGATTTAACATAAAAGCCTTTCAAAGCATTATACAATTTTTCTGCACACTCTTTATCAACTGCAGGATCCTTTTCGTCAATCTTATAGTTCGTAGTAATTCTAACCTGAGAGTTGCTACCGAAGGTCTTAACTATAGGATTTCCACCAAATTCAGCTGTAACGGCATCACGAATTTCGTTAGTCTTGATATCCTGATCAAAGCGTATTACGTAGTTTCTTCCACCTGTAAATTCAACACCGGGTTCCAGTTTTAATGTAAAGAATGAAATAAACGTAATGGCGACCAAAACAAGGGTAAAAGGATAGAAAAATTTACGCGTTTTAATAAAGTCGAATTTAGTATTAGAAAATAAATGCAATGTATATTTGTTACCGAATTTATGCTCTTTTCCTTTACTGATTTCTCTTTCAAGAATCAAACGAGTGATAACAATAGCTGTAAATAGAGAAGTGATAATCCCGATAATCAAAGTAGTAGCAAAACCTTTAATCGGACCTGATCCAAAATAATACAACACGATACCTGTAATCAAGGTTGTAATCTGACCATCAAAAATGGCCGAGTAAGCATTTTGGTAACCCTCGTTTACAGCTAATCTCATACCCTTACCTGCACGGACCTCCTCTCGGATACGCTCGTAGATCAGTACGTTGGCATCTATAGCCATCCCCATGGTTAAAACAATCCCCGCAATACCGGGTAAGGTTAATACAGCACCTAAGGAGGCTAAAACCCCCATAAGGAAGAATACGTTGGTCAACAAGGCAATATCAGCAACAAAACCTGCGCGTCCGTAGTATAGGAACATATAAAGTAAAACCAATGAGAAAGCCAATGCAAAGGAAATAAGTCCGGCATTGATTGACTCTTTACCTAAAGTTGGTCCTACCACCTCAGATTGAACAATGTCAACTCTGGCATCTAAGTTTCCGGAATTAAGTACTGTAGCCAATATCTTGGCTTCTTCAATAGAGAATGATCCGGAAATTACAGATTGTCCATTGGGGATTTCAGATTGAACAGTAGGGTAGGAGTAGATAAAGTCATCCAAAACAATGGCAATGGCTGTCATTTTTATATTTTTATTGTCAACGGCTGCCTTGGTAATCTTTCTCCACTCTTCAGTAGCTTTGCTGTCCATGGACATATTAACTACAATTCTATTATTTTGATCTACGTCTTGTTTTGCATTTTTAACCACTCTTTCACCATTGATGGTTTCTGAACTCAATAGTGGTCCAAATTTATCGTTTTTCCTCTTTAATGGAATGAGAGGATAAAGATTGGATTTGTCATTATCGGGTTTCCCCCACATCAATACAATATTACGATCGCTCATCAAACGAGTAATATCGGGAAGTAATAGGTCAATCTCTTTCATTTGAGATTCTTTGAAGTAAGCTACGGGGATAGCACCGTTTGGAGCAACCACCTCAGCTCTCGCTAAGATTCCATCTACAGCAGCTTCCGGAGTGTTGGTCTCTTCCGTTACTGCAGTTTCAGTAGAGTCATCATCAGATCCTTTTGCTGAGAGTTTCATCTTTAATTCTTCAACTAGCAATCCGTCGGCAACCGCGAATCTTTGTTGAATGGTTTGTCCATTAACCACATCATTATATACTTCCCAGAACTCTAATTTAGCGGTACTTTTTAAAAGATCGGTTACACGGTCAGTCTCTTTAACACCGGGTAACTCAACCAAAATACGTCCACCTTGTAATTCTTGAATATTGGCTTGCAATACTCCAAACTTATCAATACGAGCACTGATAACACCTGAAACTGTTGACAATACGTCATCAGATCTTTTATTTAATAATGAAGCAATCTCATCATCTGAACGAGTTTTTGTTCCTAACTTCTCTCCAAAATAAGTATATAGAGATGCGTTAGGCATATTCATCGCTTGCTTTTCTTCGTTAAACATGTTTCTGAAAATGGTAACAAAGTTGCCGCGACTTTTTGCGTATTCTACTTCAGCTTTTTCAAAAGATGAGTCAAAAAGTTCGTCTGTGTTGTCCGCTAATCCTTTCACAACATCAGGATAATAGATTTCCAACAGCACGTTCATCCCCCCCCTCAAGTCCAATCCTAATTTAATCTCCTTTCCTTGAACTTTCTTAAAAGTTTCACCTAAAAATACTTTTTGATCGCTTTTATCTGCTAAATATTGAGTTTCTCTTGCACTGACAACAGAGTCGCGCAAATGTTGCTCTAACATCTTATCTCCACCTGCTTGTTTAACAACCTCTTCGATAACAGCAGGATCATTAGCAAAATTGCGAGCATCTTTCCCAATTTTCCAACTTACAAACGAGAATGATAAACAATACAAACATGTAAGGGCGATAAGTATTGAGAAAAATAAAAATAAACCTTTGTTACGCATTTTGTAATTATTTGATTATTAATATATTAAATGATTTTTGTTACTTTAAATTTTAGCCTGCAAATATACATTTTTTTTTAATATACCATGGCGAAAAAGATTATTTCATCCAATAATTTAACTTAACACCGTTATATACTGATATTTTGACCCCATTTTTATTACTGATTTTTCCTCTTATATAACCTGTTTGATCTCTTCTTTTTCTTCACGCACATGTTTGTATTGAAACAAGAAAATAAATAGAATTGCAACAACCAGGGCATAAGCCGCAAAAACAAACCAGGCACTGCTCCAGCCCTCATTCTTAGTAATATCCGGAACGTAATGGGAAACAACAGCACCGGCAGCTAGGGATCCAAAAGTGGCGCCCAGACCATTAGTCATCAACATAAATAGACCTTGTGCACTGGAACGAATCGAAATATCGGTTTCCTGATCGACAAAAAGAGCTCCGGAAATATTGAAAAAATCAAAAGCAACTCCATATACAAGCATCGAAAGCACAAGCATCCACAATCCACTTCCCGGATCTCCTAATCCGAACAAAGCAAATCGTAATACCCAGGCAAACATACTGATCAGCATTACTTTCTTAATTCCATAGCGTTTTAAGAAAAAGGGAATCAGTAGGATACAGAAAGTTTCCGATATTTGGGATAAGGAGATCAGTATGACAGGGTGTTTAACTCCAAAACTATCGGCAAATTCGGGAACTGATTGAAAACTTTCTAAAAACGGAGCACCAAACCCATTGGTGATCTGTAAAGCAGCTCCCAACAGCATAGAAAAAATAAAGAAAATCGCCATTCTGGAGTCTTTAAACAGTGTGAATGCTCTGAATCCCAGCAGGTCGATAATTGAGCCTGATCCCTTTTTGGGAGCAATCGGACAGTGGGGTAGTGTAAAAGCATAAAAACCTAACAGAATACTGGTCGCCGCAGAAAGATAAAACTGCATATTATTTGATTTAAAGCCTGTCAAATCCACAATCCACATGGCTACTATAAATCCGACAGTACCCCAAAAACGAATGGGAGGAAAAGATTTTACAGTATCCAAATTGTTAGTTTCCAGTGCATTGAAAGCGACTGAGTTGGAAAGCGCGATGGTGGGCATGTAAAACATGACAGCCAGCATCATACAGATATACAAAGGAGTGTAACTAGTCTGAGTAGCAGCAATAATTAAAAAAAGTGCTGTTGTAAAATGAGCCAAACCCAACACTTTTTGAGCAGGAATCCACCGGTCAGCCACAATACCCAACAAAGCAGGCATAAAAAGTGAGGCAATGCCCATGGTGGCATAAAAACTTCCAATTTGAACTCCCCCAAAGCCCAAATTTCCTCCTAAATAGCTTCCCAAAGAGATTAACCAAGAACCCCATGCAAAAAATTGCAAAAAGTTCATCACTATTAAACGGGTTTTTATATTCATAAAACTACTTGTTTATTTAATTTTGAAATCAAACATTTTCTGATCCTCGATATAGCCGGTTAATCGATCATTGATCGATACCGGACCAACACCCACAGGCGTACCGGTGAAAATGATATCACCGATTTTTAATGTAACATATTGTGAAATGTAGGAGATCAATTGGTCAATATTGAAAATCATGTTGTTGCTATTCCCAATCTGAACAGTTTCTCCATTTTTTTGCAGAGAGAAACGAATTTCGGATAGATTTGAAAATTGATTTTTAGGAATAAATGGACTCACTACTGCAGAACCGTCAAATGATTTGGCTTGCTCCCAAGGAAGTCCCTCTTTTCTCAGTCTTTCCTGAATATCCCGTGCTGTAAAATCAACCCCTAACCCAATCTCATTATAATAGGTGTGAGCAAATCGGGGCTGAATATATTTTCCTAATTTGTTAATACGCACCAGGAGTTCCACTTCATAATGGATCTCCTGAGAAAAATCGGGCAGGAAAAAGGGACGATTACGAACCAACAAAGCGGTCTCCGGTTTTAAAAAGAAGATAGGCTCATCAGGAGCACTGAAGCCTAACTCCTCAATATGATCACGGTAATTGAGTCCAACACAGATGATTTTCATCTAGTACAGGTTATAATCCAATTCCTACAATAAACTCTAAACCGTGAGATAATGCTTTTTCAGCGTTACCGTACACGTTGAGTTGGTTAGGAGCAAAGAAGTTAGTGAAAGTAAATACGTAGTTCATATAGCAATAGGTGCGTAGATTATTTTTAATTTTATACTCATATCCGATTCCGGCATACAAAGACTCTTTAAACATGGCAGCGTAGTGATCATCCTTTTTAGAAGTTGTTATTGAAAATTCCTTATTCAATTTATCAGATTCAAATTGATCAAATGTTTTCCCCCAAATATAGAGTGAGTGGTATAGTCCGGCATTAAATCCGAATATGTTTCTTGAGTTAGCAGCGACTTTCATTTTTATGCCGGTGGGAAGAGTTAAATAGAGGTGTGAAAAGTGACGGTCAGCATCAGCATCAAAATGTCTGGAGGATGTGTCATTTTTAAAAACAGTATATTGTTCCGGTAAATGAATAACGCTATGGTCAAATTTTAAATGAAGACCGGTGGAAAAATAGAAATTTTCCCGATCTGTTAAATTGATATCAATGGGAATTCCAACACGAACACCGGGCGCAATCCCTACTCTGGAATAATCTGTTGTTTTAGGTTGAAGCCAATCTATGGTAGGACCTCCAAAAACGGATACTAATACACGATACCCTCTGGGTTCGGGCGCATAATTGCTTTGAGCAAAACTATTGATCACTAATAGTGATAAAACTGTAAGTAAAAAAAACTTTTTCATAATATTCTATTTTTTAAAGTTAGAACAAAGATAAATTATCCGGATATCTTAATTTTCCCAAATGTTTATATGCTGCTTCAGTAACTTCCCTGCCTCTGGGTGTGCGCATTAAATATCCTTCCTGGATCAGAAAAGGTTCATAAACCTCCTCTATCGTTCCGGGGTCTTCGCCAACAGCAGTAGCAATGGTAGTTAATCCTACAGGTCCCCCCTTGAATTTTTCAATAATAGTATTCAGGATCTTATTGTCCATCTCATCTAATCCGTGCTGATCCACATTGAGAGCTGTTAATGCAGTTTGAGTGATCGAAAGCGTTATGCGTCCATCACCAATAATCTGTGCAAAGTCACGAACGCGACGTAATAACAGATTGGCAATACGTGGTGTTCCTCTACTGCGACCTGCAATCTCAAGGGCTGCATTGGCATCAATCTTGACTTGTAAGATGCCTGCGGCACGATTGATGATTTTGGCTAATGTGGGAATATCATAGTATTGAAGTCTGAGATTAATTCCGAAACGGGAACGCAATGGAGCAGTTAACAATCCCGATCGAGTAGTGGCACCAATGAGAGTAAATGGGTTCAAATTGATCTGAACACTACGTGCATTGGGACCCGTATCAATCATGATGTCAATCTTGTAATCCTCCATAGCAGAATAAAGATACTCTTCCACAACAGGAGATAAACGATGGATTTCGTCAATGAACAATACATCGTTGGGCTCTAAATTAGTCAATAAACCCGCTAACTCTCCTGGTTTGTCAATAACCGGGCCGGAGGTGATCCTAATATTGACTCCCATTTCGTTGGCAATGATATGCGATAGGGTCGTCTTTCCCAAACCGGGAGGACCGTGAAGCAACACATGATCCAATGCTTCGCCACGACCTCGGGCAGCTTTCACGAAGATAACGATATTGTCAATCACTTTTTCCTGACCAAAAAAGTTGGAAAAGTCGGTGGGACGAATCCTTTGCTCATACTCTTTATCAGCAGAGGATAGTCGGTTGTAGTCAGGATCAGTGTTTGTGTTTCGCATCGTCTATTTCTTAATTTTATCTAGTCGGTTTAATCCTTTGATAGCAGGCTCAAAATGAGGATCCAACGTAACACACTTTTCAAAGTCTTGACGTGCATTACTATATTGTTTACTCAACTCAAATGCAACTCCACGATTGCAGATTGCATTGACAAAAGTAGGGTCAATCTCAATAGCTTTTGTAAAATAGGCTATCGCCTCATCATATTGATCGTAATAGTAGAGGTAGATATATCCTAAATTATTGAAGACGTTAATATTTTTTGGATCAAAAGTGAGAATGGAATTATACTGTTGAATCGCAGCATCCAATTCTCTTAAATCTTGATATAATTTAGCTAGATTAAAATTGAGTTCTTTGTCAGTAGGATCAATACGCAATCCATTTTGGTAATACTGAATGGCTAAAGGATCCAAACGTTCTTGATAGTAGTAACCCAACTCTAAAAATGCTTTTTTTTCCTTAGGATTTTGGTCTATAACCAATTGTAGCATACGCAACATCTCAGTAGTATCCTGTGTTTCTTTCAAACAAAAAGCACGGATGAGGTGTGCAGTAGGATTAAAAGGTTGTAGTTTGAGAGTTTCATCAAGAGTACTGTTGCACTCATCCAACATCCCTAAGTGATAGTATAATTCAGCTAATTTCAATCTGGCTTCATTATGTTTGGAATCCAACTCAATTGCTTTGAGTAAACTTTCTTCTGCTAAGTCCGTCTCTTTCGTTGCGAAATAGAAGTCAGAAATTAACACCCTGTAATCGGGATTTTTTTCATCCAATTGAACAGCCTTAGCAGCATCCTGGAATCCTTCCTGGATAAATCCACGAGTGTAGTAGTATTGCGCACGTTGATAATATAATTCACTTTTCTTGGGGTGCTTATCAATCTGTCTACTCAATTCAGCCAACTCCTTGGGGAGACCCTGATAAGGATCTTTTCCCTTTTTACAGCCTCCAAGTACCAAAATCGTAGAAAGAAATAATAATCCTACCCAAATCGAAACTCTCATAAACTCTTTTTTTATAATATCTCTCTGATCTTACCTTCTATCTCATCTGATAGTTCAGGATTGTCGGCAAGAAGTTGTTTAACGGCATCTCGTCCTTGACCTAGTTTGCTATCTCCATAAGAGAACCAGGATCCGGCTTTTTTAATAATTCCTTTTTCAACACCCAAATCGACAATCTCTCCCGTTTTAGAGATTCCTTCCCCAAACATGATGTCAAATTCAGCATAGCGGAAAGGAGGAGCAACTTTATTTTTTACCACTCTTACCTTAACCCTGTTGCCGGAAGTTGTATCCCCATCTTTGAGCTGGGAAGTACGGCGAATATCTAAACGAACGGAAGCATAAAACTTCAGTGCATTACCTCCGGTAGTGGTCTCAGGATTACCAAACATCACTCCGATTTTTTCACGTAACTGGTTGATAAAAATACAGCAACATCCTGTTTTACTGATAGTTGAAGTCAATTTTCTCATTGCTTGTGACATCAAACGAGCTTGCAATCCCATTTTGGAATCACCCATATCCCCCTCAATTTCACTCTTGGGAGTCAGGGCTGCCACAGAGTCAATCACGATGATATCAATAGCTCCTGAGCGAATCAGATTATCAGCAATCTCTAAAGCTTGCTCTCCATTGTCAGGCTGTGCCACCAACAAGTCAGTAGTGTTGACACCCAATTTCTCAGCATAAAAACGGTCAAAAGCGTGTTCAGCATCAATAAAAGCCGCAATACCACCCGCTTTTTGAGCTTCAGCAATGGCATGAATGGCTAAAGTGGTTTTACCGGAAGATTCGGGACCATAGATCTCAATTACTCTTCCACGAGGTAATCCCCCCACACCCAATGCGATATCCAGTCCGATTGAACCGGTGGAGATCACATCTATATTCTCAATAGCTGTTTCACCTAATCTCATTACGGCTCCCTTGCCGTATGTTTTTTCAAGTTTTTCCAAAGTTAAGTTGAGCACTTTTAGTTTTTCAGAGTTCACTTTTTCGTTTTCCATAGTTCTTCTATTTATTTGTTTAACATCTGCAAAAATACAATTAATTTGCTTACAAAAATATGATTTTGTACATTAAATCAATGCATAAAAATTGAATTTTTAATTTGGATTTTGAATTAAATTGCTATTTCAGGAAATCCAAAGCCAATAAACTGAACATTTGAGAAGCAGTCAGTAGGGCTTTTTCGTCAATATCAAAGCGGCTGGAGTGTGCAGGAAAAACCTCTTCCCGACTAGGTTTTGCAACTCCAACACGGAAAAACAGGCCGGGAATCTCTCGTAAATAATAGCTAAAATCTTCCGATGTAGAACGTAATTTTAAAGGTAAAACATGCTCCTTACCTAAATGTTGTTCAGCTATATGAATCGCTCTTGCAGTAACATCCGGATCGTTATAGAGCGAAGGATAACCCCTTCTGATACCCACTTCACATCTTCCTCCATACTGCTCACAAACTGCATGGGCAATCTGCTCAATTTCTTGTAAAACCTGCTCTCTTTTCACTTCATCAAAGAGACGTAAAATACCCGATAAAAAGGCTTTTTCGGGTACAACATTGTTTGTGTTGCCGGCAGTAAACTTCCCAAAATTGAGCACAAAAGGCTCATCTTGATTACTCAATTTTTTAAAATGATCTTCCCAGCGTAGTAATAACCTGGCTCCAATATAGATCGGATTGACGGTTTCATGAATTAAGGCAGCATGACCACCTTTCCCAACAATGGAAAAGTGTAATTCGTCGGCAGAGGCCATATATTTTCTGGGACGAAATCCCACGGTTTCAGGACCAAATCCTGTGTCGGCATGCAGTCCAAAGATATAATCGACTCGTGGATTTTCCAACACTCCATCAGCAATCATGAAGTTTGCCCCACCATTATATTCCTCTTCGGAGGGCTGAAAAATCGCTTTGATCACCCCCCCAAATTTATTTTTTTTATAATTTAAAATCATCAAAGTACCGAGAAGAGAGGCAGTGTGAAAGTCGTGACCGCAAGCATGCATAATTCCCGGGTGTTTTGAACGGTACTCATGTTGGCTCTCTTCCTGAATGGGGAGCGCATCCATATCGGCACGCAACGCAACACAACGATCTCCCTCCAGATCTCCTTGCAACAGAGCCACTACACCATGACCGGAAAAGTTGGATTGATAGGGTATCCCCAAAAGATCCAGCTGTTCGCAGATAAAACGGGCAGTCATCTCTTCCTTGCCGGAGAGTTCAGGATATTGATGAAGATGGCGCCGAATCGACACCATCTTCTCAAAATATTTTTCGCTTAATGAAGTGATAGAATCCATGTAGAAATTATTTTACAATCTTCATCTCATCAACTAAATGTTTAGCACCTCCCACCTTGTCAATCACAAAAAGAACATAACGGATATCTACCGCAATGGTTCTTTGTACCTCGGTTTCAAAGAAAAGGTCACCACTCATCGCTTCCCAGTTGCCATCAAAAGCACAACCTATCAACTCCCCTTTGCCATTGATAACCGGACTTCCTGAATTACCGCCTGTGATATCATTGTTGGTCAAGAAACAAGCTCTGATCTTACCATCTTTATCAGCATAAGGACCATAATCTTTAGTGTTGAACAATTCTAC
>ERZ795031.4270-NODE-4270-length-12133-cov-3.454877_pt1 | contig 12133 bp, 12 predicted proteins | sample MGYA00375123_ERZ795031 | MGnify/ENA primary metagenome ERZ795031 (study PRJEB30166, sample SAMN05720159) | activated sludge metagenome | isolation source: anaerobic digester from wastewater treatment plant | place: USA | collected 2015-04-21 ... | reverse complement strand
CACCAGTGGACCACACTGGTCCATTTGTTGAACCGTTGTCTCAGGAGCCCCTACATGACCACTGCACCCGCCATACCCTCTTCACCCCACGTGATGAACACCTATGGCCGTCTGCCCATCGCGCTAAGCCATGGCCGAGGTTGCCGCGTGTGGGACGTCAATGGCCGTGAGTACCTGGACGCGCTCGGTGGTATTGCCGTCAACACGCTGGGCCACAACCACCCCAAACTCGTAGCTGCCCTGCAGGATCAGGTGACCAAGCTGATCCACACCTCCAACTACTACCACGTGCCGTTGCAAGAGGAGTTGGCCAAGCTGCTGGTAGAGCGCTCCGGCATGACCAACGTGTTCTTCTGCTCCACCGGGCTGGAAGCCAACGAAGCTGCCCTCAAGCTGGCACGTAAGTTCGGCCACGACAAGGGAATCGAGCGCCCCGAGATCGTGGTCTATGAGAAGGCCTTCCACGGCCGTTCCATTGCCACACTCAGCGCCACCGGCAATCCCAAGGTACAAGCAGGTTTTGGCCCGCTCGTAGAAGGTTTTATCCGTGTGCCCATTAATAACATCGAGCAGTTGAAGGCCGCCACGGCCAACAACCCGAATGTAGTGGCCGTGTTTTTCGAAGCGATCCAGGGTGAAGGCGGCGTCAACCCCATGCACATGGACTACCTGCGCGACGTGCGCGCCCTGTGCGATGCAAGCGACTGGCTGCTGATGATCGACGAAGTGCAATGCGGCATGGGGCGCACCGGCAAATGGTTTGCCCACCAGTGGGCAGGCATCCTGCCCGACGTCATGCCGCTGGCCAAAGGCCTGGGCTCGGGCGTGCCGGTGGGCGCTGTGGTGGTTGGCCCCAAAGCTGCCAACATCTTTGCACCGGGCAACCACGGCAGTACCTTCGGCGGCAACCCGCTGGCCATGCGCGCCGGAGTCACCACGATTCACACCATGGAAGCAGAAGGCCTGCTGGCCAATGCCGCCACGGTCGGTGCCCATCTGAAAGCCAGCCTGGAAAAGGCGCTGGCTACCGAACTGGCGAGTGGCACGGTCAAGGAAATCCGTGGCATGGGCCTGATGCTGGGTATTGATCTTTCCAAGCCCTGTGGTGCCTTGGTGCAGCGTGCAGCCGACGCCGGCTTGCTAATCAGCGTGACCGCCGATTCCGTGGTCCGCCTGGTTCCACCGCTGATCATGACCACCGCGGAGGCGGATCAGGTGGTCGCCATCCTGTGCCCGCTGATCAGTGCCCTGCTGAAGGAGGTCGCATGAGCGCCAACGCCATCCCCAGCACCCTGCCCCAGGGCGCTCCGCCGGTGCGGCACTACCTGCAGTTTGCCGACTTCACCGCCGACGAATACCACTACCTGTTCACCCGCGCCGCACTGATCAAGCAGAAGTTTAAGATCTTCATTAAGCACCACATGCTGGTGGATTGCACGTTGGCCATGATTTTCGAGAAGGCCAGCACCCGCACGCGCGTGAGCTTCGAGGCCGGCATGTACCAGATGGGTGGCAGTGTGGTGCACCTGACCACCGGCGACAGCCAACTGGGCCGCGCAGAGCCGATTGAGGACAGTGCCAAAGTGATCAGCCGCATGACGGACATCGTGATGATTCGCACCTTCGAGCAGACCAAGATCGAGCGCTTTGCCGCCAACTCGCGTGTGCCGGTCATCAACGGCCTGACCAACGAATTTCACCCCTGCCAGATCCTGGCCGACCTGTTCACGCTGCTGGAGCACCGCGGCACCGATGCCAACGGCCAGATCGACCCCAACTACCTGCGCGGCAAAACCGTCACCTGGGTAGGCGACGGCAACAACATGGCCAACACCTGGCTGCAGGCCGCCGCCACGCTGGGCTTTTACCTGCGTGTGAGCACGCCTCGTGGCTATGAATTGAATGAAAAAGTAGCTGTTACCCCTCGTGGAATGGGCGTAGGCAGCTATCAGACTTATAGCAGTCCACTGGAAGCCTGTGCCGGTGCGGATCTGGTTACCACCGACGTGTGGACCAGCATGGGATTTGAGGCCGAAAACGAGGCACGTCGCCAGGCCTTTGCAGCCTGGTGTGTGGATGCCAAGATGATGGCAGCGGCCAAACCCGATGCCCTGTTCATGCACTGCCTGCCGGCCCACCGCGGCGAAGAAGTCGATGCGGAGGTTATTGACGGACCGCAGTCCGTGGTGTGGGACGAGGCAGAAAACCGCATGCACGTGCAGAAGGCCCTGATGGAATACCTGCTGTTGGGCCGCCTGGCATGACCCCTAGAAAAGGAGAAAGCCTATGAAAAGACCGAACCATGATGAACCCCCAATGTGGGTCACTGCGGTCAAACTGATCGTTGGGCTGGTGGTGATTGTTGGAGGCGTTGGCCTGGCGCTCTGGTACGCGAAAGACATGGACAACGGCGCCCCCAAACTACCCGCATCTGACTCATGGGGAATCTCAAAAGACTCTCCAGTGAACATGCGACGTTAAGGGTCACACGCCATGGTCACCCTGTCCGACTGCCAGCAACTGGACGCCAGAGACCCACTGAGCCCTTTGCGAGACTACTTCGACATTCCGGCAGGCATTATTTACCTGGACGGCAACTCCCTGGGAGCCATGCCCCGCTCAGCCGCCCAGCGCGCAGCCGGGGTTGTTACCCAGGAGTGGGGTCAGGGCCTGATTCGTTCCTGGAACACGGCGGGATGGTTCAGTCTCCCGCAGCGACTGGGCAACAAAATTGCACCCCTGATAGGAGCCGGAACCGACGAAGTGGTGGTCACGGACAGCACGTCCATCAACCTCTTCAAGGTCCTGTCCGCCGCATTGACAGCAGTACGCCAGGACGCGCCGCAACGCCATATCGTGGTGAGTGAGCGCAGCAACTTCCCGACCGATCTGTACATCGCAGAAAGCCTGTGCAAAGAACGTGGCTTCACGCTTCAAATGATCGAAGAACAGGATATGGCACAGTCCTTGACGCCGGACGTGGCAGTGCTGATGCTCACGCACGTAAATTACCGCACCGGCGCCATGCATGACATGGGCTCTGTCACACAAAGAGCGCACGCAGCGGGCGTGTTAACGATCTGGGACCTGGCCCACAGCGCGGGCGCGGTGCCGGTTGACCTGGTTGGGGCCGATGCAGACTTTGCCATTGGCTGTGGTTACAAATACCTCAATGGCGGTCCAGGCGCGCCTGCCTTTGTGTGGGTCCATCCACGGCATACAGACCGGTTTTGGCAGCCACTGTCAGGCTGGTGGGGTCATGCCGCACCGTTTGAATTCACCCCGGATTACCAACCTGCCAAAGGCATTGCGCGCTACCTGTGCGGCACCCAGCCCATTGTGAGCCTGTCGCTACTGGAGTGTGGGCTTGATGTCTTTTCTGCTGCCGACAACTTGGGCGGAATGGGGGCATTACGCACCAAGTCACTGGCTTTGACCGACCTGTTCATAACCCTGGTGGAGGAGCGTTGCGCCGGATATGGCCTGGGCATGGCAACCCCCCGTGACCATGCCCAACGCGGATCTCAGGTGTGTCTTACACGCGAAACGGGCGCAACGGGTTCTGGCGCATTTGCCATTGTGCAAGCGCTGATCGCGCGCGGTGTGATTGGTGACTTTCGTGCGGGCGACACGGTCAGCAAGCCACACCAGAAAGCCATGCCCGACATCCTGCGTTTCGGCTTCACGCCGCTGTACATTGGCTTTGAAGATGTCTGGAATGCGGTGGAGCAACTGCGCTGTGTACTGGCTTCTGAAGAATGGAAACAGCCTCAATTCAACCAATCCCATCCAGTGACCTGAAGCTGCGAACGGGTCACAACACCACGCTTTCACCAGTTCTCATCGTCAGCCAGTCCTCTGCTTCGGCCAGATTCTGGCAATACTGGATTTCGTACTCGGTCAGGGGCGCGTAGAGTGCCTGAACAATGCGTCGAATGCCAGCATCTGTCGTGATGATTGCCATCACAACATTTTGGTTTGAAACCTTGGCGCCGAGCCCATGCGCCGCAAAAAGCGTGACGTCGTCAGCAGTTACATCGTAGCTTTCAACATTCAGAAAGTCATTCACGGTGAACTTAAACGTATCGTAATCGGGATGGCAATTCACAACCGAAATTGATTCCAGAAACTCCCCGGCCGTAACGTGGCCACTAAACTTCTTGTAGGCACCCCGCTTGTGCCAGGTTATTGCGTATGGCATTCGAGATGCGTCTCCATTGTTGCTCTCGCCGAACTTGCTCAGCAATCTACTCTATCCTGATTCCTTGTCGGGCAATCACACCTCCCAGCAGCGCCGTGTCCTGGCGCATGCGGTTGGCAAGCCCTTCGGGGGACGAGCCCACCACTTGCCAACCCTGCACAAACAGGCGCTGGCGCATCTCTGGCGCACGCACGATTTCGCTGACCAATGTGCCCAACCGCGCCTGAATGACAACCGGTAGCGATGCGGGAACCGCAATCGCGTTCCACACTTCCAAATCAAAACCCGAAATACCAACTTCCGCCAAACTGGGCAATTCGGGAACCAGTGTGCTGCGTCCGGGAGAGGTGACACCTATTGCACGCAACTTGCCCGAGCGCACATGCGGCATCGCGACACCGGGTGGCAACAAAGCGACATGGATCTGGCCGCTCAACATGGCGTTCACCACCTGGGGATTGCCGGGGTACGGCACGTGCACAGGCGAAAGGCCGGTGCGTGCCTTCAATAACTCCATGCCCAGGTGCGCAACAGTGCCCTGCCCCGGTGAGCCATAGTTCCACGCGTTGCCCGCCTGCAGACCCGCTTTGACAAATTCCTGCGCAGCGCCTGAAACACCGTTTGCGACCGTCAGCACCAGAGGCGCAGTGCCAATCAGGCACACGGGCGCCAAGTGTTTGGCTGGATCGTAGGGAGTCTTGGGGTTGAGCATGCGGGCGATGGTCAAATTCCCATTGATCATCAGCCCCAACGTGTGTTCATCGGTAGCTTTGGCAACTATATCGGCGGCGATATTGCCGCTGGCACCCGGGCGGTTGTCCACCACCACGGGCTGTCCCAAAACTTTTGACAGGGGTTCTGCCAGGGCTCGCGCCGTCAGGTCAGGACTGGAGCCACCCGGAAAGCCCACCAACAAGCGCACCGCTTTTCTGGGCCAAGCCGTTTCCTGGGCGGAACTTGCTGCAGCCGCCCATGTAACCGGAACCCAAGCTCCCGCTGCAGCCGTTGCACCGCGCACCAAAAATTTGCGTCGTGTCATCTAGATTCCCAGAATGGATAGTTGAGGCAATGTCAGCCCCGGTAAAGCCATGGCACATCCAGCAGCCGCTCGCCCAGCAGGCCCATCACCCTGTCACGCCCCCAGCGCACGATACCTTTAGCATGAAATATTTCTCCATTGCGGATCGATCGTGCCTGCACCCGTGCATTGCGCTTCCACCGTTCCTGCGCATATTGCTGCAGGCGCTGACCCATCAGCAGGTCCGGCACCGCCAGCACACGCTGCAGACAGGCGGCATCCTCGATGGCCATACCCGCGCCCTGCGCCATGTAGGGCCGCATGGGATGGGCCGCATCGCCCAGCAGTGCCACCCTTCCCTGCGCCTGCTCGTGCGGACCGGACATCGGCACGCGGTCACACAAGCCCCATTGACGCCAGTTCTCAATCGCACTGATCAGATCCTGCAATCGGTTACAGGAACTTCCCATCTCTGCCTGCAGCTCCGCTGCGTGCGTCGCATGGTCCCAGTCGCTGACATCACCACGCACCTTGCCGTGAACAATCGCCACGACATTGAGCCAGTGCCCACGGCGAACGGGGTACTGCACCACGTGTAAATCGGGCCCCACCCACACGGTGACTTGCTGACTGCGCAAGTACGCGGGCAGGTTGCGCTGCGCAATCAACGCCCTGTAAGCCAGGTGACCGGTCACGCGGGGCTTATCGTCCTGCAGCAAGTGACTGCGCACGGTACTCCACAGCCCATCGGCTCCCACCAGGGCTTGGCCCTCCAGGAACGGCCCATCCAGAACCTTGATCTGAACACCTTTACCCGTGTCCACAAACGACTCCAGCCATTGGCCCAGATGCAGCTGCACATCGGCATGCTGCTGTACCGCGCCCAGCAGCAGCTTGTGCATGTCAGCGCGGTGAATGGTGGCATAGGGTGCACCGTACCGTGCGCGCGCCCGCTCACCCAACCGCAGGCGCCCCAGTTCTTCACCCGTAAGTGCAGAGCGCACGCGCAGCATGTCAGGAAACGCCACCACCTGGGTCAGCTCGTGCGCCAAACCCCATTGGTGCAGTACCCGCATCACATTGGGGCCTAGCTGTATGCCGGCCCCGACTTCCCCAAACTCGTTGGCCCGCTCCAACAGCTGTACCGACCAGCCGGCACGCGAACATGCCAAAGCCGCCGCCAGTCCACCAATGCCGCCACCGGCAATCAGAATCTGTTTTTCCATGACGATATTGTGTCGCCAAAAAAAGCCGGTCAAACACCAGGTTCTTGCCCACTGCAGGACAATACGGGGTATGAGCCTCAAATCACCCGAACTCCTCCTGCCTGCGGGCTCGCTGGACAAAATGCGCGCCGCCTTTGACTTTGGCGCCGATGCCATCTACGCCGGTCAACCCCGCTACAGCCTGCGCGCCCGCAACAATGAATTCAAGCTGGAGCAAATCGGCGTCGGCATTGCCGAAGCACACGCCCGCGGCAAAAAGTTCTTTGTCACCAGCAACCTGCTGCCCCACAACGACAAGGTGCGCACATATCTGCGCGATATTGAGCCGGTGATTGCACTCAGACCCGACGCGCTGATCATGGCCGACCCCGGCCTGATCATGATGGTGCGCGAAGGCATGGACAAGGGCAATTTTACCGACGTGCCAATTCACCTCTCGGTGCAGGCCAACACGGTGAACTATGCATCGGTTAAATTCTGGCAAAAAGTGGGGGTGGCACGCATCATCCTTTCACGCGAGCTGAGCCTCGACGAGATTGAAAAAATCCGCCAGGAATGCCCGGACATGGAACTCGAAGTGTTCGTGCACGGCGCGCTGTGCATTGCGTATTCGGGTCGCTGCCTGTTGTCGGGTTACTTCAACCGGCGCGACCCGAATCAGGGCACCTGCACCAATGCGTGCCGCTGGAATTACAGCACCCAGGACAGCGCCGTGGACCCCAACACTGGCGAGGCGATTGCCATCAAGATGGAGGAAGGCTTCAATTTCAACGCGGCGCAAGAGGAGGCCGAGCAGTCCTTCGCCGCCTGCGGCGGCAGCGCGCGCCACCCGGCGGCCGACAACGTCTACCTGCTGGAAGAAGCCGGGCGCCCAGGCCAACTCATGCCCATCATGGAAGATGAGCATGGCACCTACATCATGAACAGCAAGGATCTGCGCGCTGTCGAGCATGTAGAGCGTCTGGTGAAAATTGGCGTGGACTCACTGAAGATCGAGGGCCGCACCAAGAGCCTTTACTACGTGGCCCGCACCGCACAAACCTACCGAAAAGCCATCGACGACGCCGTAGCCGGCCGCCCGTTCAACCCCAAACTAATTACCGAACTCGAAGGCCTGGCCAACCGGGGATTTACCAGCGGTTTTCTGGAACGCCGCCCGTCACAGGACTACCAGAATTACGAAAGTGGCCACTCCGACATTGGCCACAGCCACTTTGTGGGCGAAGTGCGCACCGTGACGGACGGATGGGCTGAAGTGGAAGTCAAGAACAAGTTCCTGGTGGGCGACCAGATCGAGGTAATTCACCCCAGTGGCAACCACATCGTCACACTGGAGCAGATGCGCAACCTGGAGAATGAACCGATTGCAGTAGCCCCCGGCAGTCCCTTGCAGGTGCGCATTCCGCTGGAGGCGCGTTACGCCGGTGCGCTGCTGGCCAGGTTAATGCCAGCCTGACGTTGGTTTTTGATGCGGTACATGGCGTCATCGGCACAACGCGTCAGAGTCAGTTCGTCAGTACCGTCATCCGGATAGACGGCGACCCCCATACTGGCTGATACGCGCAGCGCGTGGCCATCGACCACGAAGGGCTGCTGCAACGCGTGGTGGATTTTCTCCGTCATATTGCTCACCGCTTCCTGATCTTCCAGCCCTGCTACCAGCACCACGAACTCATCGCCCCCCATGCGACCAACCGTATCCACCGCACGAATGGTCTTTTGCAGGCGCTGTGCCACCTGCAACAAAAGCTGATCTCCCACCGCGTGACCAAAGCGGTCGTTCACCGGCTTGAAGTCGTCGAGATCCAGAAAAATAACCAGGAAACGTCCGCTGTCCCGCTTGGCGCGGGCCAACTCCTGATTCAGCCGGTCACTGAACAGGGCGCGGTTGGGCAAGTGCGTCAGCGGATCATGTTGTGCCATGTGCCGCAATTCTTCCGTCATGGAAGCGGCCAGCCGCAGGGCACGTGTGCGGCCATGGACCATCAGCCAGACCAATAGCGCCAGCGCGAAACTCAATGCCGCTCCAACGCCAGCAATGAGCGTCGTTGCATCGCCACCGAGACGGGATTCAAACTCGGGCTGGGACGCCATGGACAACGTCCAAGTGTGCCCGGCCACCACCATGTATTCATTGGCACTCCAGGCAGCGGTGTGCGTGGTACTGGATGAACCCGACAGGCCGGTTGACCGATACAACAATGCCGCCTCCCTGATTTCAACATCATCGTAGATAGCGATAGAAAGCCCGGGTGACTGGGCACCATAGAGACTCGCCATGAAGTCGTCCATATGGAAAGCTGCATAGACCCACCCAATCAGGTGTTCGCGCCGCTGGGCAACGGTATCGCGGGGCTGGTCGGGTGCAAAAATCGGCAAATACATCACAAACCCGGGTGGAGCATCGGAAGGCCGGTCAATGGCCAGGCGAATCTTCCCGGTAATGGCTGCCATGCCAGAGTCACGCGCAGTCTCGAGGGCCGCCCGCCTGACGGGCTCTGGCCAGATATCAAGCCCCAATGGTGAGCCGGAGCTGGTTGCCGCAGGTTCCCGCTGCACGATGAGGGCTGAAACGCTATCAGAACTTGCAGGATGAATGGAATAGCCGTCATGACCCGATTGGCGCATACCCAGGATGTGCTCGGGTTTATTCTGTGCTGCCACGCGCTCGACAATTCCAATGATTTTGATGCCTGAAAAATTGGCATCCAACTGCAGCGTCTCCACGTATCGGTGAATCGCGGCCCGGTCCTTCAGATGGGTCGTCGAAAGCAGGCCTTGCACACCCCGCAGCATTTGCTCATAGGCTGCCGCCCGCTGCTCAATGCGACTGACCGTCTCTTTGAGCGCGAAATCGAACTGGGATCGCAGCGCAGCCCGGTTACTTTGCTGTTCATGCTCCCAAACCACCCAGGTCACCAGCAAGGTGGCGACCAAAACCAGCCACGGCAGCAAGCGCAGACCCAAAGCAGTTGAAGCGCTGCGAACAGGTTCCACGACCGCTACTAGAAATTGACCAAAGCGGCAGCCAGGTCAGGTTTGAAGTATTTTTCAAATATCCGGCGCAGGCTCCCGTCGGCACGCATCGCATGAACCAGCCCGCTCCAATGCGCCTGCTCCGCCGGTTCAAGCGCCTTTTTGGACATGATCAGGCCATGGGGAACCGAAGGGTCGTTGAACTCAACAATGCTGGTGATATCACGGATTTTGGCTTCTTCCAGCGCCGGGAAGTCAAACGGCTCAATGATCATGGCCTGGATATTGTTCAGCATCAAGGCTTGGTAGAGCGGCGCCAGGCCACCGCCCTGGCTGATCCGGTTGGCGGTCTGCAGGCGATCTACCAACTGGTTGGCTGTTTCGCTGTAACGAAAACTGCGGATCGTGCCGATCTTCAACTGATCGTTGCGCTCAAAGTCCGCCAGGTTTTTAACGCCAGAATCTTTGCGCACCAGCAAATAGTATTTGTTGCTGAAATACCAGGCAAAGCTGGCGAACTTGTCGCGCTGGGCATTGGTGATACCAGACAGGCTGAAATCCAGCGCGCCGGATTCAATCAGTTGCCAGATCCGGGCACGGGGCAGCAGGCTGACGGTCACTTTGCATCCGCTGCGACGAACCAACTCGTCTGACACGTCCTTGTCAATTCCGCTGTCTGTGGCAGCTGAATAAAGCAATCCATGATCATGCAACGCGAGCGTGTAGGTGCGCGAACACGCAGGGCTGGCGGCATGCGCTGCGCACACCTGGCAAGCCAACACCAGCGCGGTAAGGAAGCTGCGGATCACGGCGATTGCGCCTGACAGTCGATCAATACGTGATGCTCAATGCATCGGCATCCACATTGATCACCTGCTTGCCCAGCACCGCACTGGCAGACTGTGCAAAAGCCAGCGCCCATGCCGGGTCGGCAAATTTGCCTGGGCCGGCAGCTTGCGCCACTACCACCACCCGGTCAGCCATTAACAGCTTGCCGGTTGCGCGCAGGGGCTCGCACTCCATTTCGGTGAACTGGGTATCCAGCCACTGGCGGGCTGCTTCCCGATCCAAAGCTTGCTCTGGCGCAATTTCGATACGCACGGGCGGGGTGTTCTTGAAAGAAACGCTGACTTGACTACGCATGGTTTACTCCTGTTGGCACAATGATAGAACCAAAACACGGTCCAGTTGCCAAAACTGGTTTCCGTTCCACCCCGGTTTGACCTTTCGCAAGGGACTCGACTATGCGTCGCAATTTTGTCAAAGCCATGACGACCGCAACTTCGCTGATCTGGCTCTTCTCCGCGTCGGTATTGGCCCAGTCTCCCAAGCGAGAAAAGGACCGGGAGGTTGCGCGCGACCTGACCGTGGAACTTCGCCAGGTCAAAGACGGCGACGAAGGTGATCCGTCCGTCCCGGCTGGTGCTTACACCGCCGGCACCACCAGCCGGGAGGCTGACTTTGCACCGCAACAGGTACGCGTGCGCTGCGGCGAAAAAGCCAGCTTGCAAATCAACCAATCCATGCCCTTGCAATGGGTGCAAAAGATTGAGTCGCAAAGCGCCACCTTGAGCGCTGCCAGCGCCTCAGCCAGCGCCACAGCCGGCGGGGTGACGCAGGCCGTGACCTGGATGGAGTCGGGACAAAGCTTTTCCGTGACCCCACATTGGACGGGCGGCAAACAGGCGGTCAAACTGGAGATCGAAGTGCAGTCCTCGGCGGTAGACGAACGCACCAGCTCCGATCTGCCGGCCACTACCCGCCAACGTTACAGCACCACCGTAAGCGCACCACTCCACCAATGGGTCACCATCGCAAGCAGCGGACGTTCCCCGCAACCCGGCCGCTACAGCAGCGCAGTTTCATCGGACGCCCGGCGTCTCATCCAGGTGCGTGTATCGACCGACTGACTGTGGCGCCATTGGGGCGCTTTCTCCGGTTGTCATGTTGGCGCCAGCGCGCCTGGCGGGTCCACGGCACAATCGTTTGTCGCGCTTTGCACCCGTACTGAGGAACCCATGACAGACACCACCACCCACCACCGGATCTGCCCCCTGTGCGAAGCCTGTTGCGGGCTGGAAATCAAGGTCCAGCAGGGCAAAGTCATCAGCATCCGCGGCCATGAGGCCGACGTGCTCAGCAAGGGCTACATCTGCCCCAAGGCCGTGGCCCTGAAAGACCTGCATGAGGACCCGGATCGTCTGCGCACCCCGCTGATCAAGCGCAATGGCGTGTTTGAAGAGGCCACTTGGGATGAGGCCTATGCCGAGATCGCATGCCGCCTGCCACCACTCATGGCGCAGCACGGGCGCAACGCCACGGCGGTGGTGGTAGGTAACCCGTCTGCCCACAAGATCGGCCTGCTGACCTACTTTGGCAAACTGGCCCGCGCGCTAGGCACCAAGAATGTGTTTTCTGCCTCCACACTGGACCAGATGCCCAAGCAGCTTTCCAGCGGCCTGATGTTTGGCCACTGGCTGTCGGTGGCCCTGCCCGACATCAGCCGCATAGAGTATCTGCTGGTGCTGGGCGCCAATCCGCTGGTCAGCAACGGCAGCATGTGGACCGTGCCAGACTTCCGTGGCAAGGCCAAAGCACTGCAGGCACGTGGCGGCAGGATGGTCGTTATCGACCCGCGCCGTACCGAGACCGCCGCCGTGGCCGACGCCCACCTTTTCATCCGGCCCAATAGCGATGTGTTCCTGCTGGCCG
>ERZ795031.4259-NODE-4259-length-12154-cov-5.244566_pt1 | contig 12154 bp, 17 predicted proteins | sample MGYA00375123_ERZ795031 | MGnify/ENA primary metagenome ERZ795031 (study PRJEB30166, sample SAMN05720159) | activated sludge metagenome | isolation source: anaerobic digester from wastewater treatment plant | place: USA | collected 2015-04-21 ... | reverse complement strand
AACACCCCGCCCCCCTGCATCGACCCCTCGACCCCGCCCGTCGACGAGGGCACGCCCCCCGTGTCACGGATGGGGGGAGCCCCCCGCACGACGTTGGGGGTGTTCGCGGTGAGTGAGGGGGGCGGCGTTCCTGGGGAGTCGAGGGGGCCGGGGGTGGGGAAGGGGGGAGGGGGGGCCAGAGGCAGGCAGGGCCACCGACACTGTGCAACTCGATTCTGGCCTCTCAGGTGCAGTACTGCTGCAACTGGAAACGGTGCTTCAGGCGCACCGTTACGGGGCTCCAACGATGCGGCGACGATGCGGCGACGGGGCAACGACGATGCCGGGCGGTGTGCGTGCGATGCGGGGCGAGGGGGCCGCGGGCTACGGGGCGATGCGGGGTCAGGTAGTTGGTGAGCGCGGGTACGGGTCGGCTGTTCGGGCGAGGTCGTGGATCGCGGACAGTGCGTGGTGCAGGCGCGAGTTGAGGTCGTCGATGGTGAGTTGGCGTTGTGCGGCGGTTGTGGTGGCGGTGTCACGTTGCCGTGTGAGGTCTGAGGCGAGCCGTTCGGCGTGTTCGCGGTCGGCGAGCAGGGTGTTGATGCGGTCGTTGGCTTGGATGAGCAGCGCTTCGACCTCAGCGAGGCGCGCTTCGGCGGCGACGTGAGCGCGGGTGACGGCGGCGATGTCCTGTTCGAGTTCGGCGACGCGGGCGATGAGGTTCGGTTTGGTTGGGCCGTGCGACATTGGGACTCCTTTCGGTGTGCGAGCATCATGCCGCGCGGCATGATGCTTGGTGCGGAGGTGACGGCGGTGTCGAAGTACGTGTTCGTGACGAACGTGACGATCTCGATGCACACGGAGGTCGAGGCCGACGGGATTGACGCGGCGGTTGAGGAGGCGCGGTGTCGCGGGGTCGTGTCGTTGTGCAATCAATGCGCGCACGGCGAGCCGGATGCGTGGTGCACGTCGGGCGAGCTGGACGGCGACCCGGCGAGTTCGCCGCTTGTCGAGGTGACGGTTGATGACGAGGTGTTGACGGGTCGTGCGTTCGGCCGGGTGCGTCGGTTGTGGCGCGACGGCTGATCGATCATCCGACGCGGGTGTGGTATCGTTGACGCATGCGGCGATTGCGACACCCGGAACACGACACCGACGCGGCGATGCCCGATGCCGACGATGCGGCCCCGGCCGATGCGGGGTCGGTGCACGTCGGGCTTGAGGAGCGGGACCAGTTGTTGTTGGCGGGCCTGTTGCGCCGCGCGGCGGAAGGGCGACGCGACCCGTCGTCGTTTTTTTCGTTCGTGATGCGTGAGGAGCACGGCGAGCGACGGCGCATCAAAGCGACTCCGCATCAACGGGTGCTGTTTTCGTTCGTGTCGCATCATGATCGGTGCGTAGTGCGGATGCCGCCTGGGTTTTCGAAGACGTACTGCATGTCGGCGTTGTCGATGCAGTTGTTGGGTCAGGACAACACGGCCCGCGGGGCGGTCATCTCCGCGACGCAGGAGCAGGCGTCGAAGGTCGTCGGCATCGTGCGCGACTACATCGGCAAGCCCGACCAGTTCCCCGAGCTGCGGTTAGTGTTTCCCGAGCTGCGGCCGTCGACCAACGTGCACGACCCGTGGACGCAGGTGAAGCTGTGCGTTGCCCGCCCGGCCGGAATCCGCGACCCGTCGTTGTGCGCCGTCGGGTACGGTGGAGCGTTGCCGGGGTCGCGGTTGTCGTGGATTCTCGTCGACGACATTCTCGATGAGGAGAACACGCGAACGCCGCACGGCCGCCGTGCGGTCAAGCGGTGGTTCGACACGACGGTGCTATCGCGTCGTGACGTGCGCGGGTCGAAGATTGTCGTGACGAACACCGCATGGCACCCCGACGACCTGACGTATGCGCTTGAGGCGTCGGGGTGGCCGACGTTGACGATGACCGCGGAGGGTGACATCGAGGTGGCGAACGCCGATCCCGGATGGGACACTCCGGACATTCGGCCGTCGCGCAAGCCGGGCGAGGTGTACCGGCTTGCGGCGCACGACGTTGGTGAGTTTGACGCCGACGAGACGGTGCCGTTGTGGCCGACCCGGTTCTCGGCCGACGTGCTTGCCGAGATCAAGTCCTCGATGCCCGCGTTCGAGTACGCGCAGCTATACAAGATTCGGCCGCGGTCGGATGAGGACGCCCGATGCAAGCGCGAATGGATCGAACGGTGCAAGGCCCGCGCACGCGAGGCCGGGGTGTTCGGGTTGGTGCCGAAGTACGACGGCGAGGATGCGACGTTCACCGGGGTTGACCTCGCGGTCGGTCAGACCGACGAGCACGCGCGAACGTCGTTCTTCACGTTCCGTGTGATGCCGAACGGGGTGCGGGTGCCGCTCGACATCGAGTCGGGCCGGTGGACCGGCCCCGAGATTGTGCGCCGGTTGGCCGACAAGACCCGCCGGTTCAATTCGATCGCGCGGGTCGAGAACAATGCCGCGCAGGAGTTCCTGATCCAGTTCGCGTTGGACCAGAACGCGGCGTTGCTTGTGCGGGCGCACACGACGGGCCGGAACAAGGTGCACCCGGAGCACGGGGTCGAGGCCTTGTTCGTCGAGATCGAGAACGGGGCGTGGCTCATTCCGAACGATCCGTCGGGCAACTGCCCCGAGCCGGTACAGGAATGGATCGACGCGATGCTGTACTACAAGCCGCCCCCCGCGCACACGGAGGACGTGCTCATGGCGTGCTGGTTCGCCCGCGAGGAAGCGCGCGAGTGCGGGTTCGGTTCCGTCGCGCGGGTCGGCGTTGCCGACGGCGAGGGCGACGAGGCGGGTGCGGTGCCGGGCGGGTTGTCGGTCGCCGACATCATGGCGCGTTGACGTGGCCGCGGCATGATGCGGGCATGCCGACGATGAGCTTGTGCCAACTGCGAGGGCGAACGATTGTCGAGGTGCACCTCAACCCGTTCGACAACGGCCGCGGCGGCACGTCGACCGAACCGGTGTTCGTGCTCGACGACGGCACGCGGGTGTGGTTCGTCGTCGAGGAAACGGAGACGGGCTACGGGGTGCAGGTCATGGCAACGAAAGGGGCGAACCGATGAACCGGTGGTTGTGGATGCTGTGCGCGGTTGTGCTCGTCGCATGCGGCGGGTCGGATGAGGCGCGATTGTTCGGTGCGTCGGGCATCGTCATCGACGCGGCCGTTGATGAGACGAACCCACCCGGCGACGAGACGTTCGGCCCCGACGCTGAGACGCCCGACGTAGCTGATGAGACGCCCGGCCCCGATGCGCCGGTTGCACCGCCGGTCGACGCGGCGTGCGCGATGCCGTTGTGCACCGGCGACCCGGTGCGGCAATGCTCGGGGTCGGTCGTGAACGAGTGCGGTGCGACGGCGTGCGACGGCGTGCCGTGCGAACGCGGCACCTGTTCGATTGTGAACGCGAACGGCAAGGCATGTTCGTGCGTGCGGCATGACGACGATGCGGCGTCGGGTGAGCTGTGCAACGCACCGGGTCGGTTGTGGGGGCAGATGCCCGGCACGATGCCGAACCAAGGGTGCCTCGGGTGCAAGTCAACGGGCATCGTGCAGGGCGGGGTTGAGTGGTACTGCTGCGGTTGACCGATTCCCTTTGCGTTTCGTGAGGTTACGATGCGATCCGCGATTGGCGACGTGCTTGACGATTCCCGGCAGGGCGACGATGCGGCGGCCGATGCCGACCTGTTGCGTGCCGTGTTGGACGACCCCGCTATCGACGATGACACGTCGGCGGCGTTCAACGACATGCTCGAACAGGTGACGCAGCGGAAGCGGCCGCTCACCGAACGGCAACGCGAGTGGGTGCGAACGATCGCCGACCGGGAGGGCATCGTCGACCCGCGCACGACGAACCTCGTGTCGCGCGGTGTCGTGCCGCGGGGTCGCGAGGTCGAGACCCCGGCGGTGTTGCGCAACCTGCCGTTGAAGCCACCGGGGCGGCGATGAAGGTCAAGGTGCGGTGCAGCTACACGATCGAGGTCGAGGTGCCCGACGACGTTGACTACGACGTGCAGTTCGACATCGAGGAGAACCATTGCCCCGGCACCGGTGTCGTCGGTGCCGCGCTCGACGCGCATCGGGAGGCGTGCGATGCGAAGCACGTGTGCTGGGCGTGCATGCTCGGCGGCAAGAACGAGGTCGTGTCGGTTCAGAGCGGGGAGGACTGCACGACCCAGAAGTCAGCGGCGAGCCGCGGGTCGGCGACGTAGTTGTAGGCCATCCAGAAGTACCCGCCGAGGCCCCACTTCGGCCCCCATGAGTTGCGCACGAGGAACGCCCCCCGTGACCCGTCGGGCATCGGCATTGCGTCATCGTACCCGACGAGGGCGACGGCGTGCCCGCCCTGCAACTGCTCCCCGGCCGCGGGTCGGCACAGGATGCCTTTCGACGCGACATCGGCCGACAGCATCGCATCGTACACGGCGAACCCGAACCCGACGAGGAACCGCGAACACAGCGTCGCCTTCATCGTTTCGAGGTCGGCGTTCGCGATGGCGTGGTAGCTCGTGACCTTGTGCCGGGCGGCTTCGATCCACACCGCATCGGGCGGGTTGACGGTGAACTGCGCCGGGTTGTAGGGCCACAGCTTCTCGTCGGCGACCCCGTACACGACACCGGCTCGGATCGTGTTGCGGAAGGATGCGCCGGAATCCTGCCCGGTCGTGCCCATCAACCGGCGGGTGGCGTAGTAGTGCAGCAGCCGCGACACGTCGACGAGGGTTCGTGCGGGTGCGGCCGACGGCTTGACGGTTGTCGTGAACACGATCGAACCGTCGGTCGTCATGGTCGGCGTGCTGACCGACACCGACGGCCCGGCGAGCATCGGCGTTCCGCCCCGAAGCTCGTTCGCTTCGATGAGGGCAGCAAAGGCGTTCGCGGTGCACGACCCGAGGTCGGCTTGGTCCTCGACCGGCGAGCAGATCTCGCGGTTGTCGAACCGCGGTTGCGACGCGGCGAGCATCGCCCGGTGCAGCTTCAACCGGTAGTGTTCATCGCGCGGGTCGGGCATCTGCCGTTCCCATCCGAGGTGCACCGCCTTCGTTGTACCGTTCATCGTGACGTTTCGCTTGATGACCATGTGGGGCCTCCTTGGTATCGCACCCTATCACACGAAAGTTTGCCCGGCGTGCCGCGTCGGCATAGAACTTTCGCCTCTGATCAGTGCGGGCAGCCGCATTGCCCGACGCACCGACGACCCCGACGAAAGGAACCCCGACGATGAGCGACTACGAGAACGCACCCGCGACGACGATGCTCGCGACCCATTGCTGCTGCTGCGGCCGCCCGCTGCTCGACGCCGTGTCGGTCGAGGCGGGCATCGGCCCCGACTGCCGCAAGAAGCACGGGTTCGGCGAGGCGCAGGCGGCACCCGATTGGGCCGCGGTTGCGCGGCTTGAACTCGAAGGCGCGTGGCCGACCGACCCGCATGCATGGGCGAACAAGCTCGTGCACCGCATCGCGTGCAACCGGTCGAGCGACGACGTGCCGCGGTTCGTCGCGTGCATCCACGCGCTCGGCTACCGGAAGCTCGCAACGACGATCGCGGCGCAGTTCGGGGCGGTCATCGTGACCGAGGCCGACGGGATGCTGCTCGTCGCGGCTCCGTTCAACGACGAGTGGAACAAGGCGGCCCACGCGAACTGGTGGCGGTGGGACGGCAAGGCGAAGGTGCGCCGGGTGCCGGTCGCCGACCGCGGGAAGCTGTGGGCCGTGCTCGTGCGGGTGTACCCCGGTGTGCTGTGCGTCGGCACGAAGACTGCCCGCATCATCGAGGCGAAGGCGGCATGATGCCGTTGCAAGGAGAACCCGACATGACGACACCGAAGAACACCGAACGACCGAACATTCCCTGCGCATGGGTCAACACGCACGAACCGCCGAGCGACAACATCGTGCGGCTCACGTTGTCGCTCGTGCTCGCCGAACGCCGCACCGTGCGCGCCACAGCGTTGCGGTTCCTTGCCGACCTCGAAGCCGCGAGCCCGCCCGAGTCGTCGTGGTTCATCGCCGGGCCGACGCATATCGGTGTCGCCCGCCGTCGGTCGGTGTGGACGATCGAGATGCACCTCGCCGGGCTCGACTACTGGACCGACGCGCGGGCGGTCGCGTGCAAGGTGTGCCACGACTTCAACGCCGCGCACAACCCGACGATGCTGAAGTGCTGTGAGTGGCATGCGAGCGGCGGCCCGCCCGAGTCGTCGTGCGGTGGCGACACGATGATGCTGCCCGCCTACAGCCGCATCATGGCGGCGAACGGAGGCCTGTGATGGCCCGGCGGTTGCGACCCGACCCGGCGACGATCCGCGCAGGCATCGTCGAGGTCTACCAACAGTGCATGGGCGTTCGTGTCGACGGCACCGACGCCGGTGGCGATGCGTTCCTCGCGGTGTCGATGATGAACCGCGGGCGGTGGAACGAGGCGTTGAAGTACGCCCGGTCGGCGGTCGCCCTCGAACGGGGCATGCTCGGCGACGTTGCGCCCTGCCCGCATTGCGACCGGATGGCGATCGATGAACCGCACAACCCGCGTTGCCCGGCGGTGCCGCAATGGCCGCCGCTCCTTGCGGCGTTCGAGGATGCGTTGCGCATGCTCGACGGGGCCGACTCCGACTGATACCGTTCCCGCCGACACCCCGCCCGTTCTCCTCGGTGGGTCAACGCCCCCCCTCCTGCCGGTCATGTCGCGGGCGGGGTGTCATCTTGCTCGCGGCCGCGGGTCGTGCTCCGATCGTCGGCACCGCGAGCAGGAGCGCGGTTGACATGCGACGAGCCAAGCAACCCAACCCGGCGACACCGCCGACCGACATCGCACGCCTCGAACACGTACCACTCGGGCAGCTACGAGGGTGGCCCCGCAACCCGAAGCAACACGACCTACTCAGCATCCGGCGCAGCTATGACCGGTTCGGGTTCGTGCTGCCGCTCGTGGAGGACGCGACCAGCACCCAGCTTGTCGCCGGGCACGGCCGGTTGGAGGTGCTGCTCCAGATGCGCGACGCGGGCGAGGAACCGCCCCGGCGCATCATCGTCGACGAACACGGCGACTGGCTTGTGCCGGTGCTGCGCGGCGTGACGTTCGCCGACGAACGCGAGGCCGAGGCCTACATCGTTGCCGATAACAAGCTGGCCGAGGTCGGCGGGTGGGATGAGCGGTTGCTCGCCGACGTGCTCGGTGACCTCGACCTCGACGATGCCCTCGTGACGGGGTTCTCCGAGGCCGAGTTGCAACGGCTGCTCGAACCGGCGGTCGGGTCGGGCACGGCCGGTGCCGGTGCCGATGACCCGTGGGGTGCCGGTGGCAACACCGGCGACGACTCCGATGATGGGTTCGTCAAGTTCCTGTTCGGCGACTACGCGGGGCGGGTGCGCCGGTCGACCTACGAAGCGTTCGTGCGCGAGTACAACCGACGCCGGGCGGCATCGCAGGCGGTCATGCTCGACGACGTGCTCGCGGCATGGCTCGCCCTCGAAGGAGGCACCGATGCCGTCGCTACGTGAGTCCCTGAACCAATCGGCGGTCGTGCGCGGCGAACTGCTGCGGCGGTTCGGGTTCATGCCCATGTCGCTGCTGCGGCTGTCGCGCGGCAAGCTGTCGCGGTCGATGTTCAACTACCAGGGCGAGGAGAAGGGGCGGTCGGTGACGAACGCGGGCGATGCGGGCATGAGGCTCGCGAAGTCCGCGGAGGGCAAGGCGTCGGCCGCGGAGCGCAAGAAGCTCGGCATCATCGGCGGCGTGCTCACCTCGCAGAAGGGAACGTCGCGCACCGGGGCATCGATCATGCCCGCCGAACTCGTCGAGTTCTTCGTCAAGTACTACGCGGCACCGGGCGACGTGTACCTCGACCCGTTCATGGGCCAGGGCGTGCAGATGCAGGTCGCGCACCGGTACGGGTTGCACTACTGGGGGTTCGACTTGTGCGAGGAGTTCTTCCGGTACATCGAGGCCGTGCGCGCCAAGATCGACACGGGCACGACGACGATCCGCACGTTCCTCGCCGACTCGAAGAACCCCGACCCGATACCCGACGGCATCGGCGACTTCTGCTTCACCAGCCCGCCCTATTGGGACATCGAGTGGTATGGCGACGACCCCGAACAGCTCGGCATCGGTAAGTCCTATCCCGACTTCATCGCGGGCATGGAGGCGGTTGCGCGGGCGTGGCTGCCGAAGTTCAAGCCCGGCGCGACGTGCGTGGTGAACGTCAACGACTTCCGCAAGGACGGTCGGTTCTACCCGTACCACGCCGACACGGTGTCGCTGTTCCGCCGGGCCGGATGGGCGGTGCACGACATCTGGATCGTCGAAGGGCTCATCGCCGGGTTGCCGCGGGTGTTCGCGGCCGACAAGAACTCGAAACGGATCGCGCCCAAAGTGCACGAGTACGCGATCGTCTTTCGGAGGCCGTGATGCCGTCGCTCAAGGAATCGCTCAAGGAATCGGCCGCGGCACGCGCGGGCATCGAACGCCGGTTCGGGTTCATGCCGTTGTCGGTGTTGCGGTTGACGCGCGGTGCGTTGTCGCGGTCGATGTTCCACTACTCCGCGGAGCACGGGCGCAACACCGGGCAAGGCGTCGACCGACCGAAGGCGCGCGAGGCGGGTGCACCGGCGACCATCAAGCTCGGCGGGTCGGGGCCGCGCATGCACAGCGACGGCACCGAGACGTTCTCGGTCATGGCCGCCGAACTCGTCGAGTTCTTCGTCAAGTACTATGCCGAACCGGGGCAAACGTACCTCGACCCGTTCATGGGTCAGGGTGTGCAGATGCAGGTCGCGCATCGGCTCGGCCTGCACTACTGGGGGTTCGACGCATGCGCGAAGTTCGTGCGGTACATCGAAGCGGTGCGGGCGAAGCTCGGCCCGACGCCGACCCGCATCGAGGTGTTCCACGGCGACAGCCGCGACCCCGCCCGAATCCCCGACGGCATCGGTGACTTCTCGTTCCACAGCCCGCCCTATTGGGACATCGAGCACTACGACGACGACCCGGCGCAGCTCGGGGTCGGCAAGTCCTACGAGCAGTTCCTCGACGGGATGCGCGATGTCGCGCGGGCGTGGTTGCCGAAGTTCAAGCCCGGTGCGTGGCATGTCGTCAACGTGTCGGACTTCCGCACCGGTGGGCAGTTCTACCCGTATCACACCGACACGATCGAGGTGTTCACCCGCGCGGGGTGGGCGGTGCATGACCAGTGGATCGTCGAAGGGCTCATCGCCGGGTTGCCCAAGGTGTTCGCGGCCGACTTCAACACGAAGCGCATCGCTCCCCGTGTGCACGAGTATGCGATAGTCTTTCGGAAGCCATGATGACGCCCGCGGTTTACTGTGCATCAGCCATCGTCGAAGGGCCGTTCACCGACCCGACGGCGGCGTGGTTCGAGTTCGTGTCGTTGTGCAACGGCATTGCCGGGATGACGGTGCTGACCTCGACCCGGTTCGACTTCCCCGGCGGTGGCGTGTCGGGCATCGTCGTCATCGCCGAATCGCACGCGGCGCTCCACACGTGGCCCGAGCTTGGTCGCGCCTGGGTCGAGCTGGCGACGTGCGGCGTCGAGTCCTCGGTCGAGGAGTTCAAGCACCGCATCGAACGCAAGTGGCGGGTCGTCGGCGGTTGGCAGTACATCCGACCCCGCCGCGACGGATGATCGATCATCCGTCGCGGGTTGCACCGCCCGGCGGCGACGCGGTAGCCTTCCCGCATGGCTGACGAGACACCCAAGGCCCCCAAGCTCCCGCACACCATCGACATCGGCGGCGTCAAGTACGAGGTCGATGATACGATCCACGAGGTTGACGCCCCGGCGACGGCCGGGGTGCCCGGCGCAAAGATGCGGGTCAAGTACGCCACGCACGAGGGCAAGCGGGTGCGCTTGCTGGTCGATGTCGTGGTGCCCGGTGGTGCACCCGTGGGCGTGCCGTCGGGGTTCCCCGAGGACGTGTACCGGCTCGCGGCGGCGAACGCGACACGTTGACAACCGAACACGCACCCCAACAGGAGGATAGGGATGCAACATCGAATCGTGGTCTGGGACCCGAGCGGGAAGTTCCCGGTCGGCGACATCATCGAGGGCGAGAAGGCGATCGGCCTGCTGCACGGTCACGGCGGCGTGACGTTGCCGGTCGAGCCGCACCTACTCGGCCGCAACGCGGTGTCGGGGTTCTTCCGCCGGGATTGGGGCCGCGGCACCCCATACACCCGGCTCGTTGGCACCCGCGGGTGTCCGATGCTGATCTACGTCGTGCCCGACTTCGGCACCATCAACTGGGCGATGCGGCTCGAACCGGTGCCCGAGGCGACCGAATCCCGCGGCACGTTCCGGCTCGCGATGCACAGCGGGCAGGTCGGCACCATCTCGGGCGGCCTCGCGGCCGATAGCTCGGTCATCGAGTACGCCGACCGGCCGGTCGACCCGCACGGCGGGGTGACGGTCATCGGGTCATCGAAGCTGAACTGCACGATGGAGGGCTACCTGGGCCTCAGCATCTACGGCACCGCCATCGGGTTGCGGGTGCTGTGGTCGGCGGTGTCGCAATCGCGGTAGACTTCCCGCCGAAGTGACCGACGGCTGACACCTTGCCCCGGCGAGTGGTAGGCTCGCCGCATGGCAACCAAGTTCCTGCTCAACACACGCGCATCGGAACGACCACGCACAACGCCGGGTCGACGTTCGACACGGTGACGGAAGCGGCGACGATCGCCCGGCTCGAATCCGCGGGCGGCAAGCTCGTCGACCCGACGCCCAAGATCATCAAGGCGGCATCGATCGCGATTGCCCGACGGTTGAAGGGCGATGATGTTCCGGCCGTCGATGCGTTGATGGGCGCGGCGGCTGAAGGGGGCGGCGGTGGCGGGACAATCAACTGGCGGCCGGATGGCGCGGGCGATGCCGTGACATGGGCCGAAGTGATGATGTTGCTCGCCGAGTTCGGGTATGGCGAGGCGACGATCCTGGCGAGCCAGTTCGGCGGCCCGTATGCAATCCCGCCGGGCATCTATGACGTGAAGGGTGCGACGTTCGAGGGCATCCTCGGCAACGCATCGGGAACCATCGTTGACGTTGCTGACGGCGCGGTGCTTCATGATTGCCTTGGCGTGCGTGGTGGGGTTGCGCTCGCGTTGCACGGCACGAGCGGCCCGGCGTTGACGTTCACGCAACCCGGCGGCGGATCCCCGGCGTCGTTCGCGATCGAAAAGGATGCGTTCGTTGCCAACTTCGGAACGGCTCCCGCGATCGTTGTGCCCGATGCGACCCAGTTCGTGGTGGCGGGCATTAACGGGGGATCGTTCGGCGCCATGGGCGGACCCCCGCAAGGGCCCCTCGTGCGCGCGGGGATCGGAAGCGTGATCATCGGTGCGTGCATCGCCGGTTCGACGTGGATCGACGGGTGGCTTGTGAACGATGGGGTGGACCCTACCGCCGTGTTCGCCATGCAAACCGATGGCACGTTCGAGCTTCCGGCGATGCCGGGGTTTGCCGGGGCGGTGGCGAACATTGCGTGGGGCTACAACGGCGGAGGTGGACCGACGGCGTTCCGCCCGGCGACGTTGTTCGGCCCGGTTCCCGTGGGGTGTCTGTACTATGACACCACGATCGGCGCGCACGTGGTGTGGAACGGCGCGGCATGGGTGGCGATCGGCGGAGGTGCTCCCCCGGCAGGCACCCCGAACACGGTCGCCTACTTCGACGGTGCCGGGGCGCTCGGCAGTGATCCGGCGCTGTTCGCTGGCGGGCTCGACCCCTACGGGCGGCCGCAGCTTCGCGACATCCGACAGGGCGTGCTACCGGCGGCGAACGCGGTGTGGCGTCAAGGCGCGTGGCAGGGCGACGGAGACGCGACGAACGTCGAGGGCGACGGCATCGTGGTCTATGGCAAGGACCCGGTGAGCGGATTGCAGGACGGGGCCAACGGTGCGTTCGCCCGCGTCAAGTGCGACCGGTTCGCGGTGCGGCTCATCACGGGCGGGGTCGATGTCGGGTACGGTTGGCGGGTCGACCTCACCGAGTTCTACTTCAAGGACAACGCCGGGGCGAAGACGTGCACGATCGCACGGCTGACGGGCCGGGCGTGGTTCGCCGAGTTCGTGGCCCCATCCGGTGCGACACTGAGCCGCCCGGCGGCACCGGTCACGGGGTCGATGTTCTTCGACACGACCATC
>ERZ795031.4256-NODE-4256-length-12156-cov-9.099165_pt1 | contig 12156 bp, 6 predicted proteins | sample MGYA00375123_ERZ795031 | MGnify/ENA primary metagenome ERZ795031 (study PRJEB30166, sample SAMN05720159) | activated sludge metagenome | isolation source: anaerobic digester from wastewater treatment plant | place: USA | collected 2015-04-21 ... | reverse complement strand
GAATTTTGGGGAATATTCTTGTCGCTATACCAACCCCACCTATCCGCTGATCCCTAACACCTGGTTCCCGAAATGTTTAAAAACAAAAAAAGCTTCATCGTCGATGAAACTTTCTGTTTGGTGGTCCCACTAGGATTCGAACCTAGGACCCCCTGCTTGTAAGGCAGGTGCTCTGAACCAGCTGAGCTATAAGACCAAAATTGCTATGTCTGAAAATCTATGTAGAGACGATGTTTTATGTCGTCTTTTCTAGAATTTTGGTGGTCCCACTAGGATTCGAACCTAGGACCCCCTGCTTGTAAGGCAGGTGCTCTGAACCAGCTGAGCTATAAGACCAAAATTGCTATGTCTGAAAATCTATGTAGAGACGATGTTTTATGTCGTCTTTTCTAGAATTTTGGTGGTCCCACTAGGATTCGAACCTAGGACCCCCTGCTTGTAAGGCAGGTGCTCTGAACCAGCTGAGCTATAAGACCATGTTTCCTAAAAGCAATGCAAAGATACGACTAATTTTGATGTTTACAAATGTAGAAGGTGTGTTTTTTTGATGTTTTTTGAAAAATTAAAATGATGTTCTGCTTATTGCATGATAATGTTGTAGTTGGCTAAGGACGGCTGTTTTTTGAGATTACGATTATTTTTTGAGTGAGAATCTTTCTTTTCGGCAATTGTGAAATACAGCATCAGGTAAAAAGGTGCGTAGGCTGTTTTAGCCACTCATTCGTTTTAGTTCTTTTTTTTCAGTCAACTGAAATCAGGAGATGTTATTGTCAAAAACTTTGTTCGTAAATGGAACATGCTCACGTGTTTTTTTGATCCGAAATAAATAGGGTGGTGTATGAATAAGAAGGGCTGAACCTATCCGATTCAGCCCATTTCTTATATGCTTTATGGAGATTTACTCCTCATATTGAGTTAATGTGTATGTAACCGTAACATCGTTGCCTTCGTCGTCTGTGTGCGAATAGTCGAATATGTTTATGGTTAAACTACCTTCTTTTACGTCTTTGCTGTAAGTGTTGTCTGTTAGCTTCGTAAAGTCAGAAGTTAACAAGCTGGTTTTGTAAGCCGCAATGGCATTTGCGCTCACATTTCTATCCTTAATGGAGTAGGTGTATTCATTAGAAAGCATTACTTGACCTTGTTCTCCAGAGATAAATGTTTGTGGATATTCGGGATAATAGCTTAACCATGAGTATACAGATAATGCAATTTCCCAACCAAGGTCACCTTCTTCGTTCCATGCGATGCCGCTGTTTGGATTCTTTGGATAGGTGATCGTGAAATTGAAGTTGACAGTATTTTCTGTTGTCAGTGTAGAATTGGTTTCTTGAATGCTTACAGACAAACTGCCTTCGAAAATATCTTTTGTGTAAGTGGTTTCTGATATCTTCTTGAATTCAGCTTTAATCAAAGCATCTTTATGTTTGTTAAGCTCTCCTTGGCTCACATTTTTGTCATTAATCTTATATCCGAACTGATTGGAAACAGACTCTGTTGTTTTTGAACCAGCGATGTAAGCTTGAGTGTATTCTGGAAAATTTGATATCCATTCGCACTCATTCAATGCACTTTCCCATTTGACGGTGCCTTCAATGTCCATCGCAATGCCTTTATTAAATGCATTGGTCTCTTTTGTGCTATCGTCCTCATCGTCGCTTCCGCAACTAACAAAACCAAAACTTAAAGAACTGAAAGCCATGATGGCCAATAAAAACTTTCGGATTTTCATTTCGATACTTTTTTTTAGTTGATAAATAGTTGTTTTTCGTTTTCAGGTGTTTTTTTGTAAAAAGAGAACGGATTAGCCAAAAGAAACCCGTTCTCTTTTATTTGAATTCTGATTAGAGTTTCATTGAAACAAGTTTGTTGTTTTCAACGAAGTAAACTTTGTAATTATTGAAGTCAATTTCGTAAACGACTTTTCTGTTGTTGCTAAAAGGGTCAGTCTTAACTTCCTTACCTGTATTCTTGTTTACGATAACTAGTGACAGGTTGTCTTGACCATTTGCTTTTTCTCCACTTAAGAAGATGGCGAAATCGTTGTTGCTTCTTACAGCTTTTCTCATTTTGTTGTTCTCTTTCAATTGTCTCTTCATTTTCAATTGACCTTCGTAAGCACGTCCAGCTTGTCTGGCAGTCTCAACATCACAGAATAATCCAGACTCGGCAACTGTGTTTCCATTTCCGTATTCAAACGAAACCGTAGTGCTCATGGCTGCTGAAGCTACCAAAGCTGTAGAAAGAAGGGCATTGGTCAAACGTCCGCTCTTTAATTGAGAGTAAACTTTTTTGTCAACAATAGTTTTGTCAGGAGAAACCATGATGAACTCTTTTTGACCAAAGATGAAGTATCCGTTCTCGCTAACTTTGAATCCTGCAATCTCTTTAGGAGAATCGATTTTTGCATCGATAGCGTCTGGTTTCTTTTCGTCGTTATCTGGATCAAGAACATATATCTTCTTTCCGCTGATAACCAATATCTTTCCGTTTTTGTCGTCGAAAGCAACTTTGTCCTCTTTGTCGATATAAATAGACCATTTCTTCTTGTTGGTCTCGTTGTTATAAACGGCAATCTTGTTAGGAGTAACCATTGCCCATGATTTACTGTATCTCTTCTCAATCTTAGCAGTAGCAGTCTCGTCGATGTCTTCCATCTCGATTGCCTTCTTCCAAACTTTTTCGCCAGTTGCAGCATTTACTAACATGATCTTGTTGCCGTAGTAAACTTTGATGTTGTCTCCTTCCAGTTCATAGTCGGTAGTGAAAGCACCGCTGAAACCTTTTTCCCAGACATTCTTTCCTGCCTTGATGTCGTAACGGTTGATGCCGTTCATTTGAGAGATGATCATCTCGTTGTCGTTAAGGAACATGTGGTCAACGTATGAAGCATCCAATTTCATTGGTTCACCCCATACGCTCTTTCCTGTAGTAGCATCAATACATACCATCTTCTTTCCGTATGCAACAGCTCCGCTCATAAGAGAGCTTGCTTTCTCTACGCAAAGAATGTATTTTCCTGTTGGATCGGTGAAGAATATGCTAGGGTTGCATTCGTTTTCCCAATTGATCTTTCCTGTCTTAGAGTCGATTTGGAAAAGTTTTTTACCATTCTTGTAGATGATGTTGTTCTTGCTGTCAACTCCAGGTACGAAATTGTCAACCGGTTCAGGAAGTTTGTTGCCGTTCATTTTAGCAGCAAACTTAATAACGTCTTTACCTTTGCTAGCCTCTCCAACTTTTACGTTCCATAGGATTTTATCGCTTGCAATGTCTACAGAATAAAGAATAATATCGTTGTTCTCGTTTTTAATCTTGAATAGTACGCAGTTAAGTTCAGGAATGACATCGTTTGATTCCAATGATTTGATAGGAGTTGCGTCGTTGCCTAGTACTACATTGCCATCGTAAACATCAAGAATGTAGTTTCCGATGAATGCATATTGAGTAAAAGGAATCTCTTTGTAATCTTCCTCTACAAAAGCACCTGCCTCGTCTTTGTCCTGACCTGTAACAGCATTTGCTGTACTTAGTTTTTTAAGAGCCTCGTTTTTTGCTGATTTTTTTACTGTCCAAGCTACTTTTTGGCTTTCGTTGTCGATACCTACATAAGCTTTGCTCTTTTCTAAAACTGGGGTTTGGGTAAATTGGTTGAAAAAGATAGATGTTGCATCTCCTTCTATTGGAGCACTCCATTCTACAGTTCCTTGTGCATGCTTTGAGGAGACTGTTAAGAGTCCTAATGCTGCAGAAAATAAAGTTTTCTTCATTATTAATATATTTGTTTATTTATTAGGTTAAAATTTATTGCTTCATTTTAATCGAGATTAATTTTATGAAGGTAAAGTTACTTATATTAATTTAAAATCAAACTTTTCTCAAAATAAGATTTGGTTTTGTCCTGTTTTTCTGGATTCTATAAATTGACATTTTATTAAGAAATCTTTTTTGTCATATACTGACAAGTTTATGATATTTTAGATAATTTTGGTGAAAAGATATTCTCCTTATGAGAAAGGTATTTTGGATGGTTTTGTTCGTGATCACTCTTTGTTGCGTCAGTTTCTCGCAGCACAAAGTAGTATGTGTGTCAGCCTCTGAGTTGAATACTCAATTCTGCATCCAGACTTCTCTTGACAAATGGGATGGAAACACAACAAACCTGACCTCCGAGCTGCCTGTCAACAATCTGTATTTTTCCGACAATTCAAAATGGCAGACAAATAGGGGAATCTTCTCGTTCAAGATGTTGCCGATGAGAATCCATCATTTTATGAGTCAGATTATCTATCCTAAATTTAGGGTCATGGTTCTGCGAAATGAGAAATACTGGTCGTTGAGGCACTCTTCCGGTTTTTATATTTACAACATCCGAAAAATCATTATTTGAAAAAAAGTAGACCTTCTGTTTAATTAAGGTCAATTATTTATTTTTATTTTCCCGTTCAAGAAACACTTTTTCGGGCATTCTGTTTTATGATAAAGAAGTTGAATAAAAAAACATAAGATATGAGTTTAGTTTTGATGGTTTTATTGTTCGTGTTGGGCTATGTGGCTATAGCCATGGAACATACAATTAAGATAAATAAGGCGGCTTCGGCACTGATTCTTTGTGCACTTCTATGGGTTGTATATATATATGTATCCCCTCAGTTGGTTCCTAATACGGAAGAGTTTAAGGAACTATACACCTCGAAGATGATAGAAGGGGGGGACCTTTTAAGCTTGGTTTTTGATTACGTGACAAGCGTTCAGATTATAGAGAGCATTGGCGATGTGGCCGAAATCCTTTTCTTCTTGATGGGCGCCATGACGATTGTGGAACTGATAGATGTGCACGGTGGTTTTTCCATTGTTACCAACCGTATTCAGACAAGAAATAAAAGACGTTTGTTGTGGATTGTGGCAATTCTGACCTTCTTCATGTCGGCCGTACTTGATAACATGACCACTGCTATTGTTATGGTAACGATGGTCCGCAAACTATTGAACGATAGGGGTGAACGTTGGCTATTCGCTTCAATTGTGATTATTGCGGCAAACAGTGGTGGTGCCTTTTCTCCTATTGGTGATGTGACCACCATCATGTTGTGGGTAAAGGGTTATGTTACTTCTGAAAAAATTATCCAGATTTTGATTTTACCAGCATTGGTTTCTCTTCTGATTCCACTGTTGATAGTAAACTTCCGATTGAAGGGGAATCTCGAACCTGTAAAGATTTATCCTGATGCCAATGCTGAATTCTCTGCTCAGAATGTGGTGACGGAAAGAGAGCGTAAGATCATCTTCTTCATGGGTGTAGGTAGCCTTGTTTTCGTTCCTGTTTTTAAATCCATAACGCACCTTCCTCCATTCCTTGGTGTTTTGCTTGGTTTGAGTGTTTTGTGGTTTTATACCGAGATCCTTTATCATAGAAAAAGGATTCCGGAAAAGGAGAAGGCTCGTATCTCTGTTATCTTAGGACGAATTGATATGTCGACCATCCTCTTCTTCTTGGGTATCTTGATGGCTGTCTCTGCATTGCGTTGTGCAGGTATTTTGGGCATGATGGCTGTTGGATTGGAAAACATATTCCAAGGTAATGTATATGCTATCAATATTATAATAGGTATGCTATCGTCTGTTGTCGATAATGTGCCTTTGGTTGCCGGTACGATGGGTATGTATGAATTGGCTCCAGCTGGTTCGGTTGGTGCATTGGCTCCGTTTGTTCAAGATGGCTCTTTCTGGTTGTTCCTTTCTTATTGCGCAGGTATTGGTGGTAGTATGCTGATTATCGGTTCTGCTGCAGGTGTAGTTGTGATGGGTTTGGAAGGAGTGAACTTTGGTTGGTATGTGAAGAATATAAGCTGGTTGGCATTGTTAGGATATTTGAGTGGTGCGGCCGTTTTTATTTTAATTGAGAGTTTATTTTAATTATATTAGGTCTGTTTGTGACTGCATGTGTTCTTTTTTAATTTTTTAATGTCATTTTGTTTTATTTTTGAGAAAAAAAAACGAAATTTGCTAAATTTTAGATCAGAATATATGCACGTTTACAGACCATTTAATTTGGTGCTTGATGATGGCACCGTTTTTAAAGGAAAATCATTCGGTTATGAGAAACCAGTAGCCGGGGAGGTCGTCTTTAGTACGGCAATGGTTGGTTACCCAGAAAGTTTGACAGACCCTTCTTACTCAGGTCAAATTCTTACGGTGACCTTTCCCTTAGTTGGAAATTATGGTGTTCCAAGCGACATAGTCGATGAGAACGGTATTTCAACTTTTTTTGAATCGGAAAAAATCCAAGTTAATGGCTTGATTATTTCCGATTTTTCTTTTGAATACAGTCACTGGAACGCGATAGGAGATTTAGGAAATTGGTTGAAAAAACAGAAGGTGCCTGGAATCTTCGGCATCGATACTCGTGAGCTGACAAAGATGGTACGTGAAAAGGGAGCTTTGAAGGGTAAACTTGTTTTTCCTGACGGTGAAGATATTCCGTTCATCAATCCTGACGATGAAAACCAGGTTGCTAAGGTTAGCTGCAAAGAGGTGGTGACTTACGGCAAAGGAAAACACAAAGTTGTTTTGGTCGATTGTGGAGTGAAAAACAATATTATCCGTTGTTTACTTAATTGTGATGTTACCGTTATACGTGTGCCTTGGGACTATGACTTCAATCAGTTGGAATATGATGGTCTGTTTATCTCTAACGGTCCGGGAAATCCCGAACACTGCAAAATCACAGTAGAGCATATCCGTAAAGCGATGGAGACAGGCAAGCCTATCTTCGGAATTTGTATGGGTAACCAGTTACTTTCTGTAGCTGGTGGTGCTAAGACCTATAAATTGAAGTATGGACACAGAAGCCACAACCAACCAGTAAGCTTGGTAGGTACAACAAAGGCCTTCATCACATCTCAGAACCACGGATTTGCTGTTGACAGCAGCACATTGAGCTCTGATTGGGAACCTTTGTTCGTCAACATGAACGATGGAACAAACGAGGGTATTCGTCATAAAACGAAGCCTTTCTTCTCTGCTCAGTTCCACCCAGAGGCTTCTAGTGGTCCTAAAGATACGGAATTCCTTTTCAATGAGTTTGTTAAGCTGATGGAGAACAAAGGCTCTAAGGCTTTTGGTGGTCAAGATAAAAGCTCTTTCTTGGGTAAAAAGAAATACAATAAAGTGTTGCTCTTAGGTTCAGGAGCTTTGAAAATCGGTGAGGCGGGAGAGTTTGACTACTCAGGTTCTCAGGCTTTGAAGGCTTTGAAAGAAGAGGGCATTTCAACCGTTTTGATCAATCCTAATATCGCTACCGTTCAGACTTCTGAGGGTATTGCAGATAAGGTTTACTTCTTGCCTGTCACTCCAGATTTTGTTGAGCGCGTTATAGAGAAGGAACGCCCAGACGGAATCTTCTTGTCATTCGGTGGTCAGACCGCATTGAACTGTGGTGTGGCCTTGTTCCGTTCTGGCGTTTTGGAGAAATATAACATCGATGTTTTAGGAACCCCGGTTCAGTCAATCATCGATACAGAGGACCGTGAAATCTTCAACCGGAAACTTTCAGAAATCAATGTCAACTATATAAAGAGTGAGGCTGTTACGGATATTAAACGTGCTGTCAAGGCTGCTAATGATTTGGGCTATCCTGTCATTGTTCGTGCTGCTTATGCATTGGGCGGACTAGGTTCTGGTTTCTGTAATAACGATGAGGAGTTGAAGGTGTTGGTGGAGAAGGCATTCTCTTATTCACCACAAGTGTTGGTAGAGAAGTCTTTGAAGGGTTGGAAAGAGATCGAGTACGAGGTTGTCCGTGACCGTTACGATAACTGTATCACAGTTTGTAACATGGAAAATTTCGACCCACTAGGTATCCATACTGGTGAGAGTATCGTTGTTGCTCCATCTCAGACGTTGACAAACAAAGAATACTATAAGTTAAGGGAGTTGGCCATCCGAATCATCCGTCACATCGGAATCGTGGGTGAGTGTAACGTGCAATATGCCTTCGACCCTAATTCTGAAGATTATCGTGTGATTGAGGTGAACGCTCGTCTGAGCCGTTCTTCTGCATTGGCTTCTAAGGCTACGGGTTATCCTTTGGCTTTCGTTGCTGCCAAATTGGGTATGGGTTACGGATTGCCTGAGTTGAAGAACTCAGTTACGAAGGAAACTTCAGCCTTCTTTGAACCAGCTTTGGACTATATCGTCTGCAAGATTCCTCGTTGGGATTTGGGTAAATTTCAAGGCGTTTCTCGCTTGCTAGGCAGTAGCATGAAGAGTGTGGGTGAGATCATGGCAATTGGTCGTACATTTGAGGAGGCCATCCAAAAAGGTCTTCGTATGATTGGTCAGGGAATGCACGGATTTGTTGCCAATAAGGATTTGATCTCTTCAGATTTGGATAAGGACTTGTCTCAACCAACAGATAAACGTGTGTTCTATCTTGCTCAGGCTTTGCAAGAGGGGTACTCAATTGAGAGGATTTATGAGTTGACGAAGATAGATCTCTGGTTCTTGCAGAAGTTGCAGCATATCGTAAAACACCAGAAGGAACTGGCTGCATACAATACGTTGGAGTCTCTTCCTGATGAGTTGCTCAAACATGTTAAGTGTCTTGGATTCTCCGACTTCCAGGTTGCTCGTTTGGTTACAAAGTGTAGTAACGACGATATTGATCAGGAGGTGCTGAATGTACGCAAATATCGTAAGTCAAAAGGCATTGTCCCTGTTGTTAAACAGATTGATACATTGGCTGCTGAGTATCCTGCTCAGACCAATTATCTATATATCACCTATAATGGTGTAGGTAACGACGTCAAGTATCTGGGCGACCACAAGTCAGTCGTTGTTCTTGGTTCTGGTGCTTACCGAATAGGTTCATCTGTTGAGTTTGATTGGTGCGGTGTCAACGCATTGAACACCATCAGACGCGAGGGATACCGCTCAGTAATGATCAACTACAACCCGGAGACCGTTTCTACGGACTACGATATGTGCGACAGGCTCTACTTCGATGAGTTGAGCTTTGAGCGTGTCTTGGATATCCTAGAGCTGGAAAATCCAATGGGTGTGATTGTCTCTACTGGTGGTCAGATTCCAAATAACTTGGCCGTTAAGTTGGCTGAAAATAACGTCAACATTTTAGGAACTCAGGCTGAAGACATCGATAGAGCAGAAGACCGTCACAAGTTCTCTTCTTTGATGGATCAGTTGGGCATTGACCAACCTCGTTGGAAAGAGTTGACCACATTGGATGATGTAAATGAATTCGTTGATCATATCGGATTCCCGGTTTTGGTTCGTCCTTCCTACGTGCTTTCAGGAGCCGCGATGAATGTCTGCTCAAATAAGTCTCAGTTGAAGAACTTTCTTCAGTTGGCAGCCAACGTTTCACAGAAGCACCCAGTTGTTATATCTGAGTTTATAGAGCGTTGCAAAGAGATTGAAATCGATGCGGTGGCCGATCATGGAGACATCATTGTCTACGCGATCTCTGAGCACGTGGAGTTTGCCGGAGTTCACTCTGGAGATGCTACCACTCAGTTTCCTCCTCAAAAGATTTATGTTGAGACTGTACGTCGTATCAAGAGCATTGCCCGTAAGACGGCAAAGGCCTTGAATATTACTGGTCCGTTCAATATCCAGTTCTTGGCTAAGAACAACGAGATCAAGGTTATCGAGTGTAACCTGAGAGCTTCACGAAGCTTCCCGTTCGTGTCTAAGGTGTTGAAGATAAACTTCATCGAATTGGCTACGAAGGTGATGTTAGGTTTGAAGGTGGCTAAACCAGAGAAGTCTGCATTCGATCTTGATTATGTGGGAGTTAAGGCTTCCCAATTCTCGTACGCACGTTTGCAGCAGGCCGATCCGGTTCACGGTGTAGATATGTCGTCAACAGGTGAGGTGGGTTGTATTGGCGACGATTTCTCTGAGGCTTTGATGACCTCATTGCTTTCAGTAGGATACAAGATTCCAAAGAAGAGCATCATGATCTCTTCTGGAAATACGAAGTCTAAGGTTGATTTGTTGGATGCCTGCAAGATGCTGCAAGACCATGGATATGATATCTATGCGACCGGAGGTTCGCATAAGTTCTTGATAGAGAACGGCATCAAGTCAACGATGGTTGGATGGCCAGATGAGGACAAAGGTGTCATCAACGTAATGGAGATGATTGCTGATAAGAAGTTTGATTTGGTCATTAATATTCCGAAGGATGCTTCTCCGCGCGAGTTGGAAAATGGTTATGCGATCCGTCGTGGCACCATCGACTTCAATATTCCGTTGATTACCAATGCCCGCTTGGCGAGTGCGTTCATCCGCTCTTTCTGCGAACTCAAATTCGAAGATATCAAAATCAAGAGCTGGGACGAGTATTGATAAATACTTTCAGTAGAATAGGAAAGGGGATACTTCATTGAGGCATCCCCTTTTTTGCTTTGCAAAAAATAGTCCTGTTGGACTATCTGAATGCTTTCACAAGAAAATATTCACACCCGTACTCGCATAATGAACATTAGCCTTGCACTTCTGCTTAAGAATGGCATATTTATCAATTCCTGTGCAGTGACACACGTAGATGTCTTTGATGTGGAAGGTGTCAAGCGTCTCTGCTAAACTAATCACCTCTTCGTCGGGCTCTTTGCTGGTGTGCAAGCCGCCTAGGATAAGTCGTATTGGTAATCCGAACTCTTTCTGCGCAGAGCGCAATATGTTGGTGATGCCGCGGTGCGCACATCCGCTGATGATGGACATCTCTTTGTCTTTTACGATAGCAAGATAAAGCTCGTCGTCAAAACGGTCGTCGAGCATCTCATCGCCTTCCTTGATCTTGAAATGGGTGAAATGCGTCTCTTTCTCGTCGAAAATCTCAATATTGGGCATGATAAAGACGTTCGGCAAAATCTCCGTGCGTTGGTTCACAATCTCGATTCTCTTTTGTGGAATGAGGTCTAAATTTGGTGTGCCGATGTACTCTCCTGTGGTCTTTGACTTGAATAGATGGAAGGTGCTTTTTGCATAGACTTTGGCATGTTTATTAACCTGCAGAAGAGAGGCTAATCCGCCAGTATGGTCATAATGGCCGTGGCTTAAAACGATGGACTCGATGCTGTCAGGATCCAATTCGTAAATCTTAGAGTTTCGTAAAAAAGCATCCGTCTGTCCGGTGTCAAAGACAATGCGTCTGTAATTCTCCTCTATCAGAATGGATAGCCCGTGTTCTGCTGCAACCTTGGTCTGGAAAGCTGTGTTTTCTATCAATAGTTTAATCTTCATCATTTTCCATTTTGCCCAAAAATAAGAAAAAATTGGGAATCACTTTCCTCTGATGGATCCAATTATAGAATCGCGTACAAATGTTTTTGAGGTTGATTCTTGATTTAACATACTCACAGGCTTTTTCACTTGATCCCTATATAATGATTAAGGGGGGCTTCACAGCTCCCCTTAACGTGTTAATAAAAACCTTAACTATGAAAAATCTACCTATTTTGTTTGCATTACTAACTTACTTCTTTTTTTAGTAAAATGCAAATTAATTACCCTAAAATAGAGGGTTTTTAGTGAGTTATTGATATATATTAATTATTGATATTTTAAACTAAATTGACTATGTTTTGATTAATCTTTCTTTAATGTTTATAGTCTAATTTATGCCTAAATATTTTTTTTAATGAGATTTTCGAATTCTTATTCAATCAATTCTAATTTTTAAGGGAATCCTATGGACTATGTAACGTAAAATTCTAGATTAATCTTAAAAAAGAGGTAGATGCAACGTCAAAACAGCAACGAAATGAATTTCTGATGGTCACTCAGTTGACGTAACACACTAAAAAATGCGGGCATATAGATGTCCGTACCCTAAATTCAGAAAAATGAGTTTGCTTTTTGCTTAAAAGTTGACCTATAATAAAATCAAATAGAGCTGGTTAGTGGTTCGATGACAATCCAAATACTTTTTTCTGTTGATCTGTTTTGTGTTTTTTTATGAGACTTAGCACAAAAAACAAAGGGAAGCATCCCAGCGTCCCTTTATCCAGTTTAATCTAAACCTTAACTATGAAAAAATCTACCTGTTTTGTTTGCTATTACAAAGATGAAATAAAATATTCAAGTTTCGCAAGTTCAAGAAACGGTTGAGAATCAGCTGTATAAAGTAAA
>ERZ795031.4245-NODE-4245-length-12173-cov-12.060406_pt1 | contig 12173 bp, 10 predicted proteins | sample MGYA00375123_ERZ795031 | MGnify/ENA primary metagenome ERZ795031 (study PRJEB30166, sample SAMN05720159) | activated sludge metagenome | isolation source: anaerobic digester from wastewater treatment plant | place: USA | collected 2015-04-21 ... | reverse complement strand
GCTTCAACGGGGCCGCGCTCACGTGAGCGCGGAGAGAGTCGCCGACCAAGCCTTTGCGCCGCAAGCACGAACGGGCGTGCTTGCGAGCGGTACACCTATCTCGGGGACCATAGGTCGGGGCGGAGTCTGCACTACCAATCCAAGCAGCAGCGCCACAAGGCCTTATCCAACGCGAGCGCGACCCAGCTTTCTGACATCACCTCGCCGCTCGCTATGTCACAGAACCGGTCAGAAAGCGAAACAAGGGGCGTCCAGCTTGGTATACGGCAGCCCCAGAGCCGTGATCACCCGATCGCCGCGTCCCTCGGTCGGCCCGATCGCCACGAACAACACCTGGTCTTCGTCGTGATTGATCACCTCGGCGAGGTCGCACTCGAGCGCCACCTTCTCCGCCGGGTTGAGGTCACACTCGAACACCGAGTATTGCAGATGATCGCCGTAGTTCTTGCAGGACTTGAACACACGGCGCAACCGCTTGTCGTCGGTGATGTCATAGCAGACGAGGTAGGTGGTGCGCATGGGAGGGTTCGGGCTGAGGGCAGTTGGTCAAACAGACTGGGCTGGGGTGAAGTTCACTTTATAGTTAGTGCCGCTGCCGACCTGGATGCGGCGGGATCGGTAGATGGCGGAGACGCCCCGGTCGCGGAGTTCGGCTTTCCACTCACCGAGGTCGGGTTCACCGAATGCGGGGTGACGCAGCAGGGAGCGCACGATGTCGGCGGTGAGGGGCGCTTCCCACAAGGGCCAGGTGAAACAGGGATGCTCACGGTCGTGGCTCCAGCCGGCGGTGGCGAGGGCATGGCCATCCCAGGCGCAGGGGAAGAAGACCAGCGCTCGGTAAGCGAGGAGGTTGGCCATCCAGACGGTGCTCACGCCGGCCGAGCTGGGGTCGTCCAGCCTCAGGGCGTGGCGGGTGTCCTCGATCGGATCCCAGCGCATGGAGAGGCCTGGGTCGGAGTAGCGCCAGGGGCCAAACAGCGCCTGCGTCACCGCCATGTCGGTGACGCAGGGCGGAGGATCAGGTTCGGCTTTCGTGGGGTCTGCGCGGGTCATCAACTGTCGAATGTCGCCAATGAACTCCTGATGGCCGCTGCCCGTAGTGAAACAAAAGGGACTCCGTTGAATGACTTTGTCCGAATCTTGCTTCTTTCTTGAGTCTCGTGGCTGCTCAATTCCGAAGGCGGCGAGCAGGTCCACGACTCGCCGTTGCTGGAGCGAAGACTTGCCCACGAACAAATGCCCCAACCGGTGAAATACAACCGGAAGGCACTGGGATAGTTTACCGATGCGCAACTCGGGTGACGGTGCTGAAACGTCCAAGGCCGCTTTGTGGGCTTCGAGCCGTGTGCTCCATTGCTTTCCCAACGATTTCACGTTCTGCTTCCGTTCTTCACGAAGATGCTCTTCGGCACGGCGTGGAAGTTTCGGCTGGTCTTTGGCTAACTTGAGGTCGGCAAGCGCCCTCTCGTAGTCCCGGCGGGAGGCTTCCAGTGCCTCGTTGGCCTTGTCGTCCGCTGGCGTCGGCTTCAGACATTGGACGAGCAAAGCGACTACGACGTCCGCAGCGAATGGTCGCCCGCCTTGGAGAAACGCCGTCCATCTCGGCCCGCGGCGCCAGCCGAGGCGGAGGTCGGGGTCGGCCTCGGAGAGCACGGCGAGCGTGCCGAGGGCGGCCAGGAATCCGAGGGGATTGGTGCCGTCAAGGGCGGGGAGGTCGAGTGGTTGAGGCGGCGCGCTCATGGCTGGGAGGCGGGGGCGGCGGACAAGGTTTTCGGATGGGCGCTGGCGTGCCAGTCAGCCAGGCGCAGGATGGCTTCACGGTAAGCCAGGCCCCACCAGCCGAAGCGGCGAACCAACCGCCAGTAGCGGTCGCCCACACCGGAGTCGAGCCGGTGTGGTGGGGTGAGGGCCTGGCGGTCGGCGGCCGTGAGGGAGATAGCCACGCCGCCAATTTGACCCTCAACCGGCGGCGGCGCGGGGTCGGTGCACACGGGCGCAAGAGGCCGGGCATGGCCGTGGTGGCTGGCAATGAGGTGAAGGAAGAGTTGGCAGTCTTGCGGACTGAGGGAGGAGGCGGCGAGGCGCTCGGCCAGTTGAAGGGATAGCATTTCGTGGCGGAAGGCCTCGGGCAGACCAGCGGCTTCGCGGGTGCGGCGCGCCTGTTCGCGGGATCGGGGCGCTTCGGGGGATTTGGCAAGCGGGCGGTCGAGGTCCGGCAGGCCGACGCGCAAGAGGGCCTGGAAGCGGGGATCGAGTTTGCCGGCATCGTGCCAGCGGGCCGCGGCCTGGAGGAGCGCAGCGGCGGCTTCGTCGAGGCAGGAGCGGGCCAGGACGCCGACGGTCTGCTCGACTTGTTCGGTGTGGTCGGCGAGCAAGACTTCCTCCGGCGCTTCGCTCCACTGGTCGTCTTCGTCGGCGAAGAGGTCCGGTTCTTCCGCAGGGACGGCAGCGGGCGCGCGGAGAACGAGGCCGCCGTCGGGGTGAACGGCGACGTCGCGTTTGCGGACATCGGCCACAGCGACGAACAAATGCCTGAGCCAGTCGGGCAAGGACTGACAGTTCTCAGTTTCGGGCGTCCAGTCGCGGACGGCAGCGAGGGCGTCGCGGATTTCAGCGAGGGTCCAATCGTCGCGGCCGGTAAAGTCCAAGAGGTGGGCCAGGGGCGGGCAGGTCGGCAGCCAGGGGGCGAGGCAGGCGTGGTGGAGACGCAGGCTGGCGGGGCGGCCGGTCTTTTGCCAGGCGAGTTCCCAGAGGTCGAGGCGGTCGGCGCCAAGTCCTTGCTCGCGCAGGGCCTGGCCGAGAGCATCGGCGTCGGTCGGATTCGCGGGCGCGGATAGGATGACGACGGCGCCGGGCGGGATGCGTGCCGGGTCGGTGTGGACTTCTGAGCGCTCGCGGCCGCGCCAGATTAGAAACGGGGTGGCGGTGGAGCGGGCCGGTGGACTGTCGGGGTCGGTCGGCGAGCTTTCCACGTCGCCGGTGGGGTCGGCGCTGGCGCGGTCGCGCATCCACTGGCGAAGACGGAAGAGAGGCATGGGCAACATCTCGCCCACGACGGGCCGGCAGAGGCTGAGGATTTCGGGCCAGTCTTCGGGCCGCTGTGGGTCGAGGTCGCAGCGCCAGACGACACGGACTTCCGGCTGGCCGCGGCCCTTGCCGTGGAGGAATGGGGCGAGGTCCGGCTCGGGGTGCGGCGACGGGGATGTCTGGCAAAGGAGATCCAGGTGCGCGGGCAGGAGGATGGGCGCGTCGGGGGCCGGGGCGAGCAACGGGAGGCGATCGTTGCCGACGGGCAGGAGCGGGGTGAGGGCGTGGATGCCGAAGTCCACGCGGCGAGTTTCTTTGCCTTTCTCGCTGCGCTCGCCGGTGGCCCGGCTTTGGAGGAATTCCCAGGTGGCCTTCAAGGCGTCGCCATAGATGGGGTCGGGGTCTTTGATCTGGGACTGGGCGACGGCGATGAGCGCAGGTGCGTCGCCGGGCAGGCCGAGGCGGTTGAGGCGGCCGAAGCGCTGGCGGAGGGCGTCGAGGCTGGCGCACTCGGTGACGAGGGCGTCGAAGCTGAAGTCGGCGCCGACTTCGAGGCACTGAGTGGCGACAAGAATGAGCGGACACGGAGGCTCTTCGGGGTTGGTGGCCCGAAGCACGCGGTGCAGGAACGTGCCGGGGCCGACCAGAAGGTCGCGTTCGAAGGGCCGGATGCGGCCAGTCAGGAGGTCGACATCGAAGGCGGGGCCTTTGCGGGCTTCGGCCCGCAGCGACTCGGCGATGTCCGAGGCGCGGCCGACGCGGTTGACGATGACGCCGACGCGGCGTTTGCCGGCGCGGGCAAAGTCGGCGGCAGTCTCGGTTAAGCGCCGGGTGAGTGCCTCCTCGTCGGGCACGGACTCAAGGACGGCGGGTTTGGAAGCATTGAGCCGTCGTTGGAGGACCGGGTGGTCCAGCGCCCCGGCGCGTTCGTCTGGAGCAGGGAATGCCTCGAGTGGTTCTCCATCGGCTGCCGCGGGCGGGGTGGCGGAGAGAACGACGACGTGAAACGGAGTGTCGTTTTCCACCTCGGACCATCTGACGGAACGAAAGCGGCGGATGGCGCGAAGGGTTTGCAGGAAGGGTACGGCGCAATGGGCTTCGTCCAGCAGGATGAGGCTGTCGTTCGCCGCGAGGCCGGCATAGATGGGCGCAGCGAGCTGGCTGTCGCCGTAGCTGCGAAAGAGCAATCGCGAGCCGAGTTGGTCCACCGTGCTGGTGATGATGGCGGGCTGGGAGGGGATGCGTGTCCGGTGGTCATCGCGCAGCACGCCGCCGCGGAGACGGCCGACGGCAAGCGGGCGCTCGCGCGAGGGCATGCCGCGGAGGTCCAAAAGGCGTTCGGCCACGGCGCGGATGGCCGGGGCGGAGTCGGTGGCCAGCTTGTTCGCGAGGCACTTGGCGCGATCGAAGGCTTCGTCCACCACGATGCGGCGGTCCACGACGAACCAGATGCGTCGGGCGGCGCAGCGCTGGCCGCGGGGCCGTTCGGCCTGGGCGGCGAGCGCCCAGATGGCGATGTCCAGGCAGGCGGTCTTGCCGGCCGCGGTAGGGAGGTCAATGGCGTCGGGCCAGGGACGGGTGGCCGCGCGGTCGGCGAGCTGGGTTTGCCAGGGGAAAGGGGACTTATCGAGACCCCACAAAGCCTGGAAGAAATCGTCGAAGGAGGGAAGCGTTGTCATGGCGAATGGCGTTTCCTGGACCGAACGCGGTAGAGTCGCTCTGTGAAACCGCCCTCCTTCTCGAAGGTTGCGGCTTGGGAGGCGATCTGGCGGTCCAGAAGTGCGGCAGTCACATTGATCAGAGTGAGCGCGGCGTTGGCGGCGATCTCGGGGTAGGTGGACGGAGTGGACCCAGTGGACGCCATTGCTTCTCCACTTGGTCCACTGCGTCCACTCTCATGCTGCTCCTGCACCCAGGCAGCCACTTGCTCCACGGTGCGGCAGCGACGGTCCACCAGGTTCTGGCGGCGCCCATCCTTGGGGGGCCACAGGGGCAGTCCTCGGTGGCGCAGGAAGTCCTCATAGTCGAGCCGGAGTTCTTCCAGGCTGGCCCGCGCCACCTGGGTGAGCTTGATCTCCATCTTCTTCGACGTCGCGCTGACCTCGCTGCCCTCGGCGATGTTCTGCACCCCACTCCGCGCAGCCTGGACCATCTGGTCATGCGTGCGACTGCCCTGATCCACGTAGCGGTCGCAGAACCGCAGGGTCAGATCATAAACCAGTTGGGCAACCTGAAAGCTCCTCAGCTTTCGGTAACCACCGTGGGCGGGGATCAGCGGCTCCTCAGTCATGGGTAGCGTCCATCGGACGGCAAAACCCATACCCCCGATAACGGCCCGCGCCGAGCAGAACGGGTCCGCGCACCGGCTCGGCAAACGCCAGGATGGCATGGGTGTGCCGCCGCTCCGTGCCGTCCTTGCGGCGCAAGCGCGGGTAGGCGTGTGCCGGCAGTGCGCCCAGATGGGCGGACACGGGCGTGAGGATCACCTCGCGCGGGCGTGGCAGGCCAATGCGCCCGCAGGCGGCGACGATCAGCTCAGCGGCTTCCTGCTGATAGGCGGCCTTGTCTTTGGCCTTGGGATGCTGATCAAAGGCCACGGGCGTGACGGTGGCCCAATGGGTGGCGCCTGCCAGGTACGCCGTCCAAGTGTCGGGGCGCAGGGCTACGGGCGGGCGCGGCATGGTGACCGGCTCCAGTGCCCACCGGCCGAGGCGTCCGAGCACGAGCTCTCGGACGCGGCCAGCGGCCCGGAGAACCTCCTGCCGAAGGGAAGCGGGCATGGCTTCGGGCAAAGTGAGGGCCACGCCCAGCAGGTGGCCATCAGCGTGCGGGTGCCCCACAGCCGCCAGTGGCAGGAAGGCCAGGTGCGGTCGCTCCAAGGGCTGGTGGTCGGGTGTGTGCCCGCAGATGACCTGCTGGGCCTCCGCGGAGAGGTCGTTGGCGTGACTGGTGAGGGCTTCGCGCCAACGCGCGGTGAGGGCGAGGGTGCAGGCCAGATCGAGGTGCCGATACGGCCCGTCGAGCCGCTCCAAATCGAACAGGAGCAAATGCGGGCTGAAGACAGTGCCAGGGACCGAAGCGGGAGCTGCGAGATCGTCCGGGCGCGCGTAGCCCTGCTCGGCCAAGGGGCGTTTGCCTGCGACCGGAGAGCGCGACTTGGACTCATCGCGACGGTCGTGCGCCCGCTCGCGGCGTTGGCGGAAGTCGTCGTCCAGCGCCTGCAAGGTGCCGGGCACAGGCACGCGCATCGTGATGGTGGCGCGAGCGGAATCGGGCACCCAGCGGGGCAGGGAGGCAGACGGTTGGTCCGCCAGCCACACCTGGACCAGGGAGGACGAATGCCCGATGCGCGTGGTCTTGGCGCAAAGAGCTTCCAAGGCAGCCCGAATGCCTGGCGGTGGGTTGGCCTGCGGCCAGTGCACAAAGGCGATGTCCTCGCTCAGCCAGGCCCGGGCGAAGGTGCGGTCCTTGCGGTCTCGCGTGAGAGGCGACGAGTGCATTGGCGCGGTGGAAGGCCCCGTCTTGTCGTTCACCGGCACGTACTGGGTGACGGTCGTGCGCGGACAGGCCTCTGGCGCGTGAACCTCGGGCGGCTCGGACAGGCGCTCCAGCCAGAGCAGCGCCTCACGCTCGGCAGGGTCCGCGCCGGTCTCGTAGTGGGTGGCCACCAGGGCCATGAAGATGCGGCCCGGATGCGGCGGCCACTCGAGCAGCTCATGCCGCCCGTGGGAGGCGACCACAAAGCCGTTGAGATAGCGGATGCCGAGGGTGAGCATGCCTACTCAGATTCTTCCCCTGCTCCACCTTGTGTCAATTCCTGGCTCTTGCGAACCAGCTTCACCAAATCGGCGTTGGGAAGCAGTTTGACCGGTGCTTTTTCCCATACGATTCCAAGCGCCTCGGACGCAGTGATGGCCTCTTTTAACAACTCAATCGCTTCTTTGCCTGTGAGCGAGAATCTTGGTTGTTCCTTTGAGCCCGGTTTGTCGAGCAACTCCCAAGTCAAAGCCTCCTCAGGCCATAGCAGGCACCGAGAGCGCAGAGCCAATCCTGACTCAAAAGCAAGCGTCGCCGCACCAAGCCCAAGTGCGGCAAGCACTACGCGTCCTGCTTGTTCGGCTTCGGCTTGCCGCTTCTTGAAATCTTCATCCTTCTCGTCCTGCTTCCGGCTGACGGGCAGGCAAAGACGCCGCAGGACGATGAGCGAGAGTGTCGTCACTTGCTCCGCGTATTCGATGGAAGCACCACCCGCTGCCCGTTGCCCTTTTCGGGCTTCGAGTTGTTTCAAAGCATCAGGGCTATTGAGGAGCAGGTTGAATCGAGGGTCGGTGAGTTGCTGTGACTTTAGCACGTCAGGTCCGCTCGCGTTGTCTCCGTACTCCGCGAACGAAGGGAGCACGTTGCCCAAGTTCGCATTCGAGACTTTCCCCTTCTTGGCTCCCTTGCCCAATTGGACCGGCTTGCCGTTAGGGTCTGTCTCGGCGGCGTTGCTGTCCAACGTCCAGCCACCACCTTTGGCCTTGAAGACTACAATGCCCTCCGTCTTCGTGATGAGCGGATCAATTCGGCTGGCGGTTCGCACTCCGAATGTCGCCCCCACGCCGACGACCTCCGACACCATCGCGCGCTCGAACTTGGCCCCCAACCCGCCTTTTGGCCCGGAGGAATCCCACATGCCGAAAATCAGCGCCGTCGGGCAGAGTTGGTATAGCGCTGTGGCGCTCCGCTGACTGACAGTGTCGAGCAGTCTGCCTTTGCTGCTCTTCCGGAACGGCAGCTTCACCTTCTTTCCGTCAGCTTCCTCTTCAATCTCGCTGTCCCGCAGGATCGCATCCGCCAGGCGGTGAGGCACCTGGAGACTGGTGATGGTGCCCACGTCATCGATCAGGCGCTCGGCCTCCGGTTTGTGGCCCGTCGGCGACCACGGACTGAAGTCCACCTCGATGAGCGGAAGTTGGAGTCGTCCGGCGTTCACTGCCTCTTGTAACGCCAGTTCCATCCGGTTGGCCTGGGACTGGACAGTGTCGAGCACGACGCACGTCACGGGGTCGGGTCGGCCGGGCACGCGTCGTTGCTCCACGGCATAGACAGCGCCGGCGAAGGTGGGTGGAAAGACTTTGTCACCCTCGCCACCACCAGGCTGGAGACGGCGACGGCAGCGAAAGGCCGCGGCCGTTCCGGCCACGGCTTGTTGAAGGGTTTCCAGAGTCAGAGGTTCAGGATTGGTCATAGTTGGTTCCTTGGGTGTTGGGCACCGCAGCGGCCGTTAGCCGGGTGTCGATGTGAGTCTCCAAGACCCACGCTCCCGCGCAGCGGAGCGGCGCCTTTCGACCTCGCTTCGCCTCGTTTTATTTGGGGGCAATTCTGGCACAGGGGGTGGGACAAATACGGGGGGAGAGTCGAAACTTTTTCGTGGCGGCCATGAGGGCGCCGGGTGCCGTGAAGTCTCCGGCGGTGAGCCAAAACCAGCATTGCGGCGGACCTGCTGCAGGAGGCGCTTGGTGCTCACGGCATCGAGAGCGGCGAGGTGAAGGGTTGCAGCCAGGCGCGTTTCACGGTTGTGCCTTTCCGGGTGTGGTCTCCCTGGCGCGCTGGCTTTCCTCGACGGTTCTGCTTTCGTGATGGCCCTTGCCGGTCTTCTGGCAAAGCGGTTCCGGGCGGAACGTGTTCTGGATGCTCAGGCCGTCGGCCACCAACTCAGCGACAAGCGCTTGTTCCGCCGGTGACAAGTCCCGGGTGTGGATGTGATGGTCCATAGGCTTGTATGCGCGCAATTGTACACCGTGGTTCACCGGGTCATCAAGGGCACGTATTCGTCAATTTCGCCGGTGAGGGTTTTGGCCAGGAGTCGCATCTGGAGTTCGAGGGCGCGGCGGTAGCTGACTTTGTAGTCGAACAGCGGGTGGGTGAGCAGGGTGCTCAGGCGCTGTTCGTAGGCCTGGAAGTAGCGTTTGCGTCCGGCGGCGGTGAGGTTCACCGCGTCGCCGGCCCGGACGAAGTCCTTCACACTCAGGATGCGGTTGTTGACGCAAGCCAGGGCGACGGACTCGGCCACAAGCGGACGGAACTCCTCCATGACATCCAGGGCCAGGGCGGGCCGGCCAAAACGCGGTTGGTGGTAGAAACCGACGTACGGATCGAACCCCACCGTCAGCGCCGCGACGGTGCAGTCCTTTGCCAGGAGACTGTAACCCAGCGACAGCAGCGCGTTGACGGGATCGGTCGGGGGACGCCGGTTCCGATGCTCGAAGTTGAAGCGCAACTGGCCATCCCACGGATCACGCGCGTCGGCCAGTTCATCCGCGACCTTGAGCATCCCGTTGAACTCCGCAAAGTACGCGGCGGCGGCGGCGCCTTCGAGGCCGAGGAGTTCCTCACGGCTGGTGGCTGTGAGCGCTTTGTCCGCGAGCTGCTTGAGTTGGGTGATCACGCCGGGAGGCGGTTCGAGGTGATTCCGCATGAGCATGGTGCGGTGATTGCGGATCTTGCCGTGGACGAACTGGCGGCTCAGTTCGAGGGCGAGGGCGTCGTCGCCGACCCGACGGAACTGCTCGATGCGCAGGAAGACGTTCTTCAACTCGTGTCCCCGTGTGATGCCGTAGAACCAGCCGCCCATCGAGAAGTACGTGACCGGGATCTCCGCTTCGCACAGAGCCTGCACGGCCTGCGTCGAGATCTGGATGTTCCCGAACAGCGCCACGTGCGAAACGTCTTTAAGCCGCACCTCGTCGAGCAGGGCCCGCTCCTCCTTGACCTGCAGCACTTCGCCCTTCCGCCCGACGCGCAGGCCCTGGGTGGTCAGGTAGAGCGCGCGGCTGTCATCCCTCGCCGCGATCAGCCGTCGCGGCGTGGGACAGGGCGATGGAGCCCGCCCGCGGCCCTCCTCCGCGGTCTCCGCCGTCGCGGTCTGAAGGAACCGCGTCTCATCGGGCAGGCAGACTGTGACCAGCGAACAGCGCGGGCACTTGGGCGAATTGGCCAAAGGGGGCGGCATGCTGCCGGTGGCGACCGCGCGGGCGCGGGCGATGGTGTCGACCACCCAGGCCTCGAGCTCCGGCGTGATCGGCAGCCGCACTCGCTGCTTGGTTGCGCGGTAATAGATGACGCCCTCGGAACACCTGTAGCCGTTGTCGCGGAGGATCAACACCTGCACACCAAGCTGCATCTTGTCGGCATCCCACAGCTCGTTGCCATCGTCACCTTCCCTGGGCGCGCCCGCCTTGTAGTCGACCGGGCACACTTCGAGCGCCTGGAAGAGGTCGTCACCGCCTGTACGAACCTCGATCAGGTCCATCTTCGCCGTCGCGCCCAAGCGGGCCGAGCCCATCTGCACCGAGCGGGAATGAATGACGTCGTCGGTTGATGGTTCGCGGTTGATAGTTGATGGTTCGCCGCGGTCGTCCGTCGCGGTCGTCGGCGCCGGGCTTTCGCCTTTGGATGTTGAGCGTTGGGCGTTGGACGTTGAACGTTTGTCCTTGGACCCGACACCGGCCGCCGGCGGCAGCGCACCGTTGCCCGTGTCCACCCGCCGATGCAGCCCCTTGCCGCGCAGCGTGTCCGCATTCTCCACGAACACGCCCTCGACAAACTCGTAGTAGAACAGCCGCGGACAGTAGACGAACTCGTTGAGCATGCGGGCGGGGATCGCGTCGGTCGCCGTCCCCGCGGTCGATCGCGCGGAGTGGCCAGTTGGGAGCGAAGCATTGGCGTCGGTGGCCGCCGTCTGTTGGACCGTCCGATTGACTGGGGCGATCCCGTTCGCTTCGGCTGGCGGATACTCCTGCCGCATGACTTCGACCACACGCTCCCGGATTTCCTCGGGCGTGGGCAGCCCCGACGGGCGTTCGCACGCCGCGTCAACTGCGTCACGGGCCGCAGGCCGGCTTGGTGCTGCTGCCTCGCACCTGGACCGCGTCGGCTGATCGCTCGGGGTGCATGACGCGCCTCGACTGCGTGCGCCGGTGCCCTCGCCCGCGGATGCCTGAGGCTGATTATGGTGGGTTGCTTTCATAAGTCGCGCTCGCTCTCGCCGGCATCGCCCCCCTCCGGTGTTGCACTGTTTCCGCCAGTGGAATCCCTCGCGGTCCCTTTCGCCCGGCGTGCCAGTTCCTCGCGAAACAACCGGTGGTGTCGTCGCACCCGGAGCCGATACACCTCGTCCAGGACGAACTCCTGGAATCCCTTGAGCAGAAGCTCGGCAAACTCAGACTGCTCGTTGATGGGGTCCAGCTCGCCCTTGACCAGGCCGGTCGCAGCCTCCGGATCATAGGGCATGCGCTTCCGATAGAACGACTCTTTTTCCCAGCCGTAGTTGATCGAGGCGAACACTCGACCAGGTTCGGTGGGCGAGATCACCTGAAGAAACATCCGCCGGCAATCGCAAGCGAGATCCTCACAATAGAATTCCAGGTAGATGTACTCGCCCGCCGGCAATGCCGATCCCGGTCCGAAGTGCAGGCAACGCACCTCGCGCATGGCCAGTTCGGGAAACAGCGAATGAAAAGAAGTCATACGGAGTGGAGAGTGATGAGTGGAGCGTGATGAGTTGAGAGTTGAGAGTCAGGAGGCGGGGCGCAGGGATTCGGTCACCGCGCCGGCCGCTGGAGAGCGGAGACTATGCGTGTGCCTGACGGCGATGGAGCAGCCGGTGAGGGCGGCGTGGCGCATGCTCGGGCGCCAGGCTGGCGCCGGGCCAACAGGGCGCCAAATCAAAAACTTCGACACTGTGCGTATGCATACAAGAACTCGATCGTTCACGCCACTCGAATCCGCTTCGCCGACGTGCGTGCGCCGAGGCGCTGGCAGGCAAGTGGCCGGGTGCGCTGGCCGTATCCGAATCCAAGCCAAGCCTCCTTGCCTGCGTAAAGGGGTCGGTCCCTAAAGGGGTCGGTCCCGGAATACAGGAATATGCATCGAGGGCGTTCAAGGCCCGCTGCCTGCCTGAGTTCAAGTGCGCGCTTTTCGTCCGCCCAAAGGTCGAGGCGGACCGCCGCGATCGTCGGTGGGACAAAGCCGAGCTACCAGCGCGGCGGTTTGCCTCTTCCAGTTGTCCCTTGGACTTGACATTTTGGCGATAATTTCGCCGTTCTGTGGGAATCAGAGATAGCCTAATGCTTCGGCCTGCAATTGCACCGCGACCTGCGGCG
>ERZ795031.4231-NODE-4231-length-12211-cov-4.213968_pt1 | contig 12211 bp, 12 predicted proteins | sample MGYA00375123_ERZ795031 | MGnify/ENA primary metagenome ERZ795031 (study PRJEB30166, sample SAMN05720159) | activated sludge metagenome | isolation source: anaerobic digester from wastewater treatment plant | place: USA | collected 2015-04-21 ... | reverse complement strand
TCTCATCCTCCCTGAGGGCCTTTACATGAAGCTGCTCGCTGGCAGGCGCAAGCCGCAGCCAACCCCGGGGGCCGGGAGCTGACCCTGAAACTTCAAAATGGATACCTCTTTTATGAAAAGAATCGCACTCCTGCTGCTCGCCGCCTTCATCACTGTCGCGGGCTGCGGTAAATCTCCACAGAGCCAGGGCAAGGTGATCGTCGCCGCCAGCATCCCGCCCCTCGCCGATTTCGTCCGGCAGGTAGGTCAGAATAAGGTGGAAGTGGTGAACATCGTCGCCGGTGCGGCCAACCCGCACACCTTTGAGATTACCCCGGAAACCATCCGCCGGGCCAGCCGTGCCCGCATGCTCGTCCTCAACGGCCTGGGACTGGAGTTCTGGGCCCCCAAGCTGGTGGATGCCATCGGCAGGAACTCCCTCAAGGTGGTCGATACCAGTCAAGGCATCCAGCCCATTAAAGACGAGGAGCATGATCATGACCATGGCGGAACCAATCCCCACATCTGGCTTTCACCCCCACTGGCCATCCATCAGGTAAAAGCCATCCGCGATGCCCTGGTCGAAATCGATCCCGGCAATGCATCACACTACCGCCGTAGCAGCCAGGCCTATATCGACTCCCTGCTTGCCCTTGACAACGAAATCACCCTCGAGATTGCCGGCTGGCTGCAAAGGTCATTCATCTGCTTTCATCCCTCCTGGAATTACTTCGCCGACAACTACAAGCTCAACCAGGCGGCCGTAATTGAAAAACGCTCCGGCTTTGAGCCGACTCCGCGTGAAATCGTCGAGATCATCGAGCTGGTTAAAAAACTGGATATCTCCACCATCTTCGCCGAGCGGCAGTTCCCAACCCAGAGCAGCGAGACCATCGCCAGGGAGTGCGGCGCCAAAGTGATCAGCCTCGATCCCCTTGGGGAGGAGAGCCCCGGCTTTTCCTACCTCAGCCTTATGCGCCTGAATGTTGCAAAAATGGCCCAGGCCATGAAGTGAGCCCTGCATGAACGACATCGTCATCGCCTGCGAGCACCTCTGCGTGGCCTATCAGGACAAGCTCGCGCTCGAAAACATCACCTTTAATATCCACCGCGGCCAGTTCTGGGGTATCCTCGGACCCAATGGTTCGGGCAAGACCACCTTGCTGCGCACCATGCTCGGCCTCATCGAGCCCCTGAGCGGCACCGTGAGCCTCTTCGGCCGTGCCCCGCGTCAGCTCGGCGCGCTGCGTGACAAAATCGGCTACGTTCCGCAGTACGCCCAGATCGATTTCAATTTTCCCCTCCGAGTGCGGGAGATGGTCATGCTCGGGCGCAGCCGCAAGATCGGCATGGGCAAAAGAGCCGGAGCCGATGACTGGCGGGCGGTCGACCAGGCCCTCGCCCGGGTGGAGATGACCGATCTGGCGGATCGCCAGATCGGCCGGCTCAGCGGCGGACAACGCCAGCGCGCCCTCATTGCGCGCGCCCTCGCCCTCGAACCCGACCTGCTCATGCTCGATGAACCGACCGCTGCCCTCGACGTCGGCGCCACCGAGGGCTTTTACGAATGGATCCATCACATGCACCGGCAGATGCAGATCACCCTGCTGCTGGTCTCCCATGATGTCGGGGTGGTTTCGCGCTATGTCTCGGCCGTCGCCTGCCTCAACAAGCGTCTCGTCGCGCACGGACTGCCCCAGGAGGTGCTGGGCCGCGAGACCCTCGAGGGCATGTACGGCTGCGATGCCATGTTCTTCCGCCACGGAGATGTGCCGCATATGGTCGTGTCCACCCCGGGACACGACCACTCCCATGAACACCCTCACTCCTGATCGAGGTGCCTGTGGATATCCTCACCTTTGCATTTATGCAGCGCGCCCTGATCTCGGCGACCATCATCGGTACTGTCTGCGCCGTCATCGGCGTCTATGTCGTGCTGCGCGGCATGGCTTTTATCGGGGCCGGCATCGCTCACGCATCCTTCGGCGGGGTGGCCATCGGGATCACCCTCGGAGTCCATCCCCTTTTCACCACCATCCTTTTCTGCCTCGCCACCGCCTGGGGCATCGCCTTCCTCAGCGAGGAACGCAAGGTACGGGAAGACAGCGCGGTGGGCATCTTTTTCGCTTCGAGCATGGCCTTCGGTGTGCTCCTTATCGGCATCATGAAAGGCTATCAGGCCGATCTCTTCGGTTACCTCTTTGGCAACATCCTCGCTGTCAGCTCCTTCGACCTCTGGTCCAGCCTCGTCATCGGGGCCCTGGTCATTTTCGTGGTCTGGCTTCTCTTCAAGGAATTCCTGCTCTTCACTTTTGACCCGGAGCTGGCCAGGGTGGCCGGCCTGCCCGTCAAAATGCTCAATCTGCTCATGATGAGCATGATCGCCGTCACCATCGTCATCTCGATCAAGAGCGTGGGCATCGTCCTGGTCTCCGCCCTCATCGTCACTCCCGCCGCCTCCGCCTACCTGCTCAGCGATGATTTTAAAAAAATGATGCTGCTGTCGATCCTTATCGGGGTGGGATCGACCTGGACCGGTCTTTTGCTGTCGGTCTGGTTGAACCTTGCCTCCGGACCGACCATCGTCATGGTCGCGACCCTGATCTTTTTCATTTGCTACTTCCTCAGCCCCCAGCGCCGCAAGCTGCAGCGCGATATCGAGGAGCTCAAGGTGGAGGTGAAGGAAAAATAAAAAAAGGGGTCCTGCCGCTCAGACAGGACCCCACAAGGCGGGCCGTTCACGCTGGAATCATGACGTCCGCAGCATCGCCCGCACCGTTTGGGCCACAGAACGAAAATCGATTTTACCGCTGCCCATCTTGGGCATCTCCTCAATGACGACAAAATTTTTCGGCAGCGCAATGGATGGCAGCTGCTTGCCCATCTTTCTAAGAATGTCGCGCTCATCCACTTTGGCCGTGACGGCAGCGACGATTTTGGCCCCCTTGAGGGAGTCGGGAATTTCGACCACACAGCAGGAGACTCCAGCCGGCAGAAAGGATTCCAGCACGCTCGCGGTGCGCACCAGCGAGACCATCTCGCCGCCGATCTTGACAAAGCGCTTCAAACGACCGCGATGCCAGACAAAACCGTCCTCATCGATCACCCCCATATCCCCGGTGTCATACCAGCCATCCTTGATGTGCAGGGCGGTCTCCTCCAGATCATCAAAATAGCCTTTCATGACCAGATCCCCCTTGACCATGATCTTGCCTTCCTTGCCCGGCCCGAGGGCAGCCCCGGTGCTGAGATCCGCGATCTTGAGCTGCACGCCGGGAAGGGACGGCCGATGCTGCCGGGCCGGTTCGCCTCCGGGGTGTTGACGGTCACTCCAGGGCTGGTTTCGGTGGTGCCGTAGGCCTCAAGCAGTTCAATGCCATGCTTGGTCCGGTAGCCTTCCCGCAACCAGTCGGGGGTTTTGTCGGCGCCAGGGACCACAATCCGCAGGGAGGCGAGATCCCCGGGCTCGGACTCGCGCAGATAGCCGGCGAAAAAGATCGGTGTGCCGGCCATCATTGTGGGTTTTTCCTCACGGATGATCTTGGGGATGTTCTTGTACTCGAGGGGATTTGCGACGGTCACATTGGTCATGCCGACGATGAGAGGCAGCCAAAAATTGGCGTTGTGGCCGAAGACGTGGAAGAGCGGCAGCACCCCCATCATCACATCCTGCTCGCTCAGGCGAAAGACCCTGACCAGATCGATGATATTGGAGCTGAAATTGCGGTGGGTGAGCTGCACCCCCTTGGGATCCTTCTCGCTGCCGCTGGTGAAAAGGATCACCACGGTGTCATCCTCCTTTGCGGAGGGGAGGGTGGCGAAAAGCAGGGGGAGAGGAAGCTTGGAACGCAGCGCGGCCTTGAGCTTGGCTCCGGTGCCGATGGTGGCCAGTATGTCCTCGATGAAGATCATCCCGGGCACGATCCGGCAGTTGATCTATTCGACCAGGGCCTTTGAGGTGATGATCGTCGAAAAGCCGCACTTGTTCTGGGCGTATTCGCAGTTCTCCGCCGCTCCGGTGGAATAGTTAATCATCACCGGCACCTTGCCAGCCATGACAATGCCAAGCGTGGAGAGGATCGAGCCGGAGGAGGTCGGAATCATCACCCCGATAAAACCCTCCTTGAACCTCTTGATGTAATCGGCAAATATAAGGCCTGCGATCAGAACCTTGTCGTAGGTCAGCCGCCGGTCAAGGGTGCGGTCGATGATGGCCATCTTGCCGCCCTGACGCTTGGCGGTACGGATGAATTCACGATGAAGGATCATAGGGACCTCGAATTGTCTTTCTGCTCGTCTGGAATGAATGTTATTCATTATTATACAAAATAAGCAGCACAAGCGCAACTAAAAAATGAATAATATTCATAAAGCTGCAGCAAGAGTCTGTTTTTACATGATAGCAGGGGTTGCAGGGCAAGGGGGTGTCGGGGAGAAGGGTCAAGCAGCGGCGTCAGAGGGGCCCCGCTCAGGAGGGATGGGCGGAGGCGGCGGAAAGGATCCCAACCCTTTCCGCCTGATCGAGGATGCTCATTTCTCACCGAGATGGAATTTGAGCCACTGGTCCATCTCCCAGAGCATGTGCAGGACTGATTCCCGCGCCCGGTAGCCGTGGCTCTCCTTTGGCAGAATGACCAGTCGGGCGACCTTGCCGAGTCCCTTGAGCGCGGCATAATAGCGTTCGCTCTGCATCGGGAAGGTGCCGCTGTTGTTGTCCGCCTCACCGTGGATGAGCAGGAGTGGGGTATCCATCGTCCCGGCCGCCATGAAAGGTGACATCTTTAAATAAGTCTCCGGGGCCTCCCAGAGAGTGCGCTCCTCGCTCTGAAAGCCAAAGGGGGTGAGGGTGCGGTTGAAAGCCCCGCTGCGGGCGATGCCGGCCTTGAAGTGACGGCAGTGGCTGAGCAGATTGGCGGTCATGAAAGCGCCATAACTGTGCCCTCCAATCGCCAGACGGGTCGAATCAGCCACACCGCGGTCCTTCAGTTCCGCGACGATGGCCTCAGCACTGGCAACCAGCTGCTCGATGTAGGTGTCGTTGGGCTCCCGGTCGCCCTCACCGACAATCGGCATGGCTGGATCATCGACCACCGCGTATCCGCGCATCACCCAGAACAGGGGGCTGAGGGGGGAGATGCGGATAAAACGGTAAGGTGAATCGGAAACCTGGCTGGCGGCGGCCGCGCTCTTGTACTCCTGGGGATAGGCCCACATCAGCACAGGCAGGGGCCCCTGGCTGCGTTCCCATCCGGGTGGGGTGTAGAGCGTGGCTGTAAGTTGGACCTTGTCACCCCGTTCGTAGCGGATCAGCTCCTTGCGGATGCCACGAAGCTGGGGAGAGGGATGAGGAAAAGAGGTCACTGGCACCGAAGACTCTTGTCCAAAGCGGCGCAGGTGAAAATTGGGGGGTTCATCGATCCCTTCCCGCCGGGTTAAAAAGCTCTCCGCTCCTGCGCTTGCCAGGTCGATGACATATTCATAATAGGGCGCTGTGCAGCGCCACAGGCGACGGCTCTGGCCGTTCTCGATGGTGCGCTCATCCAGGAAGGGGAAGCTCCCTTCGGGGGAGGCGCCTTCGCCGCGCATGTAGACGGCTTTATCATCGCGGGTGAGGCGAAGAACACGCGTGCCCCACTCCGTGGAGGTCATGAGGGGCGTGCCGGGATCGTTGTAGCGGTCCTCCATGGAATAGTCTGCGAAGAGGCGGCCCTTTCGGTCACGGCCAGCCGGGTCGGCAGCCCAGATCCGCACCCTGCGCTCCTTCCAGATCCACTCCTGAACCAGGGCGAGGTGCTCGTTCCCCCAGTAGACCCCGCGGAAACGCAGGGAGAGATTGGCGAGCAGCTCGGCGTCGCGGCCGTAGGGAGCCGCCAGGGTCCAGACCTTGTCGCGAATTTCTGCGGGACGTTTGGGATCCCCGCCATCCTGGGCTTCGCACCAGCAGAGCGTCTGCGGCTGATCGGCGCGCCAGCTGAAATAGCGCGGCCCCTCCGGTACGGCATCGAAGGCGATCGGCACCTGTTCGGCGAGCGGAAGGTCGGCCATTTCCCTGATGAGAACTCCATGCTGATCCCATATCTGCACCCGGTGGGGGAAGCGCATCGCCGGCACCAGATAGGAGTAGGGACGATGGATGATCTCGACCAAAAAGGCGAGTCCGTCAGGGGAGGGCTCCGCTGAGCGATAGATGGCTGGCCCGCCAATCCGGGTGATATTCCCCTCTTCGTCGACAAGCGCCAGAAGGCAGCTGAAATAGTGGTCGAAAAGCAGCTCGTCGTGCGGATTCCGGAGCAGATCCTGCCAGGTTGGCGCCGGTGCGCTCTCACCTCCGCATTCCTGGATTACCGGTCCATCCGGTACAGCCGGAGCGGCCGGCGCTTCAGGTCGATCCATCGGGATCAGCCGGCAGAGCAGTCGTTTGCTGTCGGGCATCCACTGGAAGGGATCGTCATAAAATGCGGCGCTGAGGGGCTGGCCGGTCAATTCACGCGCCTCTCCGCTGCCGATCTCGAGCAGCCAGAGGGTGATCGCGCTCTCGCCGGTGAGGGTGAAGGCCACCCTGCGGCTGTCGGGAGACCAGGCGGCATGGCGGATGCGGGCACCGGGGGGGAGCCCCAACACCGGTCGGGTTGAATTGTCGCGCAGCGACACAAGCTGCATGCCGGTGTGATAGCTGATTCGGCTCGGTCCGCTGCTGAGCGGATTGATGCGGAGGCCGGCCAGACCAAGCTCAGGCTGGGAGAGCTCTGCAATGGTGGGCAGGGCGGGATTGTCCAGCACCAGCAGCCATTGGCGGTCAGGCGAGAGGCTGACCGACGGCGTTGGCGGTGCATCGACCAGATCAATCATCTCGCGGGGAGGCAGGCGATAGCCCGTCTCCTGTGATGCACATAGTTCTACATGCAGCATGAAAATCCCCCACAAGGAGAGAGTGATCGCTGTCTTTCTGTTTGATTTGCTCATGGTTCCCTCCACAGTTCGACTCATCCAACCGGGAAGAGCCCGGCCCTGGGCGACGGCGTGTCGACGGCACGTAAGCTAAGGGAAGTTGCAAGGGCGGGTTTGCCTGAGCAAAGATGCAGCTGGAAAGAAAAGGCAATGGAAGCAATCTGATTTAAATAAATCAATTACAGGCAGATTTGCAACTCTTTTTTTAACCTTCGGCCTGATCGGACCGGCCAATATTATGTTGGCAATATCAAAATAATATCCGTATCTTACCCATTGGCAAAAGATCACTGGAAACAGGGCGGAGAGCCGGCCATGCTGCGCTGCTATAAAATCGATAAAGAGAAAATCCAGAGCTGCGCCCGTGAAGAGGCGCAGATTCTCATCTATATCAGTCCGGACGACTCGGAAAAGCGATATCTGACCAACGAGATGAAGCTGGATGAGCACACCCTCAATTCCACTCTCGATCCGGATGAACTCTCGCGCCTCGAATTCGAGCCCGAGCATTTTGCGATGATTTACAAACGGCCGCGCAATTACATCGTCGAGGACCGTTTCCTCTTCCGCGTCACCTCGATGGGCATCTTTTTTTTCAGCGACCGCATCATCCTGGTTGCCAGCGAAGATCTGCCGATGTTTGACGACAAAAAGTTCTCGCGTGTGACCAGCCTGCGCGATGTGATGCTCAAGATGCTCTATCGTTCCATCTACCACTTTCTCGAACACCTCAAGATCATCGACATGATCACCAACGAACTCGAGGAAAAGATCAACCTCTCCATGCAGAACAAGTACCTGATCAGTCTCTTCTCGCTGGAAAAGTCGCTGGTCTACTACCTCAACGCCATCACCTCGAACTCCATCCTCCTCCAGCGCCTCAAGAATAATTCGGGCAAGATCGCCTTCCAGCAGGAAGAGGAGGAGCTGCTCGATGACATCATGATCGAAAACTCGCAGTGCTACCGCCAGGCCGAGATCTTTTCCAACATCCTCTCCAGCATGGCCGATGCGCGCGCCTCGATCGTGAGCAACAACCTCAATGTGCTCATGAAGACCCTCAACATCATCACCATTGGCATCATGGTGCCGACCTTCGTCGTGAGCGCCTTTTCCATGAATGTCAGCATCCCGGGACAAAAGCTGCCCTACGCCTTCTGGCTCGTACTCGGCATCGCCTTCGTCTCGGTGATGGCATTCTATTTCTTCTGGCGCTACAAAAAATGGTAGATTTTGTATCCTTTAGGATCTGCTGCATCCAATAGATAAAAAGATCTGGTCATGCGTTAGAGGTTTTCATGGTTTGCGATGAGATACTGCTGGAGATCTGCGCCGATCTTGCCGAAAACATCGATTCCGAGCTCTGTGCCCGACTGCGCGAACACCTGCAGAACTGCCCGAACTGCGCCCGGCAGTTCTCGACAATGAGGACCACCATCCATCTCTACCACTGCCTCGGAGAGCAAGAGGTCCCACCGGCCATCCATGAACGGCTGGCCAGGCTGCTCAACCTCCCTGAGGGCGCAGCGGTGCACAAAAGGTGACCATATGGACACTTTTTGCTTGACTGCAAGCAAAAAAAAGTGTATACTAAGGGTGAAATTAATTTCACCCTTTTTTATTTGGAGGGGTATGGAAAAGCTGTCGCGCAAACAGGAAAAAGCGCTCGAACTCATCGTCAAACGCGCCCGGGAACAGGGCTATCCCCCGACCCTGGCGGAATTGACCGAGGAGTTGGGCGCCTCTTCCCGGAACACCGCCGTCAAGTATCTGCGCATCCTCGCTCGCAAGGGCTATATCGTCTGGGACCGCAACAAGGCCCGAGGCATCCAGGTCGCCGCCGAACCCGGGGGGGAGGAGAGCGGCGTGCCCCTGATCGGTTCCGTGGCCGCCGGAACCCCGATGCTGGCTGAACAAAACATCGAACGCTACGTGCCCGTGCCCCGCTTTCTTTTGCGCGCCCCGGGCCCCCATTTCCTCCTGCGCGTGAGCGGCGAGAGCATGATCAACGCCGGCATTCTGAACGGCGATCTGGTGCTGGTGCACGCCCGGCCCCAGGCCGAGGTCGGCGAGGTGGTGGTGGCCCTGATCGACAGCGAGGCCACCGTCAAACGCCTGGCCCAGCGCGAGGGCAGACGCTTCCTCCATGCCGAGAATCCCGCCTTCGCCGATATCCATCCGGCGGGGGAGTGGAGCATCCAGGGCAAGGTCGTCGCCCTGTTGCGCGAAGAGGTGCTCTAGCCAGGAGTATGCCGTGACGCGTTCCATCATCCATATCGATGTCGGGGATTTCCCCATCGCCGTGGAACGGGTCCTGGAACCCCGCCTGCGCCAGCGTCCGGTGGTCGTGGCCGTCCAGACCGCCACCCGCTCACTGGTCGCCGCCCTCTCCCGCGAAGCGGCAGGTCAGGGCGTGCAGCGCGGCATGCCCCTGCCCCAGGCGCGCAAATACTGCCGCGACCTGACCGTGCTGCCGCCCAACGAGGAGCTCTACACCCGCGCCACTACCGCCCTGCTCGGCCTGCTTGGCCGCTTTTCGCCCCTCATCGAACCCCTGCGCTTCGGCCACGCCTATCTCGACATGACCGGCTCGACCCGCCTCTTCGGCGGCGCGGTCGATGCCGCCGCCCGCGCCCAGCGCGAAATCCGCGACCGCCTGCGCCTCGATGCCGTGGCCGGGGTGGCCAGCAACAAACTGGTCAGCAAGGTCGCCTCCGATCTCCTCTGCCGTCACCTTCCCGCCGCCCCCCTTTACGATGTGCACCACGGCGAGGAGGAACGCTTCCTCTCCCCGCTGCCGGTCACCTGTCTGCCCGGGGTGCAGAAGGGGGTCCGCGACCAGCTCACCGAACTCAATGTGCGGCGCATCCATGAACTCGCCCTCATCCATTCCGAACATCTGCAGATGCTCTTCGGCCGCTTCGGACTCCTCCTCTTTCAGCGCGCCCGCGGCATCGACGAACGCCCGGTGCAGCCGGCCCGGCGCGGCCCCGAGATCGTCGAACCCCTCGAGCTGGCCGAGGACTGCAACGATTTCGACCGCCTGCGCCGCTTCACCTTCGGCCTCCTCGCCCGCGCCACCCGCCGCCTGCGCCAGCAAGAGCTGCACGCCCGCCGCCTCGCTGTCGAGGTCCGCTATTCGGATTACCGGGAGAGCAGCGCCCGGGTGCAGATTCCGCCGGCGCAAACCGACGAGGAACTGCTCGCATCCGCCGCGGCCGCCCTCGAAAAGGCTTTGCTCCGCCGCGTGCGCGTGCGCAAACTCACCCTGCGCCTGGGCGGACTCGCACCGGCCTGCGGCCAGCTCGAACTCTTCGCCCCCCCGGCCGACCCCAAACGCGAGGCCCTCGGCCGGGCCCTGGATGCCCTCCGCGACCGCTTCGGCGAAAATGCGGTCCATTTCGGCCGCACCGCTCTTTTTTCACCGCCCACTGCCAAAAAACTTGAATTATCGGCCGCAAATGCGTATCTTGCGGTGCAAAAACGGTCCGCGCGGCCCCGCCGCACGGACCTACCCTCACCTTCGCTCCGGAGCCCCTATGAATGACCAGCCCCTTGAGATTATCCAGTTTTCCAATCAGGACGCCCGTGACCGGCGCCTGCTGAGGAAATTCGTCGATTTCCACTGGCAGCACTATGAAAAGGATCCCGCTTTCGTCCCTCTCCTCGATTATGAATACCTCGGCTTCAAACTGCTGGGCATCACCGGCTTTTTCGAACCGCAAAACCTCTTCTTCCGCCACAGCGTGATGACCTTTTTCCTCGCCCAGCGCGGCGACACCGTGGTCGGCCGCTGCAACGCCTTTGTCAATCATAATCACAACCAGCGCTGGGGCGACAAGGTCGGCTTTTTCGGCCAGTTCGAGAGCATCGACGACCAGGAGGTGACCAACGCCCTCCTCGATGCCGCAGCCGCCTGGCTGAAAAGCCAGGGCATGACCGCCATGCGCGGACCCCAGAATCTGCCCGTCAATGAGGCGACCCCAGGCCTGCTCGTGCAGGGATTCGAAACCCGCCCGGTCATCTATTACCAGTACAACAAACCCTGCTACGAAAAACTGCTGAACGACTATGGCATGAAGGTGGTCAAGAGGGTCAAATCCTGGGAGGTCCCGGTTGACCGGCCGATGGAGGAGAAACTGGAACGGGTCGGCAAAAAGGTGATCGAACACTACGGCGTGACCATCGAGACCTGGGACCAGCGTCCCCTGGCGGAGCGCAAGCAGGAGATGCTCGAGGTTTACAACGACGCCTGGAACGACAACTGGGGCTATGTCCCCTTCACCCGCGAGGAATTTTTCCGCAACGTCGATGACATGCAGCTGATCATGGAAAAGGGGCTCTTCCTCTTCGTCTATGTCAAGGGCGAACTGGCCGCCTTCTTCGGGGGCGTGCCCAATATCTGCGAACGCCTGGTACCCCTCAGCTGGTGCCGTCGCTGCGAATTGCTCCGGGCGGGCAAGATGCTCCTAACCCGCAACCGGATCAAGGGATTCCGCCTCGGCTACATGGGCGTGAAGCAAAAATACCGCCGCCTTGGCCTCGATGGGGTCATGCTCTGGAAACAGAAGATTTACTCCCAGCAGAAGGGCTACGAATACTGTGACTTCGGCTGGGTGCTCGAGGATAACGTGCTGGTCATCCGCGTCGGCGAGTCCATGCAGGATTCCCGGCTCTCGAAGGTCTATGCGGTCATGGAAAAGGAACTCGCCTGACCGCAGGGGCGCTCTTCCCTATGAGCTATATTCCCCTTCACCTGCATTCAAACTATTCACTCTGCCGCGGCGCCAACACGATTGAAGAGATCTGCGCCGCGGCGGAGGCGCACTCCTTCTCCCATCTCGCCCTGACCGATACCAACGGCCTCTACGGCCTCGCCTTTTTCCTCGATCTGGCCCGCCAGCACCACCTGCAGCCCCTCGTCGGCGCCCATCTCGAGAGCGGGGAGGAGGAGGCGGTCGTTCTCGCCCGCAGCCTGGAGGGCTACCACTCCCTCTGCCGCCTCATCACGGCCATGCACACCCGGGAGCGGCCGGTTCTGGCCGGGCTCCTCCAGCCCCCGGATGCGGAAATCGTCATTCTCACACCCTGCATCCCCCTCCTCAGCCATCTCACCGCGGCGGGGCCCCGGGAGAATCTCTACGCCGAGGTCATCCCCCACGCCGGACGCGAACGCCTGCTCCGTTTCGCCCGCAGTCACGGGATCCCGGTCGCAGCCAGCTGCGCCGCCTGGTTTCTCGGTGAGGAGGACTATGCCGTCCACCGCCTTCTGCGCGCCATCGGC